>Ga0181569_10003621_pt1 | contig 12000 bp, 10 predicted proteins | sample 101ome_19_FD_132452 | JGI IMG/M metagenome (GOLD analysis project Ga0181569, IMG submission 132452) | Coastal salt marsh microbial communities from the Groves Creek Marsh, Skidaway Island, Georgia - 101405AT metaG (megahit assembly) | ecosystem: Environmental > Aquatic > Marine > Intertidal... | reverse complement strand
GGTGACGAGTCCCGTCGCCCCGGTAAACCGCGCGAACTGCCCGATGGTGACCTCTGTCCGGTCGATGGAAAACGTGCCGATCGCTTGCATGTCGCCGCGATTGTCGGCAGCCGCGCCCTGAGGTGCGCCGGCCAGTACCGCGCAGAAAAGCGCCACCCCGATCGGCCCGATCGCCGGTCTCATGGCCGCTGACCCCGGCGCCCCGAGGCGTACGCAACGGTCGTCAGGTCTTAAAGCAAGGGGCTTGCGATCTATGTTTTGCCCTTTTTGCCCATTTTGTCTTTCTTGAATTTCTTCGCCTTTTTTCTCTTTCTTTTCCATCTGGTCGTTCATTTACTTGACCTGCCCAGCAAGATCCTTGCCGCGCATTTCTCCGACCTTGTTCCCACGATCTTGAGCGGAAACATCGGAGGAGCCAAGACCGAACATCAGGGCAGTCGCCCCGGCCATCAATGCGAGACGAACTACTTTAAGAGACTGCTTTTTAACCTACCGTTTCATTGCCTAACCAACGGCAGGGTATCTGACAGCGGAGCGGACAGTCAAACATTCAAAACACCACTCTCTAATGTCCCCGCTGCCGCTGCAGGTTCGAATATTACAAAATCCCGTTCACGTCGTTCCCGCCGTCGGTTGGCTTTACAGCTTCCGATGTGAACTACCTTCAACCCATTGTTTTTACTTTATTAACTGTTCTGGAACGGTTATTGTCTCAGCTATCACATGGGCTCGCGGTGACGCGGATCCTGCTGTCGCCTGAAGTTCCCGTTGCGACCGGCACCCAGTCTCTGTCTGGCATTGCGAATGACCCGCTGGGTGCGGGGCCGGAAGTCCGGCTGGTAAGATCGGGCGCGTACTTCTACCAGTGGGTCGACTTCTGCGGCTGCGGGTCCGCGAGCACCCACCGTTCGTTCTACGCGCTCTCTGCGATCATTACAGTCCAGGAAGAAACCGCCACCGAAGTCCCGGCGCCTGCCGGACTACCGCTGTTCGCGCTGGGCCTCGGCGCCCTCGCCCTGATACGGCGCGGACAAAGGCGGTCCTGAACCGGCGTCTGTGTTGCGCCAATCCCGCCGCCGCGCCTACCCCTTCAGGCTCTGCAATATCCCGTCGACGCTGTCCTTGGCGTCGCCGAACAGCATGCGGTTGTTTTCCTTGTAGAACAGCGGGTTGTCGACGCCGGCATAGCCGCTCGCCATCGACCGCTTGAACACCACGGACGTACGGGCCTTCCAGACCTCCATTACCGGCATGCCGGCGATCGGGCTGTTGGGATCGTCCTGCGCGCCGGGATTGACGATATCGTTGGCGCCGATCACCAGCACCACGTCGGTGTCGGGGAAATCGTCGTTCAGCTCGTCCATTTCCAGCACGATGTCGTACGGCACCTTGGCCTCGGCCAGCAGCACGTTCATGTGTCCGGGCAGCCGGCCTGCGACGGGGTGGATGCCGAAGCGCACGGTGACGCCCTTGTCGCGCAGCAGTTTCGTAATCTCGCTGACCGAGTTCTGCGCCTGCGCCACCGCCATGCCGTAGCCCGGCACGATGATGACCTGGTTGGAATCGGCCAACATGGCGGCGACCTCGTCGACCGAGGTGGGCACGACCTCGCCCTGTTCCTCGCCGCCGGCCGCGGCGGTGCCGCCCGACGTGCCGAAGCCGCCGAGGATGACGCTGACGAAATGCCGGTTCATGGCGCGGCACATGATATAGCTGAGGATCGCGCCGGACGAGCCGACCAGCGCACCGACGACGATCAGCAGATCGTTGGCCAGCATGAAGCCGGTCGCCGCGGCCGCCCAGCCGGAATAGCTGTTCAGCATGGACACCACGACCGGCATGTCGGCGCCGCCGATGGCCATCACCAGATGGATTCCGATCAGGCAGGCGATGGCGGTCATGATCAGCAGCGGCGTCAGCCCGGCGGAATGGTCGGGCGATGCCAGGAACTCGTAGCCCAGCCACAGCGAGCCGATGATGCCGGCGAGGTTCAGCCAGTGGCGCGCCGGCAGCAGCAGCGGCTTGCCGGAAATGCTGCCCTGCAGCTTGCCGAAGGCGATGACGGAGCCGGTAAACGTGATCGCGCCGATAAACACGCCGAGAAAGATCTCGACCTCGTGGATGGTCTTTTCGACGCCCTCATAGGCGGAGTTGGGGTCGACGTAGCTGGCGATGCCGACCAGCACCGCGGCAAGACCGACGAAGCTGTGCAGGATGGCGACCAGCTGCGGCATCTGGGTCATCTCGACCCGCGAGGCGACGAAGATGCCGATGGCCGCGCCGACGATCACCGCCAGTCCGAGGATGGTGTAATCGTCGATCTGCGTCGCCGCGATGGTCGCGACGATCGCGATGGTCATCCCGATGATGCCGTAGATATTGCCGCGCCGCGCGGTTTCCTGGTTGCTCAGGCCGCCGAGGCTGAGAATGAAAAGGATGCTCGCCCCGATATAGGCGACGGTGGTGATTCCGATGCTCATGATCTGCCCGAACCTCTAGCTTTTGCGGAACATGCGGAGCATGCGCTGTGTGACGAGAAACCCGCCGGCGATGTTGATCGTGGCGATCAGCACGGAAATGCCGGCGAGGATGGTGACGAGGTTCGAGGGGCTGGATATCTGCACCAGCGCGCCGATCACGATGATGCCGCTGATCGCGTTGGTGACGCTCATCAGCGGCGTGTGCAGCGCCGGCGTGACGTTCCAGATCACCTGGTAGCCAACGAAACAGGCAAGCACGAACACGGTCAGATGCCCCATGAAGGCCGGCGGCGCAACCGTGCCGAGGCCCAGCAGGACCAGCCCGCCAATCACCAGGATGAGCGCCGATTTCATGCCGACGTTGCGCGGTTCGGCTTCTTCTGCGGCCGGCTTCGCGGCCTCCGGCCTGGCGGGCGCGATGGCCGGCGTTTTCGGCGCGGGCGGCGGCCAGGTCAGCTCGCCGTCCTTCACGACCGTCGCCCCCCGGATGACGTCGTCTTCCATGTCGACGACGATCCTGCCATCTTTTTCGGGCGTCAGGTCCGACAGCATGTGCCACAGATTGGTGCCGTAAAGCTGGCTCGACTGCGCCGCCATGCGGCTCGGCAGGTCGGTGTAGCCGATCAGCGTGACGTCGTGTTTCACCGCGACTTCGCCGGGTTCGGTCAGTTCACAGTTGCCGCCCTGTTCGGCGGCCAGGTCGACGACCACCGAGCCGGGCTTCATGGATTCGACCATCTCGGCGGTGATCAGTTTCGGCGCGGGTTTGCCGGGGATCAGCGCGGTGGTGATGATGATGTCCACGTCCTTCGCCTGTTCGGCGAACATTTCCATCTCCGCCTTGATGAACTCGTCGCTCATCACCTTGGCGTAGCCGCCGCTGCCCGATCCGTCTTCCTCGAATTCCAGTTCCAGGAATTCCGCGCCCATGCTTTCGACCTGCTGCTTGACTTCCAGCCGTGTGTCGAAGGCGCGAACGATGGCGCCCATGCCGCGGGCCGCGCCGATGGCGGCCAGCCCGGCGACGCCGGCGCCGATAACCATCACCTTGGCCGGCGGCACCTTGCCCGCGGCCGTGATCTGACCGGTGAAGAAGCGTCCGAAATTGTTCGCCGCCTCGACCACCGCGCGGTAGCCCGCGATGTTGGCCATCGACGACAGGGCGTCCATTTTCTGTGCGCGGCTGATACGCGGCACCGCATCCATCGCGATGGCAGTCGCCTTGCAGGATTTTATCTTCTCGAGCAGGTCTTCGTTCTGGGCCGGCCAGACGAAGCAGATCAGCGTGCTGCCTTCGGAAAGCAGTTCGGTCTCGTCGACGCCGAGGCCGGGATGCGCTTCCGGCTGGCGAACCTTGAGCACGATATCGCTGTCGGCCCAGAGCGCCTTTGTATCGCTGACGACATCGACCCCGGCCTCGCGATAGGCGTCGTCGCTGAACTGCGCCGCCTCGCCCGCGCCGGATTCGATCGCCAGATCGAAGCCCAGTTTCTGAATACGACCCGCCGTTTCCGGGGTCAGCGCCACGCGTTGCTCGCCCGCGTGAACTTCCTTCGGAACGCCAATTTTCATGTCTGCAACAATCCCCTGCCGGAACGCCCCCGGCCAACGCGATCCGGTTTCTTTCTCGACCGGATCAGTACAGTGAAACCCTGGCTAACCTAATGGGTTACCCGTTGTCATGACAAGGCGGCAAGACGCCGCGCATGGGGATTTTCACCGGATGTTTACCGACCGTTACCCGGCTGGCCCAACGGGCTCCGGCTTGATCTTCTTCATGGCCTCCAGCGTGCCGACATCGGTGCCGGCGATCTCCTCGACCTGAAGCGCCAGGCGCTTTTCGTCGCGCCGCCGGACATCGTCGACCACCGCATCCGCTTCCTCGCCCTCGATTCCCTGCGCCGCGAGCGCCAGCCGCCCCATGCGCAGCCCCGAATCGAATGTTTCGCGGACCGGATCGGCGACGCCGGCATGGATCAGCTCGATCGCATCGGTCCGGTCGAAGGCGCGCACCAGCAGCTTCGCCTGCGAAAATTTGTTGCCGCACAGCCGCACGATATTGTGCGCGGTGGCCCTGTCGTCGACGCAGACCAGGATCAGCCTAGCGCCTTCCGCGCCCGCGGCACGCAGCACTTCGCGACGCGTGCCGTCGCCGAAATGAATGCGGTTGCCGAACTGCTCGGCTTCGCGGACGCGTTCGGCGTCCGCGTCGAGGATCGTCACGCCGATCCCGGCGCGGCGCAGCACCTGGGTGACGACCTGGCCGAACCGGCCGAAGCCGATCACCAGCGCCGCGCCGCCGGCGTCGGAATAATCCTCGTCGATCTCGTCCTTCGCCGCCGCCGGCGCCAGCACCGACACCAGGCGGTCGCACAAGGGCGACAGCGCCATGGTCAGCGTGATCACCGCGACCAGGATGGCGGACAGTTCCGTGTTCAGCAGGCCGACCGAGACCGCCGACGCGAACAGCACGAACCCGAATTCGCCCGCCTGCGGCAGCGACATCGCCGCCCGCACGCTGGTCGCATGGTCGTTGCGAAACGCCCGCAGGATCAGGAAGATCGCAACCGCCTTGATGGCGAGCACCGCGGGCACCGCGATCAGGATCGTCAGCCAGTTCGCCGCGACGCTTTCAAGGGACAGCGACGCGCCGACGGCGAGGAAAAACAGCCCCAGGAACAGGCCGCGGAACGGTTCGACATTGGCTTCCAGTTCGTGGCGGAAGGACGATTCCGCCAGCATGACGCCGGCGACGAACGCCCCCATGGCGTAGGACATGCCGGCAAGATCCATCAGCAGGGCGGCCAAGCGCGAAAGCCGTCATGATCTCCGGCACGCCGGCATTAGCCAGCAGCCGGAACGCCGGATTCAGCAGGTACCGCCCGGCGCCGATCAGAATGCCGATCGCCACGACCGCGATCCCGACGCTGGTCAGGCTGGCCGCCAGCCCCATCTCTTCCCCGGTGGGTGCCAGCAACGTGACGATCAGCAGCAGCGGCACGATGGCGAGATCCTGGAACAACAGGATGGCGAATGCCTTTCTGCCGTGGCCGGTGCCGCGTTCGTCTTTTTCGTTCAGCGCCTGCATCACCAGCGCCGTCGACGACAGCGCCAGACCCAGCCCGATCACCACCGATACCTGCCAGGAAAGCCCAAGCAGCAGCGGCGGCACCGCCAGCGCCGCGCCGCAGACCAGCACCTGCGTCAGGCCGACCCCGAAGATATCGCCGCGCATTTCCAACAGCTTCTTCGGGTTCATTTCCAGCCCGATAACGAACAGGAACAGCACCACGCCGAATTCGGCGAAATGCAGCAGCTTGTCCGGATTTTCCGTGAAGCCGAGGGTCAGCGTCGCGCCGACAATCACGCCGGCCGCGATATATCCCAGGATCGACCCCAGCCCGATGCGCTTGAACACCGGCACCGCGACGCACGCCATAGCGATCAGCGCCAGCGCTTCCAGGAACTGGATTTCAAGTTTCGAGAAACCGAGAGAGTCCATCAACAATCAGTATTTGAGCGGGTGCGGATCGCCTTCCGGCGCCTCGACCTCGAACACGTTCAGGACGACCGACACCGTGTGATAGAAGCCGATCAACGCGGCCAGCTCGACCATCGCCTCCTTGCCGAAACGATCCAGCGCACGGGCGTAGTTTTCGTCCGACAGGCGCCGCGTTTCCGCAAGTTCCTTCGCGACCTCGTAAACCAGCGTCTCGTCGTCGTTCGGAAAACTCGGCGTTTTGTTGAGGCGCATGTCCTCGACCGCATCCGGATCGATGCCGTATTCGACGGCGCGTTTGGCGTGGATGAACCATTCGTAGTCGGAGCCATAGACACGCCCGACCGTGATGATGGCCAGTTCTTTCAGCCGCAGCGGAATGCGGGATTTTTCCTCGTCCAGCGACAGATCGACGAAGTTAGCGAAGATCTCGCAGATTTCCGGCGCATGCAGCAGCACCCCGAACGGTCCCCGCACCGGCGCCTGGCGCTGGCCGGAGATCATATCGGCGATGCGTTTCTGTTCGGGAGTGTAATCTTCGGCGGGGACGCCGGTCAGTCGGGGCATGGGAGTCTCCTATCTCAACCGCTCAATTCGAATCCCCTCTCCCCAAACGGGGAGAGGGTTAGGGAGAGGGGGAGACAGGCCTATTTCACCCTCTCCCTAACCCTCCCCCTCAAGGGGGAGGGGATTAGGTAAGAACAAGGGGCACCCTACTCCGCCGCCGTGCCCTGCGCGGCCGCGTCCTCGATCATCTGATCCTTCAGCGCCTTCAGCACCTTGGGCGGCGACATCGGATGGTCGCGCAGGCGGATGCCGACGGCGTCGTGGATCGCGTTGGCGATGGCCGGCAGCGGCGGGATGATCGGCACCTCGCCGATGCCGCGGATACCGTAGGGATGATCCGGGTTCGGGACCTCGACAATTTCGGTGTTGATGAACGGCACGTCGGACGCCACCGGCACGCGGTAATCAAGGAAGCCCGGATTTTCGAGCACACCCTTGTCGTTATAGATGTATTCCTCGTTCAGCGCGGTGCCGATGCCCTGGACGGCGCCGCCCTGGAACTGGCCCTCGATGAATTCGGGATACACGGCCTTGCCGGCATCCTGGATCAGCGTGTAGCGCAGGATCTTCACCGCGCCGGTGCGGCGGTCGACCTCGACGTCGACCACATGGGTGCCGAAACCGGGGCCGCCCTGGGCGACGTTGATTTCGGCATGGCCCGCGATGGTGCCGCCGAACCACGACGCTTCCTTGGCCAGTTCAGCCACCGTCATGGGTTCGAAATCGCCGACATTGGCGCCGGCGGGACGGGCGCGGCCGTCTTCCCACACCACCTGGTCGGGTTCGACCTCCCACTTGCGGGCGGCGATTTCGCACATCCGCGCGATCGCCTTACGCGAGGCCGTGACCGCCGCCATGGAACCGGCCGCGGTACCGCGGCTGCCGGCGGTCATGAAGTTGAAACCGAGCGCGCTGGTGTCGCCCGACATGGTGCGCACTTTCTCGAACGGTATGCCGAGTTCCTCCGCCACGATCATGGCAAAGGCGCTGCGCGAGCCGCCGGTCACGTCGACCGTGCCGAAGATCAGCGTCGCCGTGCCGTCCTCGCCGATATTGACGGTCGCGGACGTTTCCGCCCCCAGCGTGAACCAGAACCCGGTGGCCACGCCGCGTCCCTGGTTGGGGCCGAGCTTTTCCTTCATATGCGGGTGCGCCTTGGCGCGTTCCAGCGTCTGAATATAGCCGATCGGGCCGAGCTTGGGTCCGAAATGGGTCTGGGTGCCTTCCTTGGCGGCATTTTTCAGCCGGAAATCGATCGGATCCATGCCGCATTCTCGCGCCATTTCATCGACCACGGTCTCGACGCCGAACGCCACCATCGGCGCGCCGGGCGCACGATAGGCCGCGACCTTGGGCCGGTTGGTCGTGACGTCGTGACCGACCACGGACACGTTTTCCAGATCGTAACGCGTGAACACCGTGATGGTGGCCAGCGGCAGCGACGAGCCGGCATAGGCGCCCGACTGGTAGTTGAGTTCCGCCTCGGCGGCCGTGATGCGGCCGTCCTTCGTGCAGCCCATCTTGACCTTGACGTTGGTGCCCGACGTCGGGCCGGTGGCGCGGAACACCTCGTCCCGGTCCATGACCATTTTGACCGGCCGGTTGCTTTTCTTGGACAGTACGACGGCCAGCGGTTCGAGATAGACGTTGTTCTTGCCGCCGAAGCCGCCGCCAAGCTCGGTCGGGATGACCTTCACCTTCGACAGATCCATCTTCAGAAGCTTGGCGATCTGGGCGCGGAACACGAAATGCCCCTGGGTGCCCGTCCACACTTCGGCGATGCCGCCTTCGGTGTAATTCGCGATGCTGGCCTGGGGCTCGATATAGCCCTGATGGACCGGCTTGGTGTTGAATTCGCGCTCGATGATGATATCGGCTTCCGCGAAACCCTTTACGGTATCGCCGAGCTTGCTCTCCATCCGCGCCGCGATATTGGACGGCTTCTCCGGCTTGGGATCGACGCCCTTGGTGAACTGGTCTTCGTGCAGGATGGGCGCATCGGGCTTCATCGCGTCGCGCACGTCGATGACATGCGGCAGCACTTCGTATTCCACCTTGATCAGCTTCAGCGCCTTCCTGGCGATGGCATCGCTGGTAGCGGCAACGGCGGCCACGGGATGACCGTCATAGAGCACGTTTTCGCGCGCCATCATGTTGCGCGTCACGTCGCGGAAATTGACCATCAGTTCGCCGGACGCCGCGTGTTCGACTTCCATGTCGGGGAAATCGTCGCGGCAGACGACCGCCTTGACGCCGGGCAGCGCCTCGGCTTCGGAGGTGTCGATCGACAGGATGTTGGCGCGGGCATGCGGGCTGCGCAGCACACGGCCGATCAGCTGACCGGGCAGCTTGATGTCCGCCGCATATCGGGCGCGGCCCGTGACCTTGTCGACAGCATCGCCGCGCGCGGTCGGATTGGAGCCTATGATCTTGAGGTTTTTTTCCTCATACGGAATCTTGGTCGCAAAGGGGGATGGTGCTCTGCCCATGGATCAGGCTCCTCTCATTTCGCGGGCGGCATCCTGCACCGCCTCGATGACTTTGTGATAACCGGTGCAACGGCACAGATTGCCGGCCAGCCAGTAGCGGATTTCCTCTTCGGTCGGATCCGGGTTTTCTTCCAGAAGCGCCTTCGACGCGACCAGCAGGCCCGGCGTGCAGATGCCGCATTGCAGCGCGACGTGGTCGATGAATTTCCGTTGCAGCGGGTGCAGCTCGTCGCCGTCGGCCATGCCTTCGATGGTCTCGATGGATTTGCCGTTGGCCTCGACGCCCATCACCAGGCAGGAACAGACCAGCACGCCGTCCATCGTGACGCTGCAGGCGCCGCAATCGCCGGTGCCGCAGCCTTCCTTGGTGCCGGTCATGTCGAGCTGGTCGCGCAGGACGTCCAGCAGGGTCTGGGTCGGATCGCACAGCAGTTCGTGGGTGTCGCCGTTGATCGTGGTGTTTACATATTGTTTGGCCATCAGGATTTCGCCCTTTCCAGCGCTATTGACGCGGCCCGCTGGGCCAGAACGCCTGCGACTTCTGTTCTGTATTCGATGGTGCCCCGCTTGTCGTCGATGGGGCTGCACGCAGCACTTGCGGCGGCGGCGAGCGCCGCCATGGCATCGTCGTCCAGCTTGGTCCCGATCAGCGCCCTGGCGGCGTCTTCGACCAGCAGCGGTCTGGCCGCGACGGCGCCCAGCGCCACGCGGGCCGCCGTGCAGGTGCCGTCGGGATCGACGGTCAGGTTGACGCCGCAGCCGACGACCGCGATGTCCATTTCGGTGCGCGGGGTGAACCGCAGATAGGCGTCGCCGGAATGCGGCGGGCGCTTGGGCAGCTGGAAAGACACGACGATCTCGCCGTCCTTCAGCGACGTCTGCCCCGGGCCGGTGACAATGTCCGCCATCGGGATTTCACGCCGGCCGTCGGGACCGATCACGCTGGCCACGGCATCGGCGGCGATCATCGGCGGCACACTGTCGGCCGCCGGAGACGCATTGCACAGATTGCCGCCGACCGTCGCGCGGCCGCGCACCTGCACCGAGCCGATCAGCCGCACGCCGTCCATGACGCCCGGCCACGCGGCGTTGAAGCCCGCATGATCCATCAGTTCCTTGCCGGTCACCGCGGCGCCGAAGCGCCAGGCGCCGTCTTCCTCGACGACCTCGCGCATCTCGGCGATGTTTTTCACATCGACGATCAGGTCGGGTTCGATCATATCCAGGTGTATCTGCACCATCACGTCGGTGCCGCCGGCGAAAACCTTCGCCACGCCGCTTTCCGAGCTCAGCAGCCCGACTGCCGCATCGAGCGTCTCCGGGGCTTCGTATCTCATATCAGTCACTGTCGCCTCACCGTTCACATGTTCTGATTGTTGCCGTCCCTTGTATATCACGCCGGGAAGCATCGGGTCATCCGCCTGATCGATCAAAACATCAATCAGGGCTCGCCCCGGTTTCGACCTCTCCTGCCTGCGGCTGCGCGCAAAACTTCCGCAGTGCTCGCGGCGGTTCGCGCCAGGGTAAATTCTCGCGCCCTGCGCGCCGCCTTTTCACCGAGTTGAATCCGCAGCGCGGAATCAGCCAGCAGATTCTCGATCTTTCGTACCATGTCCGCGGTATCGCGAGGATCGAACGTCAACCCGGCGTCACCGATCACTTCGGGCATGGCGGCGCTGTTCGAACAGGAGATAGGCGCACCGAACGACATCGCCTCCAGCAGTGGATTACCGAAGGTTTCCACCGTCGATGGAAACACGAACACATGACAGGTTTCGTAAAGGGTGTTCAACTCCTCGGAATCGATATGACCGTGAAACCGCACGGCGTCCGCAACACCCAGATCGTCCACCCTGCTACGGACCGCTGACGCGTAGACTGAATCTATTTCCCGGCCGACGATCGTCAGCGTCAGATCGGGCCGCGTTTTTCGCAGCTCCGCGAACGCTTCGACCAGCGCATGATAATTCTTCTGGACGTAGATGTCGGAAACCGCGAGCAAGGACGTCCCCGCCTCCCCGTTCGCGGTTCGCCGCCGTTCAGGCTCTGGCGTACCATGATGAACGACGGTCAGCTTGCGCCGGAACAGGGGTCGCAGACCGAAAGTTAGAATTCGGGCAGCGTAGTCTGAGACGGCGATCGCGCGTTTAGAGAATACCAGCGAAGCGAACGTTGCCGCCGACAGGAGCAACCAATAGAGCAGAGGGCGGAGACGCGTCGCAAGCCGGATGACCGATGTCGCATTCCGCAGCAGAATGACGTGATTGCGCGCAAATACCGGCCCGAAATTCGCTGGCGAAAACACGACATCCGCCCCCTCGGCGCGGGCGATGCGGGGCAAAGAGAACTGTTCCCACAGCAAAGTCGACCAGAAACCGGGATCGTAATCGAACAGCCGGACCTTTACGCCGTCGCTCGCCGCGGGAAAAAGGCTCAACTGGTCGCGATGCAGAAACAGATGCAGATCCAAATCGGGCTGTTTCGCCAGTTCCGGCAGCAACCGGCGCAGATAGGTCACGCCGCCCCCGCTCTTCGCATGCGCGCCGTTCACGACGATGCGCAGCTTACTTTCCGGACGGCACGTACCGGTAGCGGGCGAAGAAGAGGCGGTCATATCGACATCCGATACAGCAGAAAATCGGCGCGTCAAGTTTGACACGTATCCTGTGAATCGGCGAAGGCCGACGCGAAAACCGCGCCGGCGCGAAGCAGAAACTCCATAATCTTCCGGCGATCGTAAACTTCCGGCACACGAATCCCTGCTATACTAAGTCGTTGATGGTCTCGAATCTGGAGGGCTAAATGGCAGACGACCAGACTGCGGCGACAACCGCCGCCGCGACACAGAGCACAGGCGAAAACAACATCTCGCCGGAAGAAGCATCGCGCACACTGGTGACGGGCGCCGCCATGCTGCAGCGTGCCTGGCTGCAGGCGGCCGTCAATATCGGAAAGGCGATTTCCG
>Ga0181569_10003619_pt1 | contig 12004 bp, 9 predicted proteins | sample 101ome_19_FD_132452 | JGI IMG/M metagenome (GOLD analysis project Ga0181569, IMG submission 132452) | Coastal salt marsh microbial communities from the Groves Creek Marsh, Skidaway Island, Georgia - 101405AT metaG (megahit assembly) | ecosystem: Environmental > Aquatic > Marine > Intertidal zone... | reverse complement strand
TCGCCCTCCTCCTCGCCCCCTACCTCAGGAAGTTTGGCCGTTACACCGTGCCCGAGTTCATCGGGGACCGGTACTACTCCAACCTGGCCCGGGTGGTGGCGGTGATCGCCGCCATCTTCGTCTCCTTCGTGTACGCCGTGCCCCAGGTCCGAGGTGTGGGCATCGTCCTCTCCCGCTACCTGGGGGTGGACGTGGCCACGGGGATCTGGGCGGCGGTGCTGGTCACCGCCTTCATCGCCGTGCTGGGCGGGATGAAGGGGATCACCTGGACCCAGGTGGCCCAGTACGTGGTCCTCATCACCGCCTACCTCATCATGGGCATCGCCCTCGCCAACCTCCTCACCGGCAACCCCATCCCCCAGCTCGCCTTCACCTTCAGCGACTTCGCCGTGCGGCTGAGCGAGCTCCAGGTGGAGCTGGGCTTCAAGGAGTACGTCGCCCCCTTCCAGAACCTCTCCGCCCTCAACGTCTTCCTCATCACCCTGACCCTGATGGTGGGGACGGCGGGCCTGCCCCACGTGATCATCCGCTTCTACACGGTGCCCAAGGCCTCCGACGCCCGCTGGAGCGCGGGCTGGGCCCTGGTCTTCATCGGCCTCCTCTACACCACCGCCCCCGCCGTGGCCGTCTTCTCCAAGTACAACCTCCTGAACACCCTGGCCAACAAGCCCGTGGAGGAGGTGCGCCAGATTGACTGGGTCCAGAAGTGGGAGCAGACGGGTCTCCTGAAGCTTCAGGACAAGAACGGGGACGGCATCTTGCAGATGAGCGGGGACCCGCAGGTCAACGAGGTGACCATAGACCGGGACATCATCGTCCTTTCCACCCCGGAGGTGGCCAAGCTCTCCCCCTTCATCGTGGGCCTGGTGGCCGCAGGGGGCCTGGCCGCGGCGCTTTCCACGGCGGCGGGGCTCCTCATCGTCATCGCCAGCGCCATCAGCCACGACCTCTACACCCGGCTCATCAACCCAGGCGCCTCCGAGGCCACCAAGCTCCTCATCGCCCGGGTGATCATCTTCCTCGTGGTGGTCTTGGCGGCGCCCTTCGGCATCAACCCGCCCGCCTTCATCGCCCAGCTCGTGGCCTTCGCCTTCGGGCTCGCCGCGAGCACCTTCTTCCCCGCCATCCTCCTCGGGATCTTTGACCGGCGGATGAACATGCAGGGGGCGGTGGCCGGGATGATCGTGGGGCTGGTCTTCACCGCCAGCTACATCATCGGCACCAAGTACCTGGGCTGGCCCAACTTCATCCTCGGCATCACCGCCGAAGGCATCGGCGCCATCGGGATGCTCCTCAACTTCGTGGTGGCCTACCTGGTCTCCCGGGCCACGCCGCCGCCTCCCGAAGAGATCCAGCGCCTGGTGGACGAGATCCGCATCCCCAAAGGGAGCGCGGGCTCGGCCCTGGAGCACTAAGCCTGAGGGAAGGCCCCATCCCGGGAAGCCGGGATGGGGTTTTAAACTGAGGCCATGCCCCTTCTTTACCTAAGGTTCTACCTCGGAAGCCTCTCCTTTCTCTTCGCCTTCTACCTCCTCGGCCACTACCTCTTGGGTTTCCCCTTCCCCACGCCCACCACCCTCCTCCACCTGGCCCTCGGGGCGGGGGCGGGGGTGGGGCTTGGGGCGCTTTACCACCGGGTATGGCCCCTCCCCCCTCCTGGGCTTGGCCGGGTGGTGCGGCTTTTCGTCCTCCTCCCCCCCGCCTTCATGCTGGGCATCGGCCTCCTCGTCCTCCTCCAGGCCCAGGTGGCCCTGCCCTACCTGGTGCCCCTCCTGGCCTGGCTCACTCCCGACTATGGAAAGGCCCCTTCCTCCACCCCTTGACGCCCTCCCCGAGGAGGCGGCCCGGGCCTTCCTCGCCCGGGGGGAGGAGGTCGTGGCCGAGGAGGGGGAGGTCCTCCTCGAGGCCCAAGGCCCCCCCGCGACCCACCTCTACCTGGTCCTCGAGGGGGAGGTGGCCCTGGAGGAAGAGGGCGAGGAGGTGGAGCGGCTTGGCCCCGGGAGCTTCTTCGGCTACCCCTCCCTGCTCTCCGGGGCGAGCCCCGTCTTCACCGTGCGGGCCAGGGGGAAGACCCGCCTCCTCCGCTTCCCCAAGGAGGCCTTTGAGGCCCTCCTCGCCTACCCCGAGGCGGCCCGCTTCTTTGGCCGGGGGGTGGCGGAGCGCCTCCGGCTGCGGCCGGAGAGGGTCCTGGAGCCGGGCCTCGCCCGGCCCGTGGGGGAGCTGGTGCAGCGCCCCCCCGTCTTCGTGGACCCCACCGCCTCCGTGGAGGAGGCGGCCCGGCGCATGCGGGAGGAGGGGATCTCCAGCCTCCTCGTCCGGGGGGAGCCCCTGGGCATCCTCACGGACCGGGACCTGAGGAACCGGGTCCTGGCCGAGGGGCTTCCCCCCTCCACCCCGGTGGGCCAGGTGGCCACCCGGCCCACCTTCACCCTCCCCGCCGACACCCCCCTCCTGGAGGCGGTGGCCGCCATGCTGGAGCGCCGGATCCACCACCTCCCCCTCACCCGGGGGGAGGAGGTGGTGGGGGTGGTCACCCACACGGACCTCCTCGCCCACCAGGCGCAAAGCCCCCTGGCCCTCCTCCGGCGGGTGGAACGGCTGGAGCTCGCCCGCTACGGGGAGGAGGTGGCCCGGCTGGTGGCGGGCCTGTTCCAGGCGGGGGTCCCCGCCTTGGAGATCGGGCGGGTGGTGGCGGGGCTGAACGACGCCCTGATCCGCCGCCTCCTCCAGGAGGCGGAGCGGACCTTGGGCCCCCCGCCCGTCCCCTACGCCTTCTTCGTCTTCGGCTCCGAGGGCAGGAAGGAACAGGCCCTCCTCACCGACCAGGACAACGCCCTGGCCCTCGCCGAGGAGGGGCACGAGGCCTACTTCCAGGCCCTGGCCGAGCGGGTGGTGGAGGGGCTCGTGGCGGCGGGCATCCCCCCCTGCCCCGGGGGGTACATGGCCACCCGCTGGCGCTTAAGCCTTGCCCGCTGGCAGGAGGTCTTCGCCCGCTGGATGGAGGCCCCCGAGCCCCAGGCCCTCCTGGACGCCCAGATCTTCTTTGACCTCCGCCCCGTGGGAGGGAGCCTCTCCTTGGCGGCGTTGGAGCGGCTCATCCAGGAGAAGGCCAAGGCCGGGGTCTTCCTCTACCACCTGGCCCAGGCGGCCCTCGCCTTCCGCCCGCCCTTGGGCCTCTTCGGCCGGGTGCGCACGGAGGAGGGGTTTATTGACCTCAAGCGGCACGCCCTCGCCCCCATCGTGAGCCTCGCCCGGGTCTACGCCCTCATGGCGGGAAGCCCCGCGCGGCGCACCCCGGAGCGGCTTAAGCAGGGGGCGGAGAAGGGGGCCGTGAGCCTGGAGCTCGCCGAGAGGCTGGAGGAGGCCTACGCCTTCTTCTTCCACCTCCGCCTCAAGGCCCAGCTCCAGGCCCTGAAAGAGGGCAGGCCCCCGGGCAACCGCGTGGTCTACAAGGCCCTCTCCCCCCTGGAAAGGCGCCGGGCCCTCGAGGGGTTCCGCGCCATCCTCGAGGCCCAGGAGGCCCTGGCCCTCCGCTTCCAGATCCGGCTATGAAGGCGCGAAGCCTGGCCCTCTTCCTCCTCGGCCTCCTCCTCTTCGCCTCCCCCTTCGCCCTCTTCTTCCCCGAGCCTTTAGGGCCCTGGGGGCTCCCGCCCTTCTACCTCTACCTCTTCCTCGCCTGGGCAGGGTTCGTCCTCCTCCTCTTCCTCAACGCCAGGAGGCCATGAGCCCGGAAGCCCTCCTCGCCGGCCTCTTCCTTTACCTGGGCCTCCTCTTCCTCCTCGCCCGCCTGGGGGAAGAGCGGGGAGGGCGCCTCTTCCAAAGCCCCTGGACCTACACCCTCTCCCTGGGGGTCTACGCCACCGCCTGGACCTTCTTCGGCAGCGCCGGCTGGGCCGCTACCTCGGGTCCCCTCTTCCTCACCATCTCCCTGTGGCCTACCCTGGCCCTGGCGCTCTGGACCCTTCTCCACCTGCGCCTTCTGCGCCTGGCCCGGGCCCACCGCCTCACCTCCTGGGCCGACTTCCTCTACCTGCGCTACGGCCGGGACCCCCTCTTGGGGGCGGTGGCCGCGGGGTTTCTCGTCCTGGGCCTCCTCCCCTACCTCGCCCTCCAGCTCAAGGCCATCGCCCAGGCCTTCCTCTTCCTGAGTGGGGAGGCGCGCCCCCTGGGGGACGTGGCCCTCTACACCGCCCTCCTCCTCGCCTTCTTCACCATCCTCTTCGGCACCCGCCGCCTGGACCCCACGGAGCGGCACCGGGGCCTGGTCCTGGCCGTGGCCTTTGAGGGGGGGGTGAAGCTCTTCGCCATGCTGGCCCTGGGCCTTTACGCCCTCCTTGGGCACGGGGCCGAGCCCTTCCGCGAGGCCGTCCGCCGGGGCCTTGACCCCCTCCTCCTTCCCCCCCAGGGCCTCGAGGGCCACCTGGCCTGGACCGGCCTCACCTTCCTCGCCCTCCTCGCCTTCCTCTTCCTCCCCCGGCAGTTCCACGTGGCCGTGGTGGAAAACACGGACGAGCGCCACCTGGCCCTGGCCTCCTGGGCCTTCCCCCTCTACCTCCTCCTCCTGAACCTGCCCATCCTGCCCCTGGCCCTCCTGGGCCGCCTGCACCACCCGGAGGTGCCCCCCGACCTCTACGTCCTCGCCGTGGCCCGGGAGGGCGGCGCGGCCCTGGCCTTCCTCGCCTTTTTGGGCGGGGTCTCGGCGGCCACGGCCATGGTGGTGGTGGAGACCCTCGCCCTCTCCATCCTCGTCTCCCACCACCTCCTCGCCCCCCTCCTCCTCCGCCGCCAAGCCCTCGGGCACCTCCTCCTCTTCCGGCGGGGCACGGTCCTCGCCGTCCTCCTCCTCGCCTACCTCTACTTCCGCCTGGCGGGGGAGGCCTACGCCCTGGTGGGCATGGGGCTCATCTCCTTCGTGGCCGTGGCCCAGCTCGCCCCGGCGGGGCTTCTCGGCCTCTTCTGGCAGGGGAGCACCCGGGAAGGGGCCCTCGCGGGCCTTTTCGGGGGCATCCTGGTCTGGGCCTACACCCTCCTCCTGCCCGCCCTCGTCCGCTCCGGGTGGCTCCCCCAGGACCTCTTCGCCGCCCTTCCCTCCTTCCTCCACCCGGAGGGGCTTTTTGGGGTGCGGGGGCTTGACCCCGTGGTCCACGGCTTCCTGGCGAGCCTCCTCGCGAACACGGGGCTCCACCTCCTCGTCTCCTTGCGGCAACCCCCCTCCCCGCCGCCCTCCGGCCGGGCCGGGGAGGAGGAGGCCCTGGCCGACCTCCTGGAGAGGTTCCTGGGCCCCGAGGCCCGGGAAAGCCTAAAGGCCTACGCGAGGAGCCTCAAGGGGCCAGATAAAGCGGAGCGCCTCGCCGAGCGGGCGGAGGCCCTCCTCGCCGGGGCCCTGGGGCCCGCCACCGCCCGCCTCCTCCTCCTCTCCGCCACCCGGGAGGTCCCCAGGGAGGCGGTGGAGGCGGCGGCCCGGGAGTCGCAACGGGTGCGGGCCTATGCTCAGGCCCTGGAGGCCGCCCGGCGCGAACTGGAGGCCGCCTACCGGCGCCTTGAGGAGATGGACCGCCTGAAGGACGAGTTCCTCGCCACCGTCTCCCACGAGCTCAAGACCCCCCTCACCGCGGTGAGGGCCCTGGCGGAGATTCTGGCCCAGGAGGAGGTGGGGGAGGAGGAAAGGCGGCGCTTCACCGCCCTCCTCGCCCAGGAGGCGGCCCGCCTCTCCCGGCTCGTGGAGGAGATCCTGGCCTACACCCGCCTGGAGGCCCGCCCCGAGGAGCCCCCGGCCCCCGTGGACCTGGAGGCCCTGGCCCGGGAGGCCCTGGCCCTTTCGGAGCCCCTGGCCCGGGAGCGGGGCCTCCGCCTCGAGGCCCGGCTCCAGCCCCTCCGGGTCCGGACCCACCGGGACCGGGCCCTCCAGGTCCTCCTCAACCTCCTCGCCAACGCCCTGCGCCACGCCCGAAGCCGGGTGGTCCTGGAGCTTCGCGCGGAAGCGGGGGAGGCCCGCTTCCGCGTGGTGGACGACGGCCCCGGGGTCCCCGAGGCCCTGAGGGAACACATCTTCGCCCCCTTCCAGAGCTACGCCGGGGGGACGGGCCTGGGCCTCGCCATCGCCCGGAGGCTCTCGGAGGCCCTGGGCGGGCGGGTCTTTTTGGAAGACGGGGAAGGCGGGGTCTTCGTCTTCGCGTTACCCTTGGAGGGAGACCATGGCCGAGGTGCTGATCGTGGACGATGAGGAAAGCATCCTGGTTCCCCTGGAGTTTCTCTTTCGCAAGGCCGGGCACCGGGTGGAGCTGGCGAGGACGGGGGAGGAGGCCCTAAGCCGCCTCGCCGAGAGGCCCTACGCCCTCGTGGTCCTGGACCTCATGCTCCCCGGGGTGGACGGGTTCCAGGTCCTCGAGGCCCTCAAGGCCCGCACCCCCGCCCCCAAGGTCCTGGTCCTCACCGCCAGGGGGCGGGAGGCGGACCGGGCCAAGGCCCTGGCCTTGGGGGCGGACGCCTTCCTGGCCAAACCCTTCGGCGTCCAGGACCTCATGGCGGAGGCGCGCCGCCTCCTGGAGGAAGGATGAACGCCCTCCGCTTCCTCGGCGCCCTCCTCCTCGGCCTCCTCCTGGTGGCGGGAAGCCTCGCCCTCGGCCTCTTCCTCCTCCTGGAGGGCAACCCCGAGGCCCAGGCCGCCCTCTGGGAAGCGGTGCGGGCCCGGCCCATGGTGCCCCTCTTCACGGGCCTCCTCCTCCTGGGGGCGCTCTCCCTCCTCCTCTACCCGCCCTTCCTGGGCTACCTGGCCCTGACCCGGGCCTTGGGGCAGGAAAGCGAGGTGCTCCTCGCCCACCCCGGGCACCGCCTCACCCCCCGGGGGCCTTGGGAGCTGCGCCACCTGGCCCGGCTCATCAACCGGCTGGCGGAGGAAAAGGAGAGGCTGGAGCAAAGGCTTGAGGAGGAGGCGGCCCAGGCCAAGGACCTGGTGGAGGCGGAGCGGGAGCGCCTCGCCCGGGTCCTGGCCCAGCTCCCCCAGGGGGTGGTGCTCTCGGACGAGCGGGGGCTCGTCCTCCTCTACAACCCCAAGGCCCGGGCCCTTCTGGGGGAGGGGCTCGGGGTGGGGAAAAGCCTCTTCGGCCTCCTGGACCGGTCCCTCCTCCTCCACGCCCAGTCCCTGCCCCAGGCCGCCTTCCTGGTCCAGGGCCCCAAGGGGCCTTTGCGCCTGAAGGCGCGGGCTTTGGAGGAGGGGTTTCTCCTTCTCCTGGAGGAGGCCCTCCCCGAGGGGCCGAGCCGGGAGCGGCTCCACCGCCTCAAGGACAAGGCGGCGGGGGTCCGGGCCCTGGTGGAGGTGCTGGAAAGGGAGACCACCGGGGAGGCGAAGCGGCTTCTCCAGGTGGCCCGGGAGGCCCTGGACGAGATCCAAGGCCTCCTCCAGGACCTCGCCCCAAGCCCCCACGAGGAGGTGCTGGCCCAAGACCTCCTCCGCCTTTTGGCGGGCCGCCTGGAGGCGCGGCTCGCCCTCACCCCCGGGTGGGCCCTGGACCCGGAGGCGGAAGGGCTTCTCGTCCAGGCGGACACCTTCGCCCTGGCGGAGGGGCTCGCCAAGACCTTGGAGGGCACGGAGGAGGTCTTCCTCCGGGGAGAGGCCGAGGGGGAGGGGCTCTTCCGGCTCACCGTCCTCCTTCCCCGGGAAGCCCCCAGGCCCCACCCCCTCCTCGCCGAGGCCGCCGAGGCCACGGGAAGCCTTTGGCGGGAGGGAAGCCGGCTCGTCCTTCTCCTCCCCGCCCGCAAAGCGCCCCCCGAGGCCTTAAAAGAAGCCCCCGCCCCCAGGGCCCTGGTCTACGACCTCACCCTCCTCCAGGTGCCGCCGGGCCTCGAGGACGTCCCCCTGGACCAGCTCCTCTACACCGCCTTTGACCTGGAAACCACGGGCCTGGACCCCGAGCAAGACGCCGTGGTGGCCCTCGCCGGGGTCCACGTCCTGGGCCGGAGGGTCCTGCGGCAGGAGGTGTTTGAGGCCCTGGTGAACCCGGGGCGCCCCATCTCCCCCGCGGCCACGGCGGTCCACGGCCTCACGGCGGAGATGCTCCGGGACAAGCCCCCCCTGGAGGCGGTCCTCCCCGCCTTCCGCGCCTTCGTCCAGGACACGGTGCTCGTGGCCCACAACGGGGCCTTTGACCTGGCCTTCCTGCGCCGGGCGGGCCTGGACCAGCCCCCCCTCCTGGACACCCTCCTCCTCGCCCAGCTCCTCTTCCCCGACCTCAAGGACTACCGCCTCGAGGCCCTGGCCCACCGCTTCGGCGTCCCCGCCACCGGGCGGCACACCGCCCTGGGCGACGCCCTGATGACGGCGGAGGTCTTCGTGAGAATGCAGCCCCTCCTCTTTGAGCGGGGGCTTAAGCGGCTATGGGACGTGGTGGAAGCCTGCCGCCGCCTCCCCTTGGCCCGGCTCAGGTACTGAGCCGGGCGAGGGCCCTTCGGCCGATGTCCCTCCGGTACACCGCCCCGGGGAAGCCCACCTGGGGGATGTAGGCGTAGGCCCGCTCCAGGGCCTCCTTGAGGTCCCTCCCCAGGCCCACCACGTTCAAGACCCGCCCCCCGGCGCTCACCAGGCGCCCCCCTTCCCGCCGCGTCCCCGCGTGGAAGACCAAGACCCCCTCCGGGGGCTCGGGGACGTGGAGGGGGATCCCCTTCCTGGGGCTTTCGGGGTAGCCTGGGGCGGCGAGGACCACGCAGGCGGCCGCCCCCTCCTTCCAGGAAAGCCTCGTCCCCGCAAGCCTCCCCTCGGCCACCCTCAGGGCGAGCTCCACCAGGTCGTTCTCCAAAAGGGGCAGGAGCGCCTGGGCCTCGGGGTCACCGAAGCGGGCGTTGAACTCCAGGACCTTGGGGCCCTCCCGGGTGAGCATGAGGCCGGCGTAGACCACCCCCCGGTAGACCACCCCCTCCGCCCGGAGGCCCCGGACGAGGGGCCCGAGGATCTCCTCCTCCACCCGCCTCAGGGTGGCCTCGTCCATGGGGTAAGGGGCCACGGCCCCCATCCCCCCCGTCATGGGGCCCTGGTCCCCGTCCAAAAGGCGCTTGTGGTCCTGGGAAGGGAGGAGGGGGAGGATCGTCTCGCCGTCGGTGAGGGCGAGGACCGTGGCCTCCTCCCCCTCCAGGTACTCCTCTACGACCACCTCCCCCCCCTCGGCCCGGTTCAGGATGTTGGCCACGGCCTGCTTGGCCTGGTGCAGGTCAAAGGCCACCGTGACCCCCTTTCCCGCGGCAAGCCCCGAGTCCTTGACCACCACGGGCACCCCCACCTCCTCCAGGTACGCCAGGGCCTCCAGGGGCTCCCGGAAGACCCGGTAGCGGGCCGTGGGGATGCCGTAGCGCTCCATCAGGCCCTTGGCGAAGGCCTTGGAGCCCTCAATCATGGCCGCCTTCTGCGTGGGGCCGAAGAGCAATAGCCCCCGGGCCTGGAAGGCGTCGGCGATCCCCTCCACCAGGGGGGCCTCCGGGCCCACCAGGGTGAGGTCTATGCCCTCGGCCAGGGCCCAGTCCGCCAGGGCCTCCACGTCGCCGTTCCAGGGGACGAGCTCGGCCAGGGCCTCCATCCCGGCGTTTCCGGGGGCGGCGTAAAGCCGCTTCACCCTTGGGCTTTGGGCCGCCTTCCAAAGGAGGGCGTGCTCCCGCCCCCCGCTGCCCACCACGAGGACCTTCATGGTGAGGATTCTACCCGCAACGCCTCCTCCACCCGGGCCCGGACCTCCCCGGGAAGCCCCGCCACCTCCTCCAGGAGGACGGGGCTGGGCTCGGCGAGGAGGTGGGCGGCGAGGAAGGCGCCCCGCCCCCACTCCCCCCCTTGCCCCAGGAAGGCGGGGCCCACCAGCGCCTCCTGCCCCCAAGCGCGAAGGAGGGCCCAGGCCCTGAGGTACAGGGGCTTTTCCCGCGGGGAGAGGGCCAGGAAGGCCCCCGCCGCCTCCCGCCCAAGCCGGGCCTCGAGGTCCGGGGGCGGGGGGAAGGCGAGCCCCCGGAGGAGGAGGCGGACGGCCTTGGGGTAAAGCCTATGCTCCAGGCGGAGGACGCGGGCCTCCAAGGCCTCCGGCGTGTCCCCCGGAAGGACGGGCACCCACCCCTGGAGGAGGATGGGCCCCGTGTCCATCCCCTGGTCCACGAAGTGGACGGTGGAGCCCGTCTCCCTCTCCCCCGCCTCCAGGACCCGGCGGTGGACGTGAAGCCCCGGGTAGTCGGGGAGGAGGGAGGGGTGGACGTTGAGGAGGCGGCCGTACCAGGGCTCCACGAACCGGGGGGAGAGGAGGCGCATGAAGCCCGCGAGGAGGACGAGGTCCACCCCCCTCGCCGCCAAAAGCCCCAAGGCCTCCTCCTCAAAGGCCCGCCGCCCCCGCCAGGGGAGGGCCAGGGCCTCTACCCCCCGCCTCCTTGCCCGCTCCAGGGCCAGGGCCTCGGGGTTGTCGGAGACCACCAGGACCACCTCCCCCAAGGGGTGCCCTTTGGGGAAGGCCTGGAGGAGGGCCTCGAGGTTCGTCCCCCTCCCGGAGGCGAAGACGGCCATCCGGGCGGGCCGCCCCAAGGGAAAGGGCGTCACCTAACCCTCCAAGGCCTCCGGGTGGTGCTTCCGCCAGTAGCGCACGAGGCCCTGGAGGTTCATGAAGGGGGGGTCGGCGAGGGCGTAAAGCCGCATGCCCGCCTCGTCCACCCCGGCCCCCCTAAGGCCCTCGTGCCAGTAGGCCTCAAAGCGCCGGACCATCTCCTCCTCGGAAAGCCCCTCCTTCAGGCGGTGAAGCACCCAGCCCGCCCAGGCCTCCAGGACCCCCTTGAGCCCCTGGAGGTGGGCCTCCACGTCCTCGTAGGCCCCGAAGTGGGTGAGGTAGAGGGCCTTGGGCCTTAAGGAGAGGAGGCGGTCCAAGGAGGCGTACCAGCTTTCCAGGTGGATGTCCGGGGGCGGGGTGGGCGGGAGGACGGGCCCGGGGGCGATCCGCACCCCGGCCACGTCCCCGGTGAAGACGAGGTCCCCCACCCGGTAGGCGTGGTGGTGGGAAGCGTGCCCCGGGGTCTCCACCGCCTGGACCTCGAGGCCGCCCAGGGCCACCACCTCCCCGTCGGCGAGGGGGCGCACCCTCTCCTCCGGGATCCCCCGGACCTCGCCCCAGAGGGCCCTAAGCTGGTCCCCGTAGATCCTCTCCGCCGAAGCGAGGAGCCTGGAGGGGTCCACCAGGTGGGGGGCGCCCCTGGGGTGGACGTAGACCGTGGCCCCAAGCTCCGCCAAGCGCCAGGCCGCCCCCGCGTGGTCCAGGTGGATGTGGGTCACGAAGACGTGGCGCACCTCCTCGGGGGCCACCCCCTCCGCCCGCAGGGCCTCCACAAGCCGCGGGTAGCAGCTTTCCGGCCCCGTCTCCACGAGGACGGGCCCCTCCCCGGAGTCCAGGAGAAAGCTCGCGATGACCCGCTCCGCCCCCTGGAAGCGGAGGTCCAAGACCTTCACCACGGCCTCTCCTCCTTGGGCCCGATGAGGGTGAAGAGGGTTCCCACGCCCTCCACGGCCACCTCCAGCCGGTCCCCGGGCCTCAGGGCCCCCACGCCCTCGGGGGTCCCGGTGAGGACCACGTCCAAAGGCTCCAGGGTCATGAAGGTGGAGATGTAGGAGAGGATCTCGGCCACGCTGAAGATCATCTGGGAGGTGTGGCCTTCCTGCCGCAGCGTCCCGTTCACGTAGGTGCGCACCCAGGTGTCCTGGGGGTTGAGGTCCGTCTCCAGCCAGGGGCCCAAGGGCAGGAACTTGTCGGCGCTCTTGGCCCGGACCCACTGCAGGTCCTTCTTCTGCACGTCCCGGGCGGTGATGTCCACGGCCACGGTGTAGCCCAGGACGTGGTCCAGGGCCTTCTCCGGGGGGACATGGCGCATCCTGTCCCCGACGACCACGGCAAGCTCCCCCTCGTAGTGGAGCTCCTCGGTGAAAAAGGGGTAGGGGACGGGCTCGGCGGTGCCCCAAGGGTCCCTGGGGTTCCCGGGCCGGGCCAGGGCGTTGGGCCCCTTG
>Ga0181569_10003618_pt1 | contig 12004 bp, 15 predicted proteins | sample 101ome_19_FD_132452 | JGI IMG/M metagenome (GOLD analysis project Ga0181569, IMG submission 132452) | Coastal salt marsh microbial communities from the Groves Creek Marsh, Skidaway Island, Georgia - 101405AT metaG (megahit assembly) | ecosystem: Environmental > Aquatic > Marine > Intertidal... | reverse complement strand
ATCAGTAGAAGTAGTGTGGGAGGCTGTCCATCAATGGGCAGCCGACCTCCAAAGCAATGAACCCAAGGATAGAGAGCCAACAGAGGATGATGTGAAGCTATCAATGAACATCATCATGGATAGACTTGGATTAAAGTTTGATAGACATGGATCAATTATAGAAAGGGAATAGAAAACAATGAGCATGACAAAACTAGAAAAGTTCAAGTTAACTTGGGAACTGAATCACCATGCTGAAAGCGTGACCGAGCTTGTAAATGCATCTGACATAGAGATGCTTATAGCCTTGGCTGAGCAGAATGTAGAGAATCTGCTTAGGATAGAAACAAAGAAATCCTGGGATAATGAGCTACCGTTAACCATAAGGCAACTTCAGTTGACATCTCACACACTTGAGATTCTTCGCATTGAGCTAGAGGAGGATTGGTGTAACTGCAAAGACCAATGGCATGACCCAGATACAGGGTTCAATCTAGTTAGCAACATGAAGGCATTCAAGTCTGTGCAAGAGGAGATAGATCGCAAGATCGGGCAACTGAGAGACGAAGACGATGAAGAATAAAGTAGAATGCTTGGAGTGTGGAGCATCGGGCGAAGACGTACATCGTCTCGCCCATGCTTGGCATGACTCAGACGGAAACCCACAAGTTCAGTTCCTTGATAATGTCGATTGGTTCTGCGATGTGTGTGAGTCAGAAGTCTGCGTGAAAGTAACTGACCTAGAAGATTAACCTGTGTTTTTTAGCGACAACAAATGTAACCTATATTATTATATAACTATGAACTATGAATATGCGTTTGAGGACGAAGAAATGAATGTCCTCGGTGTTAATGTAACAGTGAGTGGAACTGCTGAGTTCAATGTCGGCAACGATTCATTCGACTATGACTATGGGAGTATCAGCAGTACCTATAACTGCCCTGACTATGTGGAGGATATCCGAGTAACCAAGTTATGTAGCGTTCTGCTACAAGACGAGGAATCTGACATCTCTCACTTTATAATTAATCACGACAAGGTCTTGGAGTCTATCGCTGCAAAGCTAGACCACGACAAGATCTTAGAATCACTGGAGGAAGTATGAAACTACTAAAACAACATGACCCACGTTATCATTTGGACTATAATAGACCTGTTAATGTTTATCGCAACCTGCATCAGGATTGTTGGAGTATTAGGCAGGATGGTTTGGTCAAGGCTCATGCCGATATTGCTCACCTTGATAAGCCTTCTTTTGTTGTTCGAGCTAAGACTCGCCTAAAGGTAGTGGCTAATAAGAGGAAGGAGGTTCATGCATGGCTAAGGGGAATACTTCACCCGAACCCAACGTCTATTCGGGCGTTGGGGGATGAGGCATGGACAAGGGTGAAGTATAACCCCATGAAAAACGAGAGCTTCGTAACGCATAATGGTGAACCCATATTAAATGCCTCTCGTGCATGGCTAATCTTACCAATGGTGTGGGCAAAATGAATGACCTACTAATAATTATCTTTTGGGTAGGCGTTGTGCTGATGGCACTATCTCTATACCGATAATAAGTGTTACTTAGATATATATATTACAATGAAATTAGATTATGAAGAAGAACAAATACAGGGCATACTTACCGAGAACATCGTCACTCACCTCTCTATGTGCAGTGGATATGAAGGGATGGGGAGAGGACTTCGAGGAATATTCCCAAACTTGCGAGAAATCGCATACGTGGAACGGGAAGGATACGCTTGCGCCAACCTGGTTGCGAAGATTGAAGAGGGTGAACTTTCTGAAGCACCTATCTTTACGGATGTTAAAGAGTTCCCATACGGAAAGTTCCGTGGATGCGTGGACATCTTATCTGCGGGGTTCCCTTGCCAACCCTTCAGCTCGTCAGGCATTCGGAAGGGAACTGAAGACCCAAGACACTTGTTTCCCTTCATTGCAGACGGAGTTCAGCTTTGCCGACCAAACTGGGTTGCCCTCGAAAATGTCGAAGGGATCATCAGTTGTAAGTTCGGTGGCGAGCAGTACACAAGCGTTCTCAAATATGTCATGGGACACATGGAAAAAATTGGTTACGAGGGTGCGTTCACATTGGTCAGTGCGAGTGAAGAAGGCGCGCCTCACCAACGCAAGCGGGTCTTCATGCTCTTCCGCAACGCAGACCCTGACACTGAAATTGAACGAGGATTGGGGGACTCCGAAAGAGCAAGACTCCCGAGCCTGTATGACGGATCGGGGGAAAAGCAACCTTGGCGAGCAGGTACATGGCCTTCACGTCCAGGGGAAGCTCAGTACGGATGGGAAGAACCAAGAGTCATCATGGCCTACCCCGAGGACTGGGAAGACGGACGGAACCCCCGAGTCGGAGAAGAACAGGCAGAGTCCAAGTCTGTCAGCAGTAGCACTGAAGGACTGGAGGACACCAACAGTAGCCGAGGGGACGAATCAATGCAACTCGACACAGGTGTATCTGCAGAACCAAGTGGGAGCAACCGAGAAGAAAGGGAAGAATTGGGCAACTCCTATGAGCCGAGATCATCTCAGTGCCGAGAGCAAGGAGAAGTGGAACGAGAGGGCAAGGCTACAATCGGAGAAGGGAGTGAACCTTCACCTTCCTCTGAACTCTCAGTGCAAACACATAGTGGAGGAGGAAGCTCAGAAGATAAAGAATTGGGCAACACCCAACACGATGGATGTACTTCCACCGAAGACAGGGGAAGCACTAGCTCGAAACAAGAAGAAGGGAGGATGCAAGAACCTTCGGGAGGATGTTGTGAACCCCGAGATGAATCCCGAGATAATGTACCCTACACCGAGGACAGTGGATGCCGAGGGAGGACTAGCACCAAATGTGAGCCTGGAGAACGGACGATTCATTCGGACGAATGCCAAGGGGGAGAAGTGGACTCCCAAGCTGAGAGATGCAGTGGAGACAATGCAGAAGTGGCCGACTCCAATGTCGAGGGATTGGAAGGATACCATGGGGACAGTACCCGAGGGATCCCAGGAGACATTGGGGCGGAAGGTAGCCAGCACATGGGGAACCCCTCAAGCATCGGATCATGTGGAGGGAGCGAGGACATCAGTGGAATCCAATCAGAAATGCTTAGGGAGGGATCTAGCTCTTCTTTCACAGTCGGGGAAGCTCAATCCTACGTGGGTAGAATCCCTGATGGGACTACCAAAGAATACTACGCTTCTCCCGAAGTCATGGCTCAGCGAGTTCCAAGACTAAGACTTTTGGGTAATGGTATTGTACCAGCCCAAGCTGAACGTGCATACAGAATTTTGTTTGCACATTATTTGTAACCTATATAACTAAATTACATCATGAGTGATAACTATAAGCTAATATTAAAAATACAACGTGCTGTACCTAAAGCTAGGGAGGCAGTGAACAAATGGCTACAAGAGCATGTGCATCCAGATTGTGCATCATTGCAGTCAATCGTACTAGATGAGGGTGAGCTTCTTGAGGGTTCAATCTATAATAAGGATAAGATCTACGAGTTACTTGTGCCTATAGCACAGGCAGCTAAGTCTTCCCCGAGTGACGAGATCATACGTGACCCCGAGTATGATGCAGAGCTAGCAGCACACGAGGGTAAGGATGTAGACTTCACACCTAAACCAAGACTCTTGAATAACGATCTGACAGAAGCCCGAGTTCGCTTTATTGTAAGACAAGAGATAGCTAGAATAATTAACAGGGGTATCCATGAGAAACAATAACGAAGACACCCCCCTACCATCACCACCATTCAACCTAAGCAAGACCTACGAGGTATTCGATAAAGAATCAATAGCTATTGCTGATGCTGATTGGCATGACTATGATGTCCACTTGCTCATTAGACTTAAGTCTCTTGAGTTGCCGGAGGAGTTGGTTCCATTGACTAGAATAGCACTTGACCAAGGGCAGATGCTCCTGTGTTGGTCTCTAGAAAAAGGTAAGATGGGTTACGCTCTACACAAGAAGTAACCTATATAACTGTATAACTTTGCGATCAGGGGGTTCTTAGGACAGCTCTCCTTTTGCATGTCCTCCTCATGATACATGGCCTTCGGGCAAGAGTTGAAGGGATAATGCGAGCGTGGGCAACAAATCCATGTGATGACCAAAAACCTGCCCCCTTTGATCGCTAACTAAACCAAAAGAAAGGATGAAAGATGAATATAAATGATCGTGTATATGAATATGAAAATGAACTACTAGATTCAGAAGCCGTTAACCAATTAGCAGACGAATGTACTACTGCAATAGGTATTGTTAATAATGTCTGGGGAAAGCACTACGAGCAAGTAATGCTTGTGGACAAAAGCGTAACAGATGCTATGCAAGCAACTCATGTTTCCAATAGCTTCTCTAAATCAAAGTGGCCTAGCAAGTGCCTGCGGATTAAGTTTGAGGACAAAGAGTTTTTTGAGATTGTTATGTGCAAGGGACACCAAGCTGATCTAATTCAGCATGCATGGGATTATTGCCAGAAAGTAGAGGATAAAGTAGCCTTAGCCACAGTAGCAAAACTATCTATAAATTGGGGTGAGGACAGTAGGGGTATACCTGTTTGGTTTGATGATGTTGTAACTTATTCAATCCATACTCCTCATGGTTTGATTTTCGGAAACTTACCAAGCGAGAGTGGCGAAGAGGAACTACGGTATCAAATTCAGAAGTTTATTAAGGTTACAGGATACACCGATGAAATGATGCATGTTATGAACACTACCTTAATGGCACTCAAGGTAATCAATTACTCAGCCATCCCATTCTTTGCTCCAAGTAAAGTAGATCGTGGAAACAAGAAGGTGATGAAAGAGGTAAAGAAGAAGTACAAGGTAGACACAAAGAAGTCACTCTATCGTGTGGTCTACTTACCTAAAGTTATTAGGGAGTACCAAGAAAAAAATGGACAGAAGAAATCAAGTCCGCTTAAGAATGGCAGAGTCGGTCACTTGCGTACACTGCACAGTGACTACTTCGTTAACAAGCAAGGGCAAGACATCCTAATACCACCGATACCAGACTCGAAGGGTCGGTATCCTAAAATCATATACAAAGTTAAAAAACATAAGGATGCAGCATGAAGTATAAATATACTGTACCTCCTCTTCTGCCACTGACTCCTTACGAGTTGGTTGGTATGATTGATGAGGTCAAGGTACTGACTGCAAAGTCATGCCCACCCTGCCCTACTGATGCCAAGCAATGGCCTCGTGTGTCTGAGGGTAGGGAGTACAGATTCAAGCGATTGAAGTATTCATACACTAGACCAATCTCTCGCAAGAAAATGCATACCGAGAAGTCGGGTCGCACCTATGTAGTAGACCATGACATCGAACGCTATGGCGTGGATGCTGGCTATGCATTCAAAGATAACTTAGGTCGAAGGTTTGTCTTCCGAGATAACCCTATCGGTGATTATGAACTTAGGTCAGATCTAGTGTGGGACTTCTTTGAGATGCCTATAGTTAAGACTGTTGCCGAGCTGAGACCTAAAGCCTTCCGAAGAATGAAGGAAAACTGCAAGGTTCTAGAGGAGATAAATGATTTTAAGTTCTACCCTGGTCAGCTTGATTATATATCTAGGGTAGCTTGTGTAGATCAAGCTCTAGTTTGCGGAGATGTAGGTACAGGTAAGACATGCATGGCTATCGCCTTAAACTCCTTGAAGAATGCTAGGCGTACTTTATTGGTAGCACCGAAAGGTACTGTCAAGGATTCCAATGGGAACAAGAAGAAGTATGATCCAGCTCAATGGATAGCCGAGATGGACAAGTTCTCTCCCGATACCCAAGTACGTACAATATTCTGCACAAGAGACTTCGGTAAGCATCTACGAAAAGATGGTACTCTGCCTGCAGGTGTATACATAACCTACCCTAATGCATTCTTTCTTAATGGTGGCTTTGAGCGTATACCTAGGTCTTGGCTAGTCCAAGATAGGGAGAGGAACTTTAGGTGGAAGATGCGCGAGCTTGGCTTTAATGCACCATATGATGAAGAAGATCCTCCCTCGGTAGAAAACGAATACCATCGAGGTGTAGGTGAGACACGCAATGGTTTCACTTGTATACTAAAGCCTAGCTTGTCATCCATAGCTGGTAATCAGTTCGACTGCGTTATGCTAGATGAGGCTCATATTATGCAGTCAATAGATTCTGTGGTTACTAATGCAATCATAAGGCTTCAGCCAAAGTATAGGTATGCCCTAACTGCAACCCCCATTCCCAATGTACTACCTAACATCTTTCCTATACTCGGATGGCTAGCCGTACCTAATTGGTTCCATGGAGATAAGAGCAATGCACGATGGCCTTATGCCCTAGAAGACCAGGCTAGCTTTTGCAGTACATTCTTAACTAGAGAGCGTGACTTTACAGAGGAGGCAATCAGAGGTAATGGTTCATCATGCATCAAGATCTGCCCTGTTATAAGCCAAGCTCAAACTCTACTGAAGGTACTCAAGTCATTGGTAGCATTCATATCCAAGGAGCAATGTAATCCCGATGTAGTAAAATGCTACATAGAGACAATTAGACTACCACTAGGCTATGCACAGAAGAAGTTGTATGCCCACAATTTAGATATAAAAAATATACCATACAATGACCCCAAGACTTGTTATGGAGTACAGCTTCAACGACTCAGGGGAATATGTGCAGATCCCATGGGTAGGTCATTTAATGATGGCATAGTGAGATCCAATTTTAATCCCAAGCTAATCACTACGCTAGAGCTTATTCATCAGTACCTATCTAAGCGTGAGCAAGTCATACATATCTCTGCCTGTATAGGTCAGACAGATGAGCTAGCCAATAGACTTGGTGAATCAGATATATCATTCTCTCGGATAGACTCCAAGGCTAGTGACCATGCTGGTGAAGCCAATGCTTTTAGGCGGAAGGATACTCATGTAATGCTTATGGGTGCTAAGTGTGCTGTAGGTCATAGCTTTCCAGAATGCCCAAACATGATCATAGGATCATTTGAGTGGAGCTATGGATCATTCCATCAGGCACTCGGACGAGTATACAGAGTCAACTCAAGGCAGGATGCAAATATCAAAGTTCTACTCAGTAAGGATACCATTGAGGAGTCGATGTTCGATAAGCTTGCTGACAAACGAGATGCTGCTACCATGTGCATACTTGGAGAGTATGTCCCCATTGACTATAAGGATGGAGACCTAGATGAGATATTAGCCGAACATCATTTATCATTTGATGTAGATAAAATAGAAACCAAGAGCGAGATCGAGATGGAGCTTAAGTGGATGGATCTGTGTGAAAAGCTCTCCGATCAGTCAGGCAGTTTATTGCTTGAAGTTCTGTAACCTAACCAATAGAGGTGTAACAAGATGAAAATAGTTAAAAACCAAAGCGGAGATTATTCCGTTAAATACAAAGACGCAGATGGGAATAATAGATCCACCCATCTAAGAACCAAAGACAGGAAAGAGGCAACGCAGTTAGTTAAGGATCTAAAGATCGAAGAATTAGAGAGGGCTAGTAAGCTGGGTGTCCTATCTGCTGAAGTAATCAGCAAAGTTGTAGGCAGTAGCTCAATGAAGTATTGGGATGTAGTTAAAGAGTATAAAGAACACATGAGGCTTAGTGCTATATCAGAGAACTCTATCTACACCATGATGTCGATCTTTGAGCAGTTCGGGAAATCTAAAAACTTTATGGATAAACCTATTGCTAGCATAAAAGATGAAGACATATACAAGTACTTAAACCTAGACGATGGCACATCACTGAGTATGCGAGCCTTGAGGAAATCAACTTTGAGTCAGTTGTGGAATTTTGCTCAGATCAAGATGTATGTGATGGTAAACCCATTCATGTTTATCAAGATTGACAAGTCAAAGTTAACTCACGACCAAAAGACCCCAACTGAGCGTGGTGTATTCTTAACGAAAGAGGTAAATAAAATCATTAAGCATGCCCCTTATTTCTTTAGGCAAGCTACTGCCATATCCTATTGGACAGGTCTTAGGCTTGGAGATATTGCATCCCTAGAATGGAGCAGCATCAAGGATCGGAACAGGATGGTTGTATGGACTATCAAGAGAGATAAGCTGGTATCGATTGATACCAATAGCAAATACTTTGGTAGTGGCATACTCAAGACAGTACTCAGCGAGATAGATGTTGAGGATGAGATATACTGTTTTCCCGAGTGGCACAAAGTCATAACCAACCCCAAGACTAGATCAAAACCTAGCGTTTACTTCAGCAGGCTATGCGACAGACTTAGGATATATGACAGAACATTCCACTGCCTAAGGCATACTTGTATTACACGGCTAGAGAAGCAAGGTCTTGATCTTGAGAAGATCGGCAAGGTAGTTGGTCACTCAAATACCAAGACCACCGAAGGCTACATACACAAGTAATTATTTATTCATGTCGAATAGGCGTTTGATATCCTCTCGCCTATCCTCGACAACCTTTTCTAGGTTATTAATACGCTCGTGATTCCTTGCTTGATTTATTTCAATTCTAGCATTCTTTGATTTAACTATATCAATCTCCTCCTTCATCCTCTTGAGAAAGAATCCTAGTACGGAAAGAGCTGCTCCAATTCCAATTAGGACATAGTAGTCCATCACTTCATGGAACGCTTACCACGACACTTCCATTTCTTCCGAGATAATGTATTGGCACATGGCGGGTTCTTACATTTCTTAATCTTTGCAGACCTTGCGCAATAGGCGTGACCCTTAGCTGTTCCCGGTCTTATGCGATCACCGCCATCCTTAGCTTTCCCCTTCTGCCCAAAGGATCTGCATTTTCCTTTTACTCTTTTAGCAAAGCGTTTTCCTTTTGTGGGTTTACATGGTTTTTTACTTTTTGCCATTCTTCTTTCCTTTCTTCCAAGATATTCTTTGCATCTTTCTTACTCTTCTTCTTCGTCTAGCATTTCAGATCCAAGATCTACAATCATTGGCTGAGCCAAGGCTGTCTTAGTGCATTCCAGGCAACCGATCATAGTCTCTATTGTTAAATCAAATTCTTGTTGGTATCTTTCTATAAGGTTATCTAAGTCCATAGAAAAAGCATCTACCTGCTCGTGATAGGAAGCTATTTTCTCTTGGGTTGGATCTTCCGATTCTTCTTCTTGGAAACGCATTTCAAGTTAGAACGTTTATTGTTATTAGGGTTCATATCTTTATGGTGAACCTCTTGACCTTTTTTACACTTAGCCTTCCGCCTAGCCTTATTGCGAGCAGACCTTCTCTTTATCTGCTCAGGCTTCCCATGATAAGCATCATACTCGGACTTTTTTTTACCCGAGGCATAAACTCTCTTAGCGCGAGCCATTACTTCTTCTTGGTTTTAACCTTACGAACCTTCTTCTTGGCTTTGTGTTTCTTTCCCTTGTGACATGAACAGCTCATTTGCGCTTCTTTACTTTCCTTATGGGTTTACGTTTTAACTTAGAACCCTGGGCTTTAGCCTTTTTCATTATGCAACCTTTTGCACACTTAGGGTTACTACAATTTTTCTTTGTTACTGGACACTTCATATATGTAACTTAATTCAATAGGTTACACCTTACAAATCAAATCCCATGCATGCCTATAAGGTTCCCATTTACCCCTGCTTGTTGGGTTTGGAAAAAGCTTTAATGAGAGGTTGGTTCCAATCTTTTCTTTTGGAATTATGTACCAATATTTGCACCCTCCTCTGATCACCAAAGCAGCCAATATATCATAAGCACCTTCCTTGTACCTGTTCTTCTCGGATGTCCTATGACCCATTCCACAGGTAATGCTATAGGCACTACTACTCCTGTCTTTTCTTTGGGAGGCAGTTCCCTTCACTTGTATCTTTATTAGCTTACAACCTGTGTCCACGATTGCATCGTACTGACAGTAGTCACCTATAGGTACAGAAATATTAAGCCCTCTATCGAGACATTCACAAAAAAACATTTGCTCATAGAGGGTGCCAGCCCTCTTATTTTCGCTCATAATGCAAGTCTTCTAAGTTCCTCCTTGTATTGACCCACATCTTTTTTTGGTTTCTTAGGTTTCCCTCCTATTGCTCTTAGGTAAGCATCATGATTCCTCATTGCTAAAAGTATTTTATTCCTCTCGGGAGGATCCATGACAGATAGCATTGCCTTAATATCACTATCAGTTAGTGCAAACCGAGTAACGCCATTTCTGAGATGCCTGTTCTTAAACTTGTCGGCAACATCCTTCCTTCTGTCCTCAGCTTGAGACAACTCTAATGCCCTTCTGTATGCATCCTTGAATGCTATCTTATCATTTGCATATGCTGCCCTCTCCATTCTCTTTACTGCATTTGATATCGCAGTAGCTGAGAATTGCATCAATCCACCCCTCCTCATTTCCATACCTAGAGCCTTGGCAAATACTCGGAATGAATTTCTCATACCTGTAATATCTGCTGACTGCCTTTCGTTACTCATGAATCCTGTAGGATCATAGTCCTCTATGTCAGTAAGGTTAGTTAAGGCTTGGGTGTTCTGAATTACTGCATTCAATCCCATTAGGTACATAAGGGGTCTTACTACTGTAGCATAGTCTGGTACTAACTCTTCCTTCCCTCCTGTCCTTATGGCATTGAAGTAGTTAGTTGCCACAGCGTAGGCATTCATCACTGATGAAATAGCAAGCACTCTTCGGGTCGGATCGAATCTTGCTGCTAGCGAAGATGGATCTAATTGACCCACTAACATAGGAGTGAAGAACTCTTGCCCAATACCAAGTATGTTATTTGCTCGAGCAGCCCTTTCTAGCATCGCACTAACCTCAAACCTTGGATCTGCCATTGCCATAAATGTGCCTACTCCAGGGATAGCTGCAGATGGTGGAACCTTCCGTAAGGATGATGGTTTACCTAGAACCTCCTCATCCCACCAGTCCATGAATAAGGTAAAGGCAATACCCACAGGCATGAGCCAAGCAGCTGAAGTCAGCATATATCTCATGCTCTCCCTCATTGCTAGCCTACCCTCTTTATTCCTCATCTGATCCATGCCTTTGTTGTATGAAGATACAGACCAACTAAGTAGTGGCGAAAACCATTGCCCTGCACCAGATAAAGCAGCCGATGGCTTGCCGGACATAGTGTCGTAAGTTACCTCAGACATTGCTATGTTTTGTGCTGCCCTCACTGCATCAATGCTAAGAACCTTAGCATTAGGATCTAACTTTTGCCTTCTTCTGAAATCTTGAGCTAGCTGAGTAAATGACATACCCTCAGCAGTAAGCCTTTGGTTTAGCTTATTCACCATATCCATGCTGCCGAATATGTAAGAGTCTAACTTTGACTCCTCGTATCCAATATCCTCAGGTTTAATCTCAAATGTATTATTACTTAGATCAATACCTCTAGCATCCAAGGCGTCCACAGTTTTTAAAACAAACCTCTCGATGGTATCTGCCATAGCTAGAGATATAGATTTGTTCACTGCTTGAGCTAAGTAACTGAATGGAGCCGTAAAAGGGGTAAGCACAGATGCTGGGATAAAGTTGACACTAGTTTTGCTTCTCATGGATGCACCAGCTTCCGATAAGGCTTGGACTGTATTTACTATTTTTCTAAAACCTTGCTGTGCCTTATTGATGGATCCTTGCTTTCCGATCTCAGTAATCTGCTCACTAAAAGATAGCATACCTCTATCCCTGCCATACATATCTCGTAGCTCTTCGTTATACTTACTGCCCCTTACCATCTCCACGCCAAAAGACTCAAGCAGACTGCCTGTAACCTCCCTAACTAGGTTACCACCAGCTTTACCGAGAGTCCTAAATGCAGTTGGGTTAAGACCAAGCACCTTAACAATATCGGGCATAGACATAGTGGCAGTCCATGCACCCTTCATGGTGTTAACCAAGCCAAACGCTAGTGTTCTAAGAAAGTCTAGGCCTGCAGATAAGTCCTCATTGTTTGATGAACGAGATGTGAATGCAGCACTTACGCCTGCAATTACTCTCTCTGTTTCCCAGAATGCTTTAGCCCTATTCTCAAGATCCT
>Ga0181569_10003616_pt1 | contig 12008 bp, 7 predicted proteins | sample 101ome_19_FD_132452 | JGI IMG/M metagenome (GOLD analysis project Ga0181569, IMG submission 132452) | Coastal salt marsh microbial communities from the Groves Creek Marsh, Skidaway Island, Georgia - 101405AT metaG (megahit assembly) | ecosystem: Environmental > Aquatic > Marine > Intertidal zone... | reverse complement strand
GGTGGCCACACCCTCCTTGATTAACGCTCCGAATTCTTGCCAGAAATCAAGGTAGGTGTTTTCTTCTTTTTTAGCTTGTTCGTTAAGAAACTTGATAAATCTCTTCGTTAAAACTTGTCCGAGTTTACGGAGAAGCTCGCTGTCTTGCATGGTTTCACGGGAAACATTCAAGGGAATGTCAGAACTGTCCACCACTCCCCGTAAAAACCTAAGCCATTCAGGAAAGAGGCTTTTGGGTTCGGCATCGATCAGAACTTTGCGGCAATGTAGGGCCACTTTGTTTTCATTGCGGAACATGCCCATTTTTTCCATATTTCTCTTGGGTACGAAAAGAAGGGAGTTGATCTCCAAGGGTGCATCTGCACTGAAATGAAGGCGCATGAGGGGAGCTTCATAGTCATTGGCTTGAAACTTGTAGAACTCTTCATATTCTTCGTCTTTGATATCGGTTTTCGATCTCAGCCATATAGCATCGACCGTATTCACCTTCTCCCCATTGACCAACACAGGGAATTGAACAAATGCTGAATACTTTTTAACGATATCCTTTATGCGGTCTTCTTTCGCGAACTCCTCAAATTCATCTTTGAGTTGGATGACTAGTTTAGAACCTCTTCTTTGCCCTTCGACTTCTTCGATCGTGTATCCTCCGCTTCCATCGCTTTCCCAGCAAAATCCATTTTCTTTCTTCTGCCAACTTCGTGAGTAAACTTTGACCAAGTCAGAAACCATAAAGACGCTGTAAAACCCCACTCCAAATTTCCCGATGAGGGCTTCGTTTTTTTCACCTTCACCTTGAAGAGCTTCTAGAAACTCTTTGGAGCCTGAATGAGCGATTGTGCCAAGATTTTTGGTGAGCTCTTCTTCATTCATTCCAATCCCGAAGTCCTGGATGATCAATTGTTTGGCATTTTCATCGGTGCTTATATTGATTTCCAACTCTAGATTGTCGTCTAAAATATCCTTTTCCGTCAGTTGTGTGCGGCGCAATTTTTCAAGGGCGTCCGAAGCATTGGAGATTAATTCCCGCACAAAGATTTCTTTGTCTTTATAAAGGGAGTTTACAACGATATCGAGTACCTGCTTGGTCTCGGCTTTGAATTCATGAGTGGTCGCTTGTGTCATGGTAAATCTTTTATCTATTATCAATTTGGTGGATACCTTCAAGAAATTATGAAACAGGAGTCTAAATTGTGCTCAATGTTCATCGGTCGCGAAATTTTTTTCTAAAAAACTCGTAAGCCTGGTTAATTTCTTTGGCTTTATTTTCGGCTACTTCTCGAATTTCTGGGCCGAGTGCCGATACTTTATCTGGATGATACTGGGCAATGGCGGTGCGGTAAGTTGCTTTAATTTTCGCAAAATCTTCCAAATCTTCCTTGGATAAATTTAAAACCTCCGCCATTTGGAGTTCTTCTATGGTTGGAAAAGTAATTTTCCTGACATTTTTTTGTTGGTTTGGAGCTTGCTCTTCTCTGGCTTGATCTCGGCAATCTTCTTTGGTTTCGTTTTCATTCTCTGGAACAAAATTTTCCGAACGGTGAGCAAAGTGCGTATTCTTTCCTTTCGCTTCGGTGTAGTCTGCTGTTTGGGCGTTTGGGGTGGTTTCCTCACCGTGTTTGAAGAGATGGGGAGGAGGGCCGTTCGAAATAAAAAGATCAAGTCGCCAAAGCATCCACCATCCTGAGCAAAAGGTTAATGCCCAGATTACTTTTTCGACACCATGGGTAAGCGGATTAGGTGCACCTCCCGTAATCGATCTCCAGCCTGACCAGTCATGATAGGAGTGGAACAAGGATGCACTCAGGTGTTGTGCCCAAAAGTAAGCAAGTGCCAGAGTCAAAATACCTCCGAACAGCAGGCGGGTACTCATGACTCTTTGGAACATTAGAATTCAATCGGAGGCAGTTGCCCAGTGCATGTTTTGTAAAGAAAAAGAATGAGCCCTCCGACAAATATAAATATCCATCGGTTCGCTGGTTTTTTTTCCTTCATATTATAAAACGCGATTTGAGGATGAGTGGTGGTAGGGGTCGGATTCGAACCGACGAACGCCGAAGCGGGCGGATTTACAGTCCGCATCCTTTAGCCACTTGGATACCCTACCAGTTGGAGTCGGCAATTATGATCTTGGGATCGTAACTGGCAAGACGATTGTCTGAATTCCGAAATTTAGATTCTTGCTTGTAGGGTAAAGATTTAAAGAATTATGTGTAGATGACTTTACAATCAACTCAGATCCTAGTGGGAATAACAGGAGGGATTGCATGTGGCAAATCTTCCGCATTGAGAGAGTTTCAGAAGCTGGGCTGGGCTGGGATTTCCGCCGATAATATAGCTGGGGAAATCTTATCTTCTGATGGGCCGGTTAGGCTGAAAATATTAGAAAGGTGGGGACCTCGAGTTTTGAGAGATTGCGGAAACATTGACAAATCGGTCATTGGTGGAATAGTATTTAAATCGGAACGGGAAAGAAAGTGGATTGGAAATCTTCTTCACCCCATCATTCGTACCCGATGGCTCTCGTTCGCCCAGTCATGTGCTTCTAAAAAGTGTATGATTGAACTCCCCTTATTGTTTGAAAACGAAATTCAAAATTACTTTAAATATACAATAACCACCTATTCCCCTCTAAGTATGATTTACAATCGCCTGAATGAACGCGGTCTTTCAACAGAAGATGCCACTGTACGCGTTCATTCTCAACTTGAATTATCCCGAAAAGTTCAGTTTGCAGACTTTGTTTTATGGGGGGGTGGGTCCATGGAATTTTTGCACCGACAAGTTCGGGAACTTGACGGTTTTTTATCCCAAGATTGAAGATTTAATTGATTAGCTATGCCTGTTAGAAAATCTACACAAACCAAAACACAAAAATCATCCAAAGGTGAAGAGGAGGTCGATTCGGTCAGCCAAACTGAAGATGAGGTTTCCACTTCTTCTCCCCAAGACTTGACTAAAGCTGTTCAGGGGGAGGAAGTTTCCGATCGACAGCTTTTTTTTAGCACAGATGGTAACGAACCCGAGGAAGAGAGACCGCACCCAGATGAAAGGAAGGAACTATTTGAAAATGATTCTTCTGACCAAGATAAACCCAAACCTACGGATGGTGAAGCGAACCAATCCAAAGTAGTCACGGCAGGGCAGGATGCTCCCAATGATTCGGCCGGCAACAGTCCCAAGGGCGATTCCCCGCAAGGTTCGGGCCCCAAAAAACTTACTTGGCAGGAGAAAAAGAAACTACGACGGAAGCAAAAATTTAAAAAACCGAGACGATTGCCGTACGAAGAAACAGAAACGAAAGCCCTCGAGGTAGGACAACTTCTCGATTCAGAACTTTTAAAAACAGAGCAAGGTATAGATGATCTTGTTCAGCCATTTGTAGATGGAGGTACGGATATTCTCAACCTCGATGAATTTCTATCGCTGAACCTGCTTGATTTAACCCAAAAAGTGGGTCCCTTTGACTCCGAAGGAAAATTGCCTAACGCTCCCATGCGGGAGGAGTTGATTGATCTGGTATTGGATTCTGCCCTCAAATCGGAAACCCCAGTAACTTTGAGCGGAATTATTCAAGTCATGGAAGATGGTCATGGATTTATTCTTCAGCAAAGAGAGGACTATCGTTTAAAATCTCAATCCGCATTTGTTCCTGAGCGGTTGGTGCGTCGTTATGGTTTAAAAACAGGACACTTAATCAAAGGCTTAATCCGAGCCAAAATGGAAGATTCCTCATGTCCGGTTCTGCTCAGAGTAGACGAAGTCATGGGCATGTCCCCGGAGGAGGCCACTCGGGTCACCCCATTTACGGAACTAACTCCCTACTATCCACTACGTCGAATGTACCTTGAGACTCATCAGGAAGTTGAATGGGATAATGTGGCTATGCGAGTGGTTGACCTCGTTTCTCCTGTTGGATTTGGTCAGCGTGGTCTGATTGTGGCCCCGCCAAGGACCGGTAAAACGGTTTTGCAGCAGGGAGTCGCTAGAGCGTTGAGAAAGAACAACCCCGATGCCCATCTGATCGTTCTTCTGGTTGATGAGCGCCCCGAAGAAGTCACCGACTTTAGAAGACAGGTTCCTGATGCAGAAGTGATTGCATCCACTTTTGATGAAAGTGCAGAAAGCCATGTTCATGCTGCGGAGATCGTCATTGAAAAAGCACGCAGAATGGTCGAGCATCAACAACATGTGGTCATTTTGCTCGATTCCATCACTCGGTTGGCACGTGCTTACAATACCACCATGCCCAACAGCGGAAAGATTCTTAGCGGTGGTGTTGAGGCCACTGCTCTGCAACGGCCAAAGAGATTTTTTGGTTCCGCTCGAAACATTGAAGGAGGCGGTAGCCTGACGATTCTCGGTACTGCACTTGTTGAAACGGGAAGCAAGATGGATGAAGTGATTTTTGAGGAGTTCAAGGGAACTGGAAATATGGAACTGCATCTGGATCGTGAGCTTTCAAACAAAAGAATATTTCCGGCATTGGACTTTGAGAAAAGTGGGACGCGTAAAGAGGAATTGCTCTACCATCCTGATGAACTGAGCAAGATTTACGCTCTACGACGCTCCATGAAAGGCGTTCCTCCAGCAGAGGCGATGGAGATGTTTATTCAGCGAGTGAAAAAGACGAAGAACAACCCCGAGTTTCTCATGGGCTTGGGCCGATAGTTTTTGAATCTCTCCAATACTTGAAGTCGACATGAATGCAACGGATGAATTCCTCACCGAAGCCTTCAAAGACCAAGGATTAGTCAACGACGAAACCATTCATGAAATCCTAGCCGAGGTAAAAAGTCTCGAGTCTGTCGAGTCGTCTGGAGATGACGATGTCGATTACATGATGCTCCTGCTTGCTAAATTACAGCTTACTCCTGAGGAAGTGGTTCATTTCTTAGGTGCTGAATTGAGTATGGAGACGATCGATGTATCGGAGGTGAATCCAAGTGCGGAGATTTTAGGACTACTCTCGGCAGACCAGGCCAGACTATATGAAGCGATCCCTATTGGTATAGACGGGAGTACGGTCGATATCGTGCTTGGTAATCCTTTGGACCAGGAGGGAATCGACAACTTGGGTCACATTCTTGGTAAGTCGATTCATCCGCGCCTTGCCTACCGTGGGGATGTAATGGCTGCGATTCGTCATCTCTACGGCTTGGATGATCAAGCAAAGGAAAAAGGTTTTTTTGATGACTTAGGTGAGGATGGGATACAAATTGAGGATAGTGTCCGCCCGGAAGATGCCAGTGAAGAAGATGCTCCGATTATTAAATTTGTGCACTCCGTGATTAAGGATGCCCTTGAAAAAAGGGCCTCGGATATTCACATGGAACCTCTGGAGAAAAAGTTTCGGATTCGTTTTCGAATTGATGGAAAGTTGATTGAGCAGCCTGACCCCCCAAAGAGGTTGCAACCATCGATCCTTTCTCGGACCAAACTCATGGCCAATGTAAGCCTAGCCGAAAAGCGGGTGCCATTGGATGGACGCATCAATGTCAAGGTGGGAGATAAAGTGATCGACCTACGTGTGTCTACTCTTCCCACAGTCCATGGAGAAAGCATCGTTATGCGAATTTTGGACAAAGAAAGCCTGAGTCTTGGTCTTCCTCAACTTGGATTCTTTTCGGATGATCAGACCGTTTTTGAAAAAGTCATCAATTTGCCCGATGGAATTTTTCTTGTCACCGGACCCACCGGTTCTGGCAAATCGACCACATTGTATTCTGCCTTACACGCAATCAATAAGCCGGACAGGAAAATTATTACCGTAGAAGATCCGGTTGAATATGAAGTTCCAGGAATTAACCAAGTTCAGGTTAGAACGGAAGTGGGAATGACCTTTTCTGCTGCCTTGCGGGCAATGCTCAGGCAAGCACCTAACATAGTAATGGTCGGCGAGATCCGAGATTTAGAAACCGCAGAAATTGCGATTAATGCTTCCCTGACCGGTCATATGGTTTTTAGTACCCTACATACCAATGATGCCCCAAGTGCCGTTTCCCGCTTGGTGGATATGGGAGTGAAACCTTTCCTGGTATCGGCTTCCTTGCGGGCAGCACTTGCCCAAAGGCTGGTGCGGGCAATTTGTCAAAATTGCAAAGCGCCATACAAACCCACATCCGCAGAACTTGCTGTTCTGGGAATTACTGAGGAGCAAGCATTAGATGCATCCTTTATGAAGGGAACGGGATGTCCCAAATGTGGAGACAAGGGATATCGTGGAAGAAAAGGGGTATTCGAAATCTTTGTGGTCAACTCCGAGATTGAGGAAATGATCTACAACAATGTAAGCATCGTAGAACTCCGTTCCAAGTCCAGAGAAATGGGAATGCGCTCGATGCGTAGTGATGGATTCCGTAAGGTTCTCGCCGGGATTACCACCTTGGACGAAGTCTTAATGGTTACGACCGAAGAGGAATAATTTTCTGCCATGCTATACTTAGATAATAACGCAGAAATTCGAGACCTCTTTCGTGAAGTGGAGGGAGTTTCTCAACATGGTTTAGATGAGCTCTATGATCAAGATATCATAGATGGTAAACGCTCCTTTGCTGAAGCAATCATCCAAGCGGGGATCATTTCCAGGGAAGATCTGCTTAACTTGATCGCTCAATATCTTGGCTATGAGATTCAGGTGGGAGATGTGGGGGAAATTGAGCCAGAGGCCTTATCTGTATTAACGAATGAAACTGCTCGGCAATACGGGGTTGTCCCTTTGTATCTTTCGGAAAACGGGGTTCATCTACTCGCCTTGGATCCTTTTAATTCCTCCGTTATTGATGATTTGACCTTCGCTTTGAATTTGGAGGTTTTCATTATAGTTTGCGATCCAGAATTGGTTTCGACTCTCCTGGATAAGCATTATGGAGAAGAAAATACCAACATTAATGATATCATTTCAGAGGTTGGATTCGAGCAGTTCGAGGGCTTAGATGAATCCAAGGAAGGGGATTTGGTCGAAGCTGCCAATGAAACCCCAATTATTCGTTTTGTTAATCTTGTACTACAGCAAGCAATAAGGGCCAAGGCTTCCGACATTCATTTTGAACCCTTTGAAGACGAATTCCGAATCCGTTATCGGGTGGATGGAGCTCTTTATGAAATGTCTCCCCCTCCTAAAAGCTTGGCTTTGCCCATTATTTCTAGGGTAAAAGTGATTTCCGAACTCAATATTGCCGAACATAGGATTCCGCAAGATGGCCGAATCAAGATGACCATCGAGGGCAGGGCAGTGGACTTGCGGGTATCCACTTTGCCTACTCAATTTGGAGAGAGTTTGGTTCTTCGTGTTTTGGATAAATCTGCCGTTAATTTAGATCTCGATAACTTGGGTCTTCCAGAGAATGTTAAGGGGGGTATCCGTGGAGCCGTACGAAGGCCTAATGGTATTTTCATCGTTACTGGACCGACAGGTTCAGGCAAAACCACCACACTTTACAGTGCTCTGCGTGAGGTAAATGACATTGAGACCAAGATCTTAACTGCGGAGGATCCGGTCGAATATGAGATTGAGGGCATTATGCAAGTTCCTGTGAACCATCAGGTTGGTTTGGATTTTGCCCGTGCTTTGCGGGCATTTCTACGGCAGGACCCTGATAAAATAATGGTGGGGGAAATACGGGATATTGAAACTGCCCGTATCGCTGTCCAGGCCTCCCTAACAGGGCATGTTGTTTTAAGTACCCTCCATACCAATGATGCACCGGGTGCGGTAACCCGCTTAATTGATATGGGTCTTGAACCCTTTTTACTCTCTGCCTCATTAGAATTTATTTTAGCACAAAGACTAGTAAGAAAGGTATGTTCTTCCTGTAAGCAAGAATTTGACCCCAAAAATGAAATGCTCCAAAACTTGGGCATTACCCGAACCGACTTAGGGGATCGGGTCTTTTATTTTGGAGGAGGTTGTGAAGAGTGTAGCAACGGAGGGTACCGTGGCCGAACAGGTCTTTTCGAAATGATCAAGGTAAACGACTCCTTTAGGGAATTAATCAATTCAGGTGCTGCGACTCTTGTGCTCAAGCAAAAAGCCATTGAGCAGGGCATGAGAACCCTTCGGGAAGATGGGTTACGTTCCATATTTGACGGAGAAACTACCGTAGAAGAAGTCTTAAAGTATACTTGATTTATCGATTCACATCCCTTTTATCTTCTAATGGCCATCTTCGAATACATAGCAAATGATCCCTCGGGAAATACTGTGGATGGTACATTTGAGGCAGTTGATGAAAAAGACGCCAGGAATATTTTGAGTCAGTATAATTTGACCGTACAAAGCCTCAAAGAACAGGGAAAGGCTACGGATGTCCCCAAGGGCAAGACCGATTCCTCCCATTCAGCCAAGGAGAAAACCAATCCTAAGAAAAAAGAAAAGAAAAAGAAAAAAAAGGGAGGCTTGCTAGATATTGAAATCGGAGGTGGTCCAACCAGTGAGGATATTTCCGTTTTTACCCGGCAAATGTCTACCTTGATTCAAGCGGGTCTACCCTTGTTAAGAAGCTTGGAGGTTATGATCAAGCAGCTTGATAAAAAGCCCAAGTTCAAACAAATGCTAGAAACCATTGCGGAAAAAGTTTCCTCTGGAGGCACCCTTTCCGATGGGCTTGCCATGTATCCCAAATCATTCGACAAACTTTTTGTTAACATGGTAAGGGCTGGTGAAGCGGGTGGAGTTTTAGACCTCGTTCTTGATCGTTTGGCCCAGTTTCAGGAAAAATCTATCCGGACTAAAAAGAAAGTGAAGTCGGCCATGGTTTATCCCAGCGTGATCATGTTCGTGGCCTTTGCAATCGTAGCTCTTTTGATGATGGTAGTGGTTCCCCAGTTCGAAAGTATTTTTGAACAAATGCTCAGGGGCGCCCCCTTGCCTGGTCCCACTCAGGTAGTCGTAGACATCAGTAATTTGTTCTCTACCAATCCCATCTTAGTCATTGGTGGGACTATTTTTTTAATTGGTGGCACCCTTGTGCTTAAAAAAACCAAGCAAGGTTCCAAATTATTTGACTGGTTGGGGTTAAGAGTTCCGGTGATTAAAGAAGTGGTTAGTAAATCCAATGTTTCCAGTATTACCCGAACATTTGGCACCTTATTGAGTAGTGGTGTACCGATTTTGCAAGCTTTGCAAATTACAGGAGATACCTTGACAAATTTCTTTTTTGTCCGGGCAATGACGAATGTGCATAATGCGGTTCGAGATGGGGAGTCCATGGCTGTGCAAATGGACCGAGAGCCCGTTTTTCCCACCATGGTCACCAGTATGGTCGAAATTGGAGAGGAAACGGGAGAGTTGCCGGATATGTTGACGCGTATTGCCGATAATTACGATGAAGATGTGGACAATGCAGTCGCCGGAGTTACTTCATTAATTGAGCCTGTGATGATTGTGTTTTTAGCGGTCGTTGTTGGTTTCATCGTAATTGCATTATTTTTGCCCATCGTAGCAATCATTGAAAACCTTGGGTAAAGCCTAAGTTTCTAACCAGTCGCCTTATTTAGTCGGGTTGTTATCTTTCAACCATTTATTGGCTTTTGCCGCATCTTGAACTTGCCAAGTCTTAAGCACATGTTGGACCGATTGATCCCTCAGTCCCGGTTCCTCAATAGATTGAGCCCACTCGATTGCCCCCTGCGGGTCACTTTGGGAAATCACTGAAACAAAGTTTGAAATTGCCAGGTCTGATTCCGCAGAAGGCGGTTGGGTGTTCAGCCATTTTGCCGTAGCAATTGGATCCACCGCTGACCATTGTTTAGAAAGTTGATTCATTGCGTACCTCTTTTTCTTTAAATTTTGAATTCTTTCCGTCCAGAAGGCGGCGGCTGAAGGATCTGTACTTATCCATTGGCTCATCAAATTATCTAAAACACGATAAGTTCCGGGTTCATCCTGCATCGAATTTACCCAGTTGGCTGCAAGCTCAAGGTCATGTTTAGCTAACTTCGCCCCAATTTGGCTGAGGATGGTTTCTCTCATCAACGGGTCATCTGATGGGAATTGAGCGGCCCACTCGATACTTCTCTGTGGGTCTTTCTCAAAATATTTATCAGCAAGCAGGCTCGATGACTGCCAGCGGGCAGAACCTTTTGGGAGACTGAGGAAAAGCCGGTTTGCCGCCTCTAAATCAGTCTCCATGAGTCCCTTGACGATTCCAGTTAGTAAAGGGTTGTCCCCCTGGTTCTCATCGGGGTGGTTATCCTTGGCCCAAGCAATGGCGGCTTTTTCATCTTTGGCCACCCAACCGGCCAAAGCTTCTGAAATACCGAAAGCTCGCTCGCTTTTGGCATCGAGTTTTGTAGTCGCATAGGTAAGCGCTCCTTTGGGGTCAAAGTTGGCCCAACTACGCATCAACAACTTCATTTCCAAGTGCCTTCCATAACCACCGGGTAATTCTTCAAAAGCCTGCAGGACATGACCCACATTGGATTGGTCCATTGAACGGACAGCATCCAGGAAGGAGCCAAGCCTTTCTACAATATCTCCTCCTTGCATAATGCGTAAAAGATTAGGGGGCATCGGTGGGGTTGCTTCTGTTTTCTCGATCTTATTCTTAAATGGTTTTGGTTTATTTTCCTGGTTCTTTTTAAGGTTTTGAATCTTCTTGAGATCAAAACTTTGCCCTAAGTTCACCCCGTTCTTATCTTCTGTTCTTTGGAAATCAGCCCCTATGTGAAGTCCAAGAAAAAAAATGACTCCTGAAGATACCGCCCATGGTAAACTAATTTTGAGAAAAGTATGCATTGATTGCCTAAGGTAAGCTTGGAGAAATTGAGGAGCAAGCGGAACTTGCATCTACTTTCCCTGCTCTAAGAATGGCAGGGCAGTCAAAAAGAATTAAAATTCCTTGGATATACTCAGACCAATGATACGAGGAGAGCCCACAATGCCCGGAGCACCAGTGAGGCTTGTTACAAGAGAAGAATAATACTCCTCATCAAATAAGTTTGTGCCAAAGACACTCACTTCCCAATCGCTGGATGAATAAGCAATGGAGGCATTCCATAAAGTGTAGGAGTCATTGGTACTTTCCGTAGCCGTTTGATCGAGGTAATGGATCTTGCCGACATGCGTTAAGCCAGCAGTCCATGATAAGGCATCAGAGAACTGATTAGTGACAGAAAGATTGAGTGTTTGTTCAGGAGTCGAGGGTGTATGTTTGCCTGAAAAGTCGTGGGACCCTAAGATTGAGGATCCGATATGTTTTTTGATTTCACCATCTGTGAGCCCGTAAGCACCCTGTAAGAGCCAATGATCGCTAACCTGTGTAAAGAAATTGAACTCTAGCCCTTTAACCTCTACCTCTTCTGCGTTATCCACGAAGTAGTCAAAAGAACCGGATGGTTTTTCAAACTGGAAATCCTCCATTTTATTCCAAAAGACAGCTATACTTGCACTCATTCTTTGATTTACTGGCAAGAGATGGATCATCAGTTCATTCGCCCAAATTTTTTCCTCAGTAAATGCAATTGGAAAAGCGGAGGTGCCGTTGATCTCATCAACATAGGCACTGAATCCACCAGGTTTCTGGGAGAGAGAGCTGCTTAGGGAGACAGTTAGTTGTTCATTTAATTCTTTGGAGATTTTTGCAAAAGGGGTAACCCAGTCATAAGAATGTTCAATGCTTGTTTGATCAACGGGTAGAGAAAAAGGAGGCATGAAAAAGGGATACTCATTGGACTTTCCTCTACGCATTTGCTTTTTCTCATGGTCATACCTTATGCCAAGCTCGTAACTTGCACTCTCGCCAAGGGTGTCAGATATTCTGGCGTGTAAGGCAAATTTATCGTTATCAAAGGAATAAGTTGTCCTGGAATTATAGCTCTGATAACCCATGAAATTCGACTGGTTCCCATCACTTGGTAACGGTACGAGTCGAGTCGAATCCCCATTAACATCCTCGTTACCAATACTCAGCCCAATTAACCAAGAAAACTCATCAGCTTGTCCTTTCGATAACTGTATTTCTTCCCCAATGGTTTCTCTCTCTTCGATGATATGAGAGATGGAAATT
>Ga0181569_10003609_pt1 | contig 12023 bp, 12 predicted proteins | sample 101ome_19_FD_132452 | JGI IMG/M metagenome (GOLD analysis project Ga0181569, IMG submission 132452) | Coastal salt marsh microbial communities from the Groves Creek Marsh, Skidaway Island, Georgia - 101405AT metaG (megahit assembly) | ecosystem: Environmental > Aquatic > Marine > Intertidal... | reverse complement strand
TGATGATTATCTGGAGGCTAAATTTGATGCAGGACAGTATCAAAAGCTATCACAAAACACCCCGATAATGCCAAGCAAAGCCTGTATAAAACAGCAACAGAAACGCTACCAGCATCTGCCGCGTCCCTATATTATTTCAAATTTATTTGCACAGGATGAAACAAGACGCTGGTCTGTTGGTCATGCGCTACAATGTTTTGAGCAGATATTAAGCCAGCAGGGCGGAACAATCTTTTTAAATGCCGGTGCTGATGCGGCAGACTGGCACAGACAGCTTATCCAGCAATGGTCTGGCAAAACAGGGCATATTATCCATAGCTTTGATGATTATTCAGATATCAGGCAGGATATCGCATTATACCATCTGGCAGATTTATATCTGGGGGTAGACAGTTTTACAGCCAATCTGGCGTTAAATTGCGATTTGAAATCTGTTACCCTGTTTAACAAGAAATCTGACATACTGACATACAGATCAGAATCCAGACCGGTTTATCCTGACGCTGGGCAGGCGATAAGTAATTTGCCTGTTAGCCGTATCTGTGATGAAGTAGCATTACTTTTAAAGGCACCTATATAAAACAGGTGGTCTGTCACTTTGACAGCCACATCTCAAACACTGGATAAAAGGCATATCAATATGAAACTTCTTACTGCAGGCCCTTCTCCTTTCGGTCGAAAAATTCAAATGGCATTAGATGTTGTCGGCATGACCGGACAGGCAGAGCTGGTTGCTGTTGATACTTCAGCAGATGATTCAGAAAATCGTAAACGTAACCCGCTTGGCAAAATCCCCACACTGGTTGTGGATGATAATGCCATTTTTGATAGTCGGGTAATTATTGACTATCTACATGAACATTCAACCAACTCGTCATTAATTCCGGCTGATAAACAGGCACGTACGCGGATTTTGACACGCGCTGCCATGATGGACGGTATTTTAGATGCTGCAATTCTGGTGGTGTATGAAAAGCGAATGCGGCCAGAAGATAAATATGTTGAAAGTTTTGTTGATTATCAGCGTGGCAAGATTATCCGGACATTAACGATGCTGGAAGCTGAAAAGCCTGTCTATGATAAGGGCGCATCTCCTGACATAGCAGATATTACGCTTGCATGTGTGATTGACTATCTGGATTTCAGGAAACAGGTGAACTGGCGTGATTATGCGCCATCTCTTGAAAGCTGGATAACACAATTTGCAGCCTCTGTGCCAAGCTATCATCCAACCTTGCCTGAGGGGATTGAGTCTGCCGCATGGCGCACAAAATAATCATCCGCAGACATGGCACAAAAAAACAGGGTGGCCATGATATGCCACCCTGTTTTATTTGCGGGTTAATCTCGTCCAGCTGGGGAGGAAAAAGGAAAATGCTAGAAAACTGAGATTGACCCTATTTGCAACAATGCGCCAGATTAAGCAGCATCATTTGTCTTGTTATCATTCCAAGATTTTACAAATTCATGAATGTTCTGTCTTTTTACACCCATCTGTTCCAGCGCTTTGTCATCTAGACGATGTAGCGCATTTACAGCACTTGAATACTGGAGCCAGTTAAACACTTTTGTGAAAACTGATGATTGGTTGTCATTTGCAGCGATTGTATTTGCCATGTTCCCATTCCTTTTAAATGTCATACCTGCTATCCGCAATCTATCTGGTGCGAAGCCTAGCAAGCTTGTTTTCGAAGAACATCGGCAAAACCTGTCTTGTGCATCAGTTCCTGCATAGAGGGCATGTTTTGTCGATATAAGACATATATGCTGACCTAAATGAAATGTAAAGCACTGTAATAAAACATTAATAAAAAAAATTACTTTGATAATTAAATTACTCTTTTTTGTTTTAAATTACCCAAAGGCTATGATTAGGCTATTGTTTTTGTAATAATATTTCGTCAGCATAAAACCTGTCTTTTGTGTGGCGCGCAAAAGATGGAAATGAATGTACGAATCACCCCAAGATAACCTGAAAAAAGATACAGGCCATGACCTTAACCAGCCAATCTATCAGCTATCTATGCCGCGACTGCTTCGGATATGGCTATGCAGGCGGTGACAAAAAGCTAGCATCCTGTCCTGAATGCGGGTCTAGCCGCCTTGTCCAGCACGCCGAGCTGTTCGAGCTTCATCTGGCCCATATAGATTGTGATGCGTTTTACTGTTCAGTTGAAAAGCGCGATAATCCTGAACTTGCGGATAAGTCGGTGATTGTGGGCGGCGGTGATAGAGGGGTGGTGGCTGCTGCCTGTTATGTGGCGCGTCAATATGGTATCCGTTCGGCAATGCCTAGCTGGCAGGCAAAACAGGCATGTCCGGAACTGGTTATCCTGAAGCCACGCATGGCCTATTATAAACAGATAGGTGACCAGATTAAAAAGATGATGCTGTCTTTATCACCTCTGGTTCAGCCCTTATCGATAGATGAAGCATTTATTGATATGGCAGGCACTGAAAAATTGCATAAAAAGCCGGCGGCCGTGATGCTTGCACAATTTCAGGCAGATATTCTGCAACAGATTGGCATTACCGTATCGGTCGGGCTGTCCTATAATAAGTCGCTTGCAAAAATATCTTCTGAACAGGACAAGCCGCATGGATATTTTGTGCTGGGGCAGATGGAAGCAACTGACTGGCTGGCAGAACAGCCCTGTTCGGTGATATTTGGTCTGGGCAAGCGTTCAACAGCACGGCTTCACGCCGAAGGTATTAATACAGTAGGCGATATTCAAAATGCAGCGTTGCCGCATTTACGGACAATTTTAGGACATGATGCCGCCCGTATTAAGGCGCTTGCTTCTGGTCAGGATGACAGAACTGTTCAGCCACATAGCACGGCAAAATCAGTCTCATCTGAAACAACCTTTTCAAAAGATATTTCAGATCTGGAAACATTGCTTGGGATTGCAGAACGCCAGACCCAGATAGTATCAAAACAGTTAAAGCAGAAATCTTTTCAGGGGCGGACGCTAACCTTAAAGCTGAAAACTGCCCGACATCAGATTATCACCCGCTCTGCTACACTTGCCCAGCCAACACAGATGGCATTTCGTATTTTTTCCGAAATTAAAAGACTGGCAGAAAAGCAGATAGATGGGAAAACCAGCTATCGTTTGCTTGGGGTAGGGGTGGAGATCTCGTCTGAGCAGGCAGAAGCATCGTTTTTTACAGCAGAACATGAAACGGTATTTCGACAGGAAAAGCTTGAACTAGCAGTAGATAGCATTCATTCAAAACTTGGTCAGGACAGTATTACAACTGGCCGCCAGCTAGGAATGAAGCCAGCTCGTGAAAAATCCAGCAACAAGAAAAATCCTGCAAAAGAGTCATGATTTATCTTTATGGTATTTCAGCTTTTTGCAAAAAAATCCTGAGATATAAAATTTCACTGGCAAAACCCCTGCGAATACAGGCATGATATACACTCAAACGGTTTTCTTGGTTTAATCAGCACAATGAATCTCTTTTTTTATGGCACGCTCAGAGCGGAACAGGTGCGTCAGGCAGTGCTTGGCCCGCATCATGCCGAGCTTAAAATTGGCAATGCACGTCTTGCAGGCTACGAGGTACGTCAGGTATCTGGTGCGCTCTATCCGATGATTGTGCAGGCTGATGATCGGCAAATTGTCTCAGGTTTAATCGTGTATGATGTACAGCTAGATGTGCTAGCGCTACTTGATAAGTTCGAGGGGGTTCATTATCACCGTAAACAGGTTACGGTTGAGACTGAAAACGGCCATCAGCAGGCAGAAATCTATTGCCCTGATTCTGAAATGCAACCTGCTGGTCTGTGGGATTTTGATAGCTGGGTTATACAGGATATGCCTCAATTTTTTGAGCAAGACTTTGCGCCCGAAGGTGTCGCAACACCAGCCTATGTTGCGCACACAAAAACAGAGGGCAAAAAATGATGCCAGAGCTTCTCAACCCTGCATCACTTAGCTTTATAAATGGTTCTGTTACGGTATTCTGGCTTGTCTGTGCATTATCAGTCTTCACGGTATCTATCACCAAATCAGGGTTTGGCGGGTCAATGGGCGCTTTATCAGCGCCAATTTTGCTTACCGTCTTGCCGCCAAATATTGCATTGGCGGTACTGCTGCCACTATATCTAATAGCAGATGTGTGGACTGTGTTTATCTGGCGCGGATATTCTGTCTGGCGACTGCTTGGCTGGATGTGCCTGTTTGCGATTATAGGTCAGATTTTAGGCTGGCTATTGATTAGCTATATTGATGACGAGATTTTAAAATTATTTATCGGCATTATCGCATTGATTACCGGTGTCAGATTTTATCTACAAAAGGCGCAAATCCAGCTGATCAAAATCAAAAAGACACATCACAAACAGATCAGAGACAGATTTAAACTGCGCGCCGGTATCTGGTGTAGCTTGTCCGGATTTTCATCCTTTGTTTCGCTTACAGGCGGTATCCCTGTTCAGGTCTTTATGCTGCCCATGAAAATTCAGCGGTTTTTTGTGGTTGGCACGCTGGCATGGTATTTTCTGATCATTAATGTAGCAAAAGTACCCTTCTTTCTGGATTTAAACTGGTTTACAGCCGAAACATTATTTACCAGCCTATGTCTTGTGCCGGTGGTGCCGTTCGGGGTATGGACAGGTAGATGGCTAAATAGGAATATGTCAGATACTGTATTTTATCATCTGGCCCATATTACGCTGATTATTCTCGGCCTTAGGCTGGTGATTACCAGCCTTTAGACAGGAAAGTAAAGATGCTGCGCTGGCGTCATTTTATTGTTGCGATTACGATGGTGCCTGCACTTGGCCTGTATGTGCTGTTATGTATGTTTCTAGCTGATTACATCGTCGGCATTCACCTGTTACTTGATTTGTTATTTTTCCTGATAGCAGGCATTGCTTGGATATTTCCTGCTTCATCAGTGATAAAATGGCTAGCAGACTCAGAAGCAAAATAGGCAGATGATTTCATCTGGTAAAATGGTTGCATAACATCTCGCTGAGGTGTCGTGACCACAGATAATAATGACGCTATTATGTTATTTACTTATCACCGTATTTTTATCATCCTAAGATGGGGAGATAACAGCCAATGACAATGCAGCGTTATTCAGCGTGGAAGATTTTCACAAAAGGTCTAATGGGCCAGAAAGGCTGGCAGCCTGCATGGCAGGATGCAACCCCGAAGCCACGTTATGATGTGATCATTATTGGCGGCGGCGGGCATGGGCTGGCTACTGCCTATTATCTGGCAAAACTGCATGGCATTACCAATGTGGCCGTGATTGAAAAGGGCTGGATTGGCGGCGGTAATTCAGGGCGAAACACAACCATCGTCAGATCGAATTATTTTATTGAGGGTAATACTGCATTTTATGAGCATTCGCTGAAATTGTGGGAAGGGCTGTCACAGGAATTAAATTATAATGTGATGTTCTCGCAACGCGGCCATCTTAATCTGTTTTTCACGCCCGGACAGCGTGATGCGATGGCGCGGAAATATAATATCATGCGGCTAAACGGCATTGACGGCACTTTCCTGAACAGAGAGCAGGTGAAAAAATTTGTGCCACATCTGAATTATGGCGAAGATGCCCGTCTTGAAATTCAGGGCGGCTTTTTACAAGAACGTGCTGGCACAGCCCGCCATGATGCCGTGAATTGGGGATTTGCGCGTGGTGCTTCTGCGTTGGGCGTAGACATTGTCCAGAATTGTGAAGTGACCGGTTTTAGCTTCAAGGCTGGCAAGCTGGTGGGTGTTGAAACCAGTAAAGGCGAGATCAAGGCGGATAAAATCGGCATGGCAGTTGCCGGTTCAACCTCTGTTCTGGCCAAAAAGGTCGGACTTGGGAAATTGCCAATTGAAAGCCACAAATTACAGGCTTTTGTGTCTGAGCCGATTAAGCCGTTTCTAGATACGGTGGTTGTCTATGGCGCAGGTCATGGGCATTTTTATATTAGCCAGTCTGACAAGGGCGGGATGGTCTTTGGCGGCGATCTGGATGGCTATAATTCGTACGCCCAGAAAGGTAATCTGCCTATCTATACAGATGTAGCCGGATGCGCCATGAATGTGATGCCTGCACTTGGCAGGGTGAAGCTGTTACGTCAATGGGCAGGCATTATGGATATGTCGATGGATGGCTCGCCCTTTATCACCAAGACAACAATTCCGAATTTCTATCTGAATGCTGGCTGGTGCTATGGTGGCTTTAAGGCAATACCCGGTTCGGGTTGGTGTTTTGCCCATACCATCGCCCATGACAGCCCACATGAGATTAATGCCCTCCTAACCCTTGATAGATATCGTCAAGGACGCATGATTGATGAAGCAGGCAATGGCGCCTTTCCAAAAAAACATTAACCCTATATCTACAGAAAGACCGTTCAGATGCTGTTAATTGATTGTCCTTTTTGCGGGGTGCGTGATCATGAAGAATTCACCTATCTCGAAGATGCGGCGCATCAAAAGCCTGCCTTCACAGACACAGATATGGATAAATGGTTTGAAGCTGTCTATCTGAGGGATAATCCCAGAGGCCGCCATCAGGAATATTGGCATCATGGGCTTGGATGCCGGATGATCCTGAAAGTCACCAGAGATACCCTTACCCATGAAATAGAAGATGTATCTGCTGCGCATCCTGATTTGCAGATAAAAGCTGCTGGCAGAGGTGGAAAATGACAGGGTTCAGAACAGAAAATGGCGGCATCATCAACCGTCGTAAAGCGATTTCTTTTCGCTTTAATGGTCGGCTTGTAAAGGGCTTTGAGGGGGATACCATCGCCTCTGCCCTGCTAGCGTCAGGCCACCAGATGGTTGGCCGTTCATTCAAATATCACAGACCGCGCGGTGTGATGTCTGCGGGGGTTGAAGAAGGTGGCGCATTATTTAATGTTGGTGCAGGCGCAAAACGTATCCCCAATGTTAAAGGCACAATGGCCGAAATTGCCGATAATATTGAGGTGACTAGCCAGAATGTCTGGCCATCTCTTCACTATGATTTAGGCGCGGTAAATGGTCTGATTTCCCCTTTTATTACTGCTGGTTTCTATTATAAAACTTTCATGGGACCATTTGCCAATACGCGTTTTTGGATGATGTGTGAGCATTTTATCCGCAAAGCGGCGGGGCTAGGTGAAGCCTCACGCCTGCCTGATCCGGATGCCTATGATATTGCCCATCATCATTGTGATGTGCTGGTTGTGGGAAGCGGGCCGTCTGGATTGGTGGCAGCAGCAGAGCTTGCTGAGGCTGGTCGTGCTGTGATGCTGGTTGAACAGGATTTTGTGTTTGGTGGCGAATGGGCAAATAAGCCAGATGCTGGCAGGCTTGCCCAGATCAGAGCCTATTCCCGCCGTATAGAGCGGGCAGGCGGGGTAATGATGCGCCGTGCCACTGCGTTCGGCCTATATGATGGGCTGGTCACAGGGGTGCTGGAACGCCAGACAGATCATATCAGCCCTGATGCACCGCAAAAACATAGCCCGCGTGAAACCATGCATATTATCCGCCCAAAACATGTCATCATGGCGACAGGGGCAATCGAACGCGGACTTGGCTTTGGGAATAATGACCGGCCGGGTGTGATGCTAGCTGGTGCATTACAGACCTATCTGGACAGGTTTGGGGTGGTGTGCGGCAATAGTGCTGTGCTGGCAACAACCCATGATGGCAGCTATCACAATGCGATCGCACTGGCGCAGGCTGGCCTTGAAGTAACTGTTCTGGATGCCCGCGCCAAATATGGTGCAACTGCCAGACAGGCCATAGATGCAGGCGTGTCTGTGTTGCTCGAAACTGTGCCTGTTAATGCTGTTGGTGATAAAGGGGTTGCGGCAGTTGAAATTGGCAAAATAGATGGTTCTGGCAATATCCTAGATCTTCATCAGCAGATAGGCTGTAATGTGCTAGGGGTATCTGGCGGTTATGCCCCTGTTGTTAATCTGTTATCACATCGCGGTATCAAGCCTGTCTGGAATACCAGTATTAACAGCTTTTTAAGTGGAAAAACCACAGAGCAAATTTATCATATCGGGGCGGCAGATGGTCTGTTCTCAGATGATGCAGTAATCGCATCGGCGCATAATATTGTTGCCAGAATTCAGGGCATTAAAAAGCAAGCTAAATCACAGCGCAAAGGCTGGTCATCTGCCCAGCGTCCATTATTTGAAATTCGGCCCAAAGGCAGGTCGCTAAAAACATTTGTTGACCCGCAGCATGATGTAACTGCTGATGATATCAGACAGGCAAAGGATGAAGGCTTTGTATCTGTTGAGCATCTGAAACGCTATACAACATTGGGCATGGCAACTGATCAGGGCCGGATGGGAAATGTGATTGGTCTTGGGGTGCTGGCCGAAGCGCTTGAAAAAGATATTGCCGAGACAGGCATAACTACATTTCGCCCGCCATTCACCCCTGTATCCATAGGCGCGCTGGCAGGCAGGCTACGTGGTCAGGAATGGGTAGCAACCCGCCTCACGCCACTACATCATCTGCACCTTCAGGCAGGTGCCAAGATGACAGATGCAGGTATCTGGAAACGCGCATGGTTTTATCCTGAAAAGGGCGAAACCATTACCGAAGCCTATATCAGAGAGGCAGCACGCGCGCGCCAGACCGTAGCAATGGTAGATGTATCTACCTTAGGCAAAATTATGGTTCAGGGTCCTGATGCAACAGAATTTCTGAACCGCATTTATGTTAACCCCTTTGCCAAATTGCCAGTTGGTAAGGCGCGCTATGGGCTGATGTTGCGTGATGATGGCATGGTGATGGATGATGGGACAACTTGGCGGCTGGCAAAAGATGAATATCTGATGACTACTACCACCGCTCAGGCTGGTCCTGTGATGCAGTTTTTAGAAGAATTGCTGCAAATAAGATGGCCGGATTTGCGGGTGCATGTCACCTCAGTTACCGATTTATGGGCAGGTATGGCCGTTACCGGCCCGAAAGCACGCACCTTGCTTGGCAGTATCATCAAAGATATCGACTTTTCAGGCGAAGGATTTCCGTTTATGGGGGTGCGGTCTGGCCATATCAGCATTGGGCGGAAAAAAATAGCCTGCCATGCAGCGCGGATTTCGTTTTCCGGCGAGATGGCGTGGGAGGTATATGTCAATGCAGATGATGCAGAACAGGCATGGCTTTATATGGCTGAACAGGTATCTGAGGCTGGCGGCTGTCTGTATGGGCTAGAAGCATTAGGCGCATTACGAATAGAAAAAGGTCATGTAACTGGCGCTGAACTAGATGGCAGAGTAACGCTAGAAGATGCAGGCTTTGGTGCGTTCGGAGCAAGAAAAGCCCATTATGTCGGCTCGGTATTGCGCAGACGCCCTGCCTTACAGGATAAAAACAGACCAACACTTGTTGGCATTTTTCCAAAAGATAGACAGTTGAATTTTTCAGCCGGTGCTATCATTTGCCAGCCAGACGATGTGAAAGGCTTTGGTGAGGGATGGGTGACAGCGGTTACCCATTCGCCTGCGCTTGGACACTGGATCGGGTTGGGCTTTATCTCTGGCGGCTATGAAAAATGGGCGGATAGAACGGTGATGATTGCCGATCCTGTCAGAGATAGTTTTGTTGAAGCTGAAATTGTCAGCCCGCATATGTATGACCCTTCAGGAGATAGGCAGAATGGCTAGAATTCCGAATGAGAATCCTGTCATGACAGGGGCGGCATATCTGGCGGCTGATAGCGCATCAGCAATACGCAAAGCAGAGGTAACATTGTGTGAAATACTGGGTGCGAATATTACCCAATATGCCTTTTTTAATGACCAGCAATTATCAATCAAGCGTGCATTAACCAGCCATTATAAGCTGGCACTACCAGCGCCATCTTGCTTTGAGACAGGTAAATCAAAACAGCTAGTCCTTCGTATTGAGCCAACAAAAATCTGGATTGTGTCAGTCAAAAAGCTAGCTAGCCAGCCTGCTATTTTTGATAAATTCTATCCGCTTGAGATGACAGGAAGCCGTGCTATTCTGAAAATAGAGGGCAGAAAATCAATTGAGTTATTACGACGCCTGACGTCAGCCAACCTTAATGGTGAAGCAGGCAGTTTGCTGGCAACTGGCATGCATCATATCCCTGTCCATCTGCTGAAAATGGCAGATACCGAATTTCTGTTATTTATTCCAAGAAGCTATGCAGAAAGTCTAGGTCATTTGATTGTGCAAATTTCAAAACAATTTGGTTCTGCTGTCAAACCCCCTGAATATTATAGATAAAGCTAACGGATTATAACCTTGTCAGATAATCTTGATACGCATCATTCCAGACCGTTAAAACATGTGCTTGAACTTGGTTATGACTTGATGAGACAGCACGGGCTTGATGGCTGGAAAATCAAATTTGATCACGCACGCAGGCGTGCTGGCTTGTGTGATTTCAGACAGAAAACCATATCGCTTTCCCGCCATTATGTCCGTCATGCGGAACTTGGTCATATTACCGATACAATATTGCATGAAATAGCCCATGCGCTGGTTGGCTCAGGACATGGCCATGATGCAGTCTGGCGACAAAAAGCTAGGGAAATTGGATGCACTGCAACCAGATGCCATAATTTGAATTTTTCTGATGAACGCTGGATCATGCGCTGTCCAAATGGCTGTTTTGACGTTAAACGTCACCGCCGTAAAAAAGGGCTGGTATGTATGAAATGTAAATCCCATGTTGAATTTATTCCCAACCAGCCTGCTTATGATGATGAGGCAGCTAGCATCAACTGAATAATGAGTATGTTTTTAGCAACATCTTCAAAAAGGACAGCCTTTATTTCAGCTATCAGCCAGCTTGAGGCACAGAATTTTGCTGCCATCCCATTTTTCTCGGATGCTGAAATTTCAGCGATGATTACACAGGCACACACGCTTGAATTTCGCAAGGCGCGTGAAACAGCCGGCAATAATGTATTTCAGGATTTCGATATTTGTTTTCCTGCCCCCTTAACAGGCGATTTTCAGGCATGTGCGCTTTTGTTGGAAGATATGGTCAGATATGCTGGCAAGAATAGCCCCAATTTATATGAGGGTGAATTTGTAATTAATGATTTTGCTATCCAGAAATATCCTGAGGCTAGCAAGGGTATCGGGGTTCACAAAGACAGCGTAAAATATCGTAATTTTGTATTTATAATCACATTGGCAGGCATATCTGAGCTTTTTACCTGTTCTGACAGGCAGGGCGCTAATCCAGTCGTCATTGATGACAGGCCGGGCAGGCTTGTGATCTTGCCCGCGCCCGGTTTTTATGGGCTGAGCGATGATGCTGACCGGCCATTACATGGTGTTCGGGCGGTAACAAAAAGCCGGTTATCTATCGGGTTTAGACAGGAATTTAAGTGACGGCATATGCGCTGGCAGTTGCGTCACCTAGCCGAACAGATAGGCCATCTGCATCTATTGCTTATCCATGTGTTAAGATTGCTTGTCACTATGCAGAATAAATGTCATGCTGATTAGTAGGCTACACATGCAGAGAAACCCTATTTCTGTATTGCTATCAAAGCGTTTGCGTTTGTTTGTACATACGAAAAAGGGCGCGTGAAAAACCGCATCTTGTATGAATAAAACTTAACTGGAGGCAATCGCAATGAATATCAGCATTTCTGGCAAAAATATGGATACTGGTTCAGCATTTCAAGAACTGGCTTATGAACAGCTTGAAGCTGTGATTTCAAAATATTTTAAAAATGCAATTAGTGGCCATATAACGCTTGAAAAATCTGATGCCGGTTTTGATGTGAAAATACGGGTGAATCTCACCAATCGGATTGAACTTGAATCAACTGGTTCTGCTCGCGAGGCAAATTCAGCATTGGAAGAAGCGATCGTTCATGCTGAAAAGCGTCTTCGCAGGCATAAACGCCGACTTCGTAATCACAGAGGCGCGGCCACCGAAATGACCGCAGATGTATTAATGGCACCGATGGCTGTATATGCCAGTGTTGATCATCAGGATAATGATGATATTGCTGAAGATGAGGCACATGATGAAGCTTTGCCGATCATCGCCGA
>Ga0181569_10003606_pt1 | contig 12032 bp, 9 predicted proteins | sample 101ome_19_FD_132452 | JGI IMG/M metagenome (GOLD analysis project Ga0181569, IMG submission 132452) | Coastal salt marsh microbial communities from the Groves Creek Marsh, Skidaway Island, Georgia - 101405AT metaG (megahit assembly) | ecosystem: Environmental > Aquatic > Marine > Intertidal zone... | reverse complement strand
GTCATCCCCGATCGCCATCGAATACACCCTCCCCTCGTGATCCATTCTCTCGCAGTAGCAACCAATCTCTCTCTGTAACAACCAACTAACGCACGAACCCGTCGCGCAGGAAGTGAAGCAAAAGAACGAACGTCGCCTCCCCCCTACCTAAACGCATACGCGTACAAAAACAAAAGAGAGACTGTGTGGATATATTATCCATCATAACCTTCGCAGTCGACGAGATTTGAACTCGCGCAGGCAGTGCCTAATCGATTTCTAGTCGATCCCCTTAACCGCTCGGGCACGACTGCTTTTGCTTGTGTTTGCCACCCGATCGTTCAATCGGGAGTTCATTTCGTCTCATGCCGTGCGTTTGACCGCACGGTGTTAGTCGCGTCTGAAGCGAATATACTGACAAGCGGCGTCACCAGTCACGCCGCACCGCCCTCGAAACCCTCTCTTCAAACTTACGGGCGGGACACGCGCCATCGACCGATCGCGACCTCGCGCGAGTTCCTCCCCGCCGGCGGCAAAAAGCGCGGGAAAACCCACAAGCCGCCCGCCGCCCTCGACGCCGTCGTCCCTCGCTTCCCGCGCGGCGGTGGGTGGATCTCGAGGAGACGCCCGCGCCCGCCGTCACTTTACGCCGCGTCGTTTCGATCGACACGAGGTACGTCACCGCGACTCGATGGATGCATATTTTTATACTCGCCCGTCTCGTCGTCGTCGTCTCGCGCGTCTCGTCGTCGTCACGACGCCTCGGATGGGTGCGCGAGACGGATCGCATCGCGTCGCGGACGGCGCGTCCGGATGACGATGGTGGTGATCTATGCGTTCACACGTCGCGCGACGCCGCGCGCGCGGTGCGCTCGAGACGACGACGGTGTCGCGCGGAGGAAATATATCGCGACTAGACGCGTCGCGCGACCTCTCGCGGTGGTTCGCGCGCGACGCGCGGGGCGCGGACGGTTCCGACGATGGGACACGCGTCGAGGTGATTATATTATTCCATCACCTTCGTCGAAGGCGTCGACAACGCCGAGGGGGTGGGTGATGAGTCAGGACTCGTGGATAGTGGATAAGACCCCGAGACGCCGGGGCGAGACGAGGACGCGCGACGGCGTGATTAGATTAATTCAAGGAGAGGCGAGGGACTGACGGAGACGTAACGTCGTGTGTTCTTTTCGTTTCGTAGTAAACCGCACGCACACACGCACGCTCAAAGACACGAACACCATGGGATTTCTCTTCACCTCTGAATCCGTCAACGAGGGTCACCCGGATAAGCTCGCCGATCAAATCTCCGACGGCATCTTGGACGCGTGCTTGGAACAAGACCCGGACTCCAAGGTTGCGTGCGAGACGGCGACGAAGACGAACATGGTGATGGTGTTCGGTGAAATCACGACCAAGGCTAAGGTTGATTACGAGGCGGTCGTTCGTCAAGTGTGCCGCGACGTCGGTTTCATCTCTGACGAAACCGGTCTCGACGGTAACAAGTGCCGCGTGCTCGTGGAATTGCACGATCAATCTCCGGATATCGGACAAGGTGTGCACGGTATGGGTACCAAGTCTGATGAAGACATCGGTGCCGGTGATCAAGGTCACATGTTTGGCTACGCCACGGATGAAACGCCGGAATTGATGCCGCTCACGCACGTCTTGGCCACCAAGCTCGGCCACCGCCTCACCGTCGTGCGTAAGGATGGCACGTGCCCGTGGGTGCTTCCGGATGGTAAGACGCAAGTCACCATCGAGTACGAAAACGACAACGGTGCCATGGTGCCGAAGCGCGTCCACACCATCTTGATCTCCACGCAACACATCGAAGGTGTCACCAACGAAAAGATCGCCGAGGATTTGATGAACGAAGTCATCAAGAAGGTCGTCCCGGAAAAGTACCTCGACGCCGACACCATCTTCCACTTGAACCCGTCTGGACGCTTCGTCATTGGTGGTCCGCACGGTGACGCCGGTTTGACCGGTCGTAAGATTATCATCGACACCTACGGCGGCTGGGGCGCCCACGGCGGCGGCGCCTTCTCTGGTAAGGACCCGACCAAGGTCGACCGCTCCGGCGCGTACATCGCCCGCCAAGCGGCCAAGTCCATCGTCGCCGCGGGTCTCGCCCGTCGCGCCTTGTTCCAAATCTCCTACGCCATCGGTGTCGCCGAGCCGTTGTCTGTCCACGTCGACACCTACGGCACGGGTAAGATTCCGGACGCCGAAATTCTCGAAAAGGTTAAGAAGGCGTTCGACTTCCGCCCGGGTATGATGGGCAAGGCGCTCGACCTCAAGCGTGGCGGTAACAAGCGTTACCAAACCACCGCCGCGTACGGTCACTTCGGTCGCGACGAAGACCTCGACATCTTCACTTGGGAAAAGGTCATTCCGCTCTAAGTGAGTCATCTTTGCCGGACGACGTCGACGCCATTCGTCGGCGTCGTCTCGCGACGAGTACAAACGTGCGGAGGGCGTTCCAATTTTTAGACGGCGACGGAATAGACGCTGTCCGACGGAATAGTCGGTAGAAACAATTTGTTGTGAGGATTCAAGCAACCGTGTAGAGCGAATCACGTCCCGCACCGTCCCTCGCGCGCTCCCTCGTCTCGAAGAAAAAGACGGACAAAAATCACATCGCGTCCCGGCGTCGTACCCGCACTCATTGTCGCGCGCGACGCGTCTCGTCGTTGCGATGTCCCGCACGATGCACGCGCCGGCATCGCTCCCGCGCGTCTGCCCGCGCACCGCGCGCGCGCGTCGCGCGGACGCCCTCGTCCCGTCGTCGTCGTCACCTTTTTTTGGTTTCCCAGTCCCACCGGTGTTCGACCCCGCCGTCGCCATCTCTGCCGTCGCCGAGGCGATATTGAAGACACCAATGGTGCTCAAATCGTACGGCTCCGTGCGCGTGGCGATCGACGCGCCGATCGACGCGGCGGTCGCGCGAGGAGAGGTGCGTCGAGTGGAGATTACTGGGACGGGGTGGTCTTCACCTCGGTCGTTGACGTGTCGAAACATTGAATTCATCGTCGATGAACCGTGCGCTTTGGACGTCGAAGCGGCTATGCAGATGCGTGGGATTCTGTTGAAGCGTCCGGCGCGCGGGAGAGCGCGGTTAACGTTCGATTCGAGGGATTTTGGGAATTTTTTATCGCACCCGTTGCTGCGCGCGGCGGCAGCGGCGAGACGAGAAGAGCGCGGGTTTGATTTCGTCTTTGAAGGCGGTGAGACCGCGCGCGTGTGCGGGAGTGAGGGGTTTTTAGAGTATAGCGGCGTGCTAGGCGCGAGTGGTGAGCGACGAACGGTACGAATGCGTCCGATGGAGGGTTCGAGAGTGGACGCGCGTCTCGTCGGCGACGTCGGCGACGAGACGTTTGAACGGTCGATGGCGTCGTTTTTTGAACGTCTCGTCATAGATTTAGAGGGCACGGAACTGCGGTATCGCGACATGACGATCGACCCCGCGCGCTCGACCGTGGATTTCGAGCTCGATCTGTGCGTGAGAAAGTTTCCGTCGCCGAATATCCAATTTTGAAATATTCATCTTCGTCATGTACAACACCGCGTCGCCGCCTACCACTCTCCGGTCGCCCGATCCACCGCCTCTCGTCCTACCGCGCCCATCTCACTCGGCGGCCACAACACCGCGGCGATGCGTCCGCGTATCACACCCACGGGCACCTCCCCGACGTCTCCGCCTCCGTCGTCGTCTCGTCCTCGCCACGCCTCGGACGCGCGAAGCTCGCACCGTCCTCTCGCCAACCCATCGCTCTCGTCCCTCACCACGCGCTGAATCGTCACCCTCCCCGCCCCGATCGACGACCCGAGAGGTCGTCGAACCATCACCACGTCCCCTCGCGCGATCGCGCCTCTCCCGACGCTCGACACGTCGCACCACACCACCACCTCTCTCGCGAGTTCGTTCACCGTCCCCGACGTTCCCGCGCGCCCATCGTCGTCGCGTCGCGTCGACGTCGCCAACGCGCGCTCCGGCGCGCCGATTCGCGCGCCGATGACGGTTCCTGCCAAGACGGCGATCGCGCCGTCGCGCAGGACGCCGCGAACCGTCATGGGCGCGCGCGCGCGTTGCGTGGCGTCAGTCTGGCGTCACCGGTCGGGCCGAGCGCATCCTCGAGGACGCCCATCGGCGTCACATCGCGACGAACGTCGCACGACATGCGCGGACGCGCGAGACGGGTACTGGTGATATGTTTCTTCCTCGTTGCGTGCGCGTTTGCGACGCGCGCGCGCGGGGAACCCGCGAACGGCGGCGATGAGGACGCCGAGCGAGCGCTGTATGAATCGCTGCCGAACGACGAGGCGACGCTGAGCGAATTGTTTCAGTGGTCGATCGAACACGGAGACTTGGACCACCTGCGAGAGATGGCGCGACTCGAGTCCGAGCGCGAGTCCGAGGGGGGATCGGTGGGGGACACCGGACGTCGGTGGTCGTGGTTTCAACGCGCGGCGGCGACGGCGAGACGCGTGACGAGACGCGCGCGGCGCGCCGACGCCGACGACGGCCGCATGCGCGCCATCGCGGGGAAGAAAGATTCATCGTCGAGAACGGTGAATATTCGACAAAAGCGCGGTGGATTGAGCGCGGAGGAGATCGAACGGAAGAGGAGGGAGGTGAAGGAGGCGTTGGACGCCATGAATGGAGGTCGGCGAAGCGCGCACGAACTCGCGAGAGAGTGCGGAGAGATCATCGTCGACGCGCATAAGAACGAGACGAAAGAGCGTCGGATGGCGGCGTTAGAATTATTGTACGAGTTGGTGGCCCCTATCGAGTTGGCGAACGATCTAGGGAAGATTGGCGTGGCGGATGCGTTGATCGGCGCGCTTCGCGACGAGGACGAGGACGTCGCTGGCGCGGCGGCGAGCGCGCTCGCGGCGGCGGCGTCGAACAACGTCATCGTGCAGGGAATCATTCGCGAAAAGGGTGGGTTCGACGTTTTGATGTCGCTCGTCTCCGCGACGCGAACACCCGAAGAGTTGCGACATAAATCGCTCTGGGTGCTCGGCATGTGCGTGCGCACGCACGCGCCGTCGAGGGAGGATTTCTTCGCCGCCGACGGCGCGCGCGTCTTGGGCGAAGTTTTATCGAGACGCGCGCCGAAAAAGACGCGAACGCGCGCCATCGCGCTTCTCGGCGACCTCTTACACGTCGAGGGCGTTCCGGACGCCCTCTTTGCGGACGAAGACGCGACGAAACGCGTGCTCGCCGACGTCGCCGACGTCGCGCTCGACGCGTCCTCCTCCGCCGACGCGGCGGAAAAGTCGCTCGCGGTTCTTCGCGCGTCCCGCGAGCGCGCGCCCGAGATGACGCGAGAGATACTAACGACGCGCGAGAACGATTTCATCGCCGTCGCCGATCGACTCGACGCCGAGGCGAAGAGAGAGGACGACGGGTACGCGGCGGACGTCGCGAGGCTCGCGCGAGCGCTCGTGCGCGAGTCTCGCGAGGGTCGAGATGAGCTTTGAGCGCGTTTCGCCGCGCGGTCGACCCCGTCCTCGTCGACATGGGTTTGTTTGTTTGTTTGGTTTTGTAATAGCTCCTGACGCAACGTCAAATATCGTCGCCGTCGCGCCGTCGCGTACGAATTAAAAATCACCCGCGGGGAGAAACCACCAACCGCCGCGACGACGTTCAAAAAAAGTATCGCGCAAAGCAGCGCGCACACGCATTCAAAAACTTACGCGGACGTCGCCATTACATCTCTACTGAACTCGAGGGCGACCTTGTACCGAGTCCGCTTAGATGCGATCGCGCGGACCGACAACCGGTTCCTGTTGCGGACCGACGGTGATCGGAAGCTTGGCGTCCTTGGCCCCCTTCACGCCGTACGCCACGGTCAACAAACCCGCAGACACGGCCAAGAGCGAGTACACAGCCTCGCGTCGGCCCAAACCTTGCGCCGCGTACTCAAAGAACGCCGCCTGTTGATCCGGATACCGCGATTGAGAATCGACGCCGTAGACGTCCCACGATCCCGTCGTCGCTTCGACGTCCGAGAGATCAAAGTAGACGCTCTCATCGCCGTACTTGGCCTTGGTGACGAGGGAAACCCTACACAAACAACCACCATCGACGCGCGCGCGCACACTCTCTCGTCAGTCACACGCGCGTTCATTCGTCACTTCGCGCCTACGTTCGCCCCCCCCCGCGTTCGCCTCGCGCCCTCGGCGTTATCCCCCGTCGCCCGCGTCTCTCTCGCTCTCTCTCGCCCCCCCCACGCGCCCGCGTCCACGCGCGACGGATCCACGCGCCGCACCCACCCCCCTTTCCCACACCCACGATCCCTTTCCGTCGCACCCCCCACCCGGTACCGTCGCCCCCCTCTCCGCGAAATCCCTCGGTCGAGATAGATACGATACGATCGATCGATCGCGCCCGATCGTCTCGTTCACATCGCCGTCGACGTCGCATCGCTACGCGCGCGAGCGCACGGTCGCGTCGCGCACGCACCGTTTCGTCGATCGCGCCGTCGCGTGCGCGCGCACGGGCGCGCCCGCGAACGCGCGCGAAGAGGTCGTGGAAAACGTCGCAAACATGGGAAGCCGCGCTTTGTGCGGCACGACGGACGCGATCGGCGCGAAGACGTCGATTCCCCGTCACACGGGGTGGATTCGCGCGTGCGTATGGGTGTTTCTCTCGTGCTTAACACGGTTCGAAGGCTGTGTGCGTGCGCGTCGTGACGGGGGGGGGCGTTTTTTGTTCTCGGATAGATGATAGATAGTACTATAGAGTATACATTATGGAGTATAGACGTGTACTTCCGATGGATGTTGATCGAAACGGAGGAGGTGGACGTGAAAAGACGCGCGCGCGTGTGAGAGTCCCCGTCGGTGAGTCACACGCCATCCACGTCGGCGCGGTCGATGGAGTCGTGTGAGAGCGTGAGAGACGTGCGCGTGAGAGATTAGATCGGGGGCGAGGTGGTGGTGGTCCCGCGCCAGCGCGCGTGTCTCGCGACGAGCGCGGCGTGGAGGCGCACGGCGCGGGCGAGGGCGTCCCAAAAGACGCGCGCGTCGACGGTTCGCGCGAGGCGGACGTTGGCGGGACGACGGCACGCGCGGCGGCGGTCGACGACGGTTTGGCCGAACGTTAACGGCGACGCGCGCTCGACGTCGACGCGTTCGAGGGTGTACTCGAACGCCCGCGGGACGCCGCGGCGACGCTCCTCGGCGTCGGCGAACTCGACGGCGGCCCACACCGCGCACGGGTCGTGGAGCGGCGGGTGATCGAAATCGAAGACGTCCTTGTACGTCTTGGCGAAAAACGTGAGCAAGGCTTCGACGCGCTGGGCGTGCTCTTCGCCTTGAGGATGAAGTAACGCCTTCTCTCTCAACGTCGCGACGACGTCGGGCGTCGCGAGGGCGGTGTGCGTGACCTCGAGCGGGATCATGTACAAGGGAAGTCCGCTCTCGAGGACGATGTGCGCCGCCTCGGGATCGCACTGCACGTTAAACTCGGCGCGCGCGCCCGTGTTTCCTTCGCCCACGGCGCCGCCCATGAAAAATATCGGCGGTTTCTCTTCGAGCGCGTTCAGCTCGGTTCGATACATGGAAATCATCAACGCCACGTTCGTCAGGGGTCCCGTCGCGACGATGATGAGGTCTCCGCGCGCATTTTTGACGGCGTTGAACATGGCGACGGCGGCCGGCTCGTCGCCCACTTTTACGTAACGCTTGTCTTCAGGCTCTGGATCCGGCAACGCGGACGTCCCGTCCACCGCATCCAACCCGCTCTCTCCGTGAATCTCCTCGCAAATCCTCGCCTCTCTCAATAAAGGTTGCCCGGCGCCTTCGCACACTCGACAGTTTTGCGTCATGAAGCGATGACAGTCCCAACAAATATCCCCTCCTCGTCGACGCGCGCCGCCCCAATCGATCCAATCCAACACCCGCCTCGCGTTCGCCGTCGTCTTCTCGATGCTCTGATTACCCGCCACCGTGGAGACGCCCGCGAGCTCGAGCGGCATCGGGTCGTCTGCGTCTGTCTTCTCGCCCGCATCGATCGTTCCCCACGCCGCGAGGTACAACGCGAACGCATCGTCGTGTCCAGGGTCGCAGTCCACCCAAAGCCTCTTCCCTCCTCGCGCGAACTGCGAATTTCTAAACACACAGCGCGGACACGGACTGAGGCGTGTGTGCCACCGTTCAGCGCGCGGCCCCCAGTGCTCTTCATCCGCCGCCTCCTCCGCCTCGACCTCGCGCGTGCGCTTCCTCGGCATCGCGCGCGCGCGATCGTCCCATCGCCCGTCGGCGTCTGGCGCGCGGCGGCGAGGACGCGCGCGCGCGGCGCCCGGGGTTGACGCTCGACGTCGCGCCGTCGTTCGAACGACACCGTCGCGAGGAATCGTGTGTGTTGTGTACATGCTTTCTTCAACGCGCGCGCGCGTTTCTACGCGGTGTCGAGGAGGTTGATGATATCCGCGGGTTCGCCGCGGCTCGCGCGCGCGTCGCTCGCTCGTCGTCTCGTCGCTCACTCGTCGGCGGTCGAGGCTCGCGTCGGGAGTTTACCCCCGGGGTCGAGTCGCGACATCACCGTCGGTCGTCGTCGTCATCGTCGTCGTCGTCGTCGTCCCACGTATCGGCGTCGCGGAGCGCTCGATCGACGCCGCCTCGACGAAACGCGCGACGAGACGCGCGCGCGGCGGCGCGGTCGAAGACGATGGCGTCCGTGGACGATCGAAGACGACGACGCGATTTCGTCGATTTTCTCTTCTTCTTCTTCGTCGTCGTCTCGTTCTTCTTGGTCGTCGTTCCGTCGCGGCGTTTCGGGCGGTCGACGACTGTCGCGTCGACGCGCGCGGCGAGTCGGCGAAGATCGTCGGCGTCGACGTTCGCGATGGCTCTTCGAAGCGACTTTTTGTACTCGCGTCGAGTGGACGCTCGGATCAACGCGGCGGCGTCGCCGAGTACGGCGGACGCCGGAACGAGGATGAGATCGTCGCGAGTCGTCGGATCGACGAGGAGCGGAGGACGCGACGCGTCGTCGACCTCGTCGTCCATCTCGCACCGCGCCGCGCGCGCGAGCTCGGCGACGCGCGCTGAGGTGACGTCAGACGTCGCGACGTCGCGCTCGGCGTCGATGTCAACGTAGAGTCGGCGCGGGTACGTCTCGCCCAAGACGACGCGCGCGCGCTCGAGCGTTTCCGCCGACGCCGTCCACGGTTGGTATCGAAGACGACCGGCGGGAAGCGCGGCGAGTTCGGGAATCCATCGCGCGATGCACGCGCCGTCGGGATCGTGCGCGCGCATCGATCCGTCCGGGATCAACTCGCCGGCGAAGACGTCCCACTGGTCGAATCCACTCTTTCCCGCGTTTTGCCACATCATCGAGTTGATGGCGACGTCCGCATCGACGAGGGTGTCGTTGAACCAATCCGCGCCTCGAGACCAGTGCACGCGGGCGTAATCCACGAGAAACGTGGCCGCGATCATGCGCTCGGTCTGGTGCATCCATCCCGTGGCCCAGAGGCGTCGCATTCCGGCGTCGACGGCGGGGAACCCCGTCTCGCCTCGGCACCACCGGCGAAACGCTGAGTCTGCCTCGTCGCCCTCGCGCCACGGACGTCCGTCGTAGTGCGCGCGGATCGATCGTTCGGGAAGGCGAGGAAAATGCCGCAACTGCCAGTGCGCCAATTCTCGACGATACAGTCGCCGCCAAAACGTCTTGCTCAACTCTCGTCCCGGGACACCATCCTTCCCGATCGGTCTCGTCGCAAGATCGTGGTACATCCGTCGCGGACTGATTTGTCCGAATCGCACGTACGGCGAAAGCCTCGACACGGATGATGGGTCGACGTCGGCGCGTCCGTGCGCGCGCTCGTAATCCACCAGACTGGTCGTTAAAAATAGTTCCCACCGCTCGAGCGCGCCTCGCTCGGAAAAATCTCTCCACTCCTCGCGCACGCTCTTCGCCCAATCCACGCGCGCGTCTCTCCGCGACACGATTCCTAAATCATCCAACGCGCGGTGCGTCCACCCGTCTTTTCCCGCCAAATCCATCGTCGGCGCTTCGTCCGGCGCCGGTTTCGGTTTCCTCGGCTTGGTCACGCGTCTCGCCTCGGTCGCTCGAACGAACGGCATCAACGTCCCGAAGTACCCGTCCTCGTTCCCGCGCGCGACGTCGATCTTCACCTCGTCGTGATTAAACAAAAACAACCCGTCGTCGGGCAGGTACGTCGTCTCGTATGACGTCGTCGCCTCGCCCCCGTCCGCGCCTCGTCGTCTCGTCGCGAACGCGCGTCTCGCCCCCGTCGCCTCGCACGCGCGCTTCACCGCATCCGCCGCGTTCCCGCGATAATACTGTAACCCACCACCACCGTACCGCTCGCGAATCGACGCGTCCAACGCGTCCAAGGCTTCGCGCACCCACGCTCTCGCCGCGCCGCCGAGCGCTTTTTGCCCGTCGTCATCCTCGTCCCACGCGTACACGCACGCGACGCGTCCTCCCGATCGTCGAGCGGCGCGAACGGCGGCGGCGAAGACGTCGTTGTCGTCCAACCGAAGTTCATCGCGAAAGAGCGCGACGACGTCGCGTCCAGTCTCCGGGACGGTGTCGTTGACGTCACGGCGGTTAGCGCGCGCGTTCGCGTCCCGAGGGCGACGCGCGCGCGATCGCGGACGAGGACGCGCGGTGACGAGGAGGCGAGACGTCAAGACGTCGAGCGTAGACGCGCGCGCGGTCATGGCGCGCGCGCGCGCGCTCTGACGTTTGCGGACGGCGCACGAATGAATGAAAGATGGGAAGAAGTTGCGTCGAGGCGCTCGTCGTTAAATGTTGAGCGCATGGGCGATCGAACCGGCGAGTTTGAGCACATCGAACGGCGCCACGCCGCTGCACGCGCTCACAGTCTGTGGACACGAGTCGGTGATCCAAAAATTGGCGAAACCGGCGGCTGGATCGGTGAAGCGACGCCAGGATTCGTTGGGAAAGACGCCGTGGGTGACGTAGGCGCTCACGGCGCTCGCGCCCTCTCTTCTCAAAACCTTGGCGCACTCGATGAGCGTGCCCCCAGATTGCACGAGATCGTCGACGATGACGATGTGCTTGCCCATGGGTTTACCCTCCTTGATGGTGACGATGCGCTTATCGCCCTCTCGAACCTTGGTGCACACGACCTCGTCGTATTTGGAGAAAAAGTTGTGAAAACGTTTGCACGCGCCCTCGTCCGGGTAGGCAATGACGACGTCCGCGGCGTCTTGTAGGCGATCTAACTTGGCCAACAAGAGCGGGACTCCGGAGCAGAAGAGGGGCGTCACGGAGTCACCAAAGTAAAATCGCTCCTGAAGGGCGTGAATGTCAAAGACAATCATATCGGTCGGTCCGCCTCTCGAGTGCGGAATGTTGCTCAACATTCTCGCCATGGTCACCGCCGTGGGAATTTCGCCCTCTTTATCCACTCTCTCGAACGTCCCCGTGGGGAAAAACGGCAAAATCAATCTAAAAGATGCGACGAACATCTTCGGCAGCGAGTATATCACGCTAAGCTGCTGGAAAATGACCGATGCGTTGTGAAAAGACGCCAAAAACGCCACGTGCCTCCCGTGCACCTGCTCGGCGTTGTTGACGAAAATGTTTGGAAATCCATCCGCGAACGTGCGCCACTGAATCTCCCCGAGCTCGACGTTGCCATCGATCGCCGCGATGTCTCTCGCCATTTGTTCCATCTGCGCGTGCGAGCGAAAACCATTCGTCAGTCGCGCGTCGTCTCGCTCGGCCGCCGCGCCGCCGGGTGGTTTTGAATCCCGAAAAGACGGCCGTCGTTCTCACCGCGCGTGCGCCCCCGTTCGTCCATCGATCGCCGTCGACGCGTCGAACGATCTCCACGCGACACCACGCCGCACCTCGGTGCAATAAAACAGCATCAACGGCATCTCCGAGCGCGTCAACCGCTGGTTCGTCGCTCGGGACAGTTTGTCCCCGCCGACGGACATGGCGTTCGTCGTCGTCGTCGGTTCGTCCTCGTCCGCGTCTCGCGCCCTCGATCGGTGCCCCGCGTCTCGCGTCGAGTCCTCGTCGAGCGTCCACCGATCTC
>Ga0181569_10003603_pt1 | contig 12039 bp, 10 predicted proteins | sample 101ome_19_FD_132452 | JGI IMG/M metagenome (GOLD analysis project Ga0181569, IMG submission 132452) | Coastal salt marsh microbial communities from the Groves Creek Marsh, Skidaway Island, Georgia - 101405AT metaG (megahit assembly) | ecosystem: Environmental > Aquatic > Marine > Intertidal... | reverse complement strand
GACGATGCGACGAAATAGATCCAGCCACCGGTTTTCATCTGGACTGCTGCCAGGACTTTTACGCGGCTGTTGAATAGATCGGGCGGTGGCGGATATCTGCCCGGCATCGGAGGTGCGGCCTGTCGGTTGGGTCCCCACCGATGGAATTTCCGAATGATGATTCGGCGGTCGGAAAGCTGCGGCCTCTGGCGCCGGATTTCACCGGGGACGTCATCGCGGGCACGGAGCCAGAATGATCTGCAGCGACCATCGGACCGAGAAACTGGATGACGCGCTTGGATTCGTCGAGGCGTTCTTCAGTTTCAACGCCGAGCAGAAAACGGCCTGGAACGGTCTCGCCGGTGCCCTGCGGGACGGCAGCGACGTGATCGACAAACATTGCGCCGCGATCAAGGACAAGAGCGAGGTACCCAGTGCTGCCGGGAAACTGGCGCAGATCGAAACAATGCCTACTGCCGGCCTCGAAGTCGTTCAGGAAGGTGCGCTCCGCCTCTGAAGGCTTCTACGCCACGCTGGACAGGGACCAGAAGGCTGCGCGCGATAAGCTGTTCCAGCGCCGCAGTCATCACTAACACGGAATGCCGCCCCGCCGTTTTGCGCGGTGGGGCGGCGCTGGAAAGGAGGGAATGATGGAAAGGTTTTCCGACCCGTTTGAAGACATCGATGCCTGGCAGGACAATCCGAATGTCGTCGGCCGGCCGCCCCGGATCGTGCTCGGATTTCTGGGTGTGGGCCTGGCGCTGGGGTTATTCATTGAAACACCCGCATTGTACGAACCAGTTCGGTATCTGGGCGGTGCAGGACTTTTGATTGGCGGTATCGCTCTCATGGCCGCCGCGATGAGAAGTTTCCGGTCGGCGGGAACCGCCGTGGAAACCTGGCGACCTTCGACGACCGTTGTCGGCGTGGGACCCTATGGTTCGACGCGTAATCCGATCTATGTATCGATGCTGCTGATTTACGTATGCATCGGCGTAATCGCCAATGTTCCAACTGTCGTTGCGTTGGCGCCAGTGTTGTTCGGCGTTCTGCATTTCGGCGTGGTCCTGCGCGAGGAAGACTACCTGGAATGTAAGTTCGGCGACCGCTACCTTGCCTACAAACAGGCCGTCCCGCGCTGGGTGTAGGCACAATACGACATCGCTTGACTCGCTGCCGGTCATTGGCGAACGATGGCCGGCAGTAGCCGTTATGAGGAATGCCATGCCGTCGACCCGCGACATGATTGACGACAAACCCGATGAAAACCTGTTTCGCGTTCACCGGGCCGCTTTTACCGACCCTGAGATTTTTGATCGAGAAATGGCGCAGATTTTCGATCGCACCTGGCTTTACATCGGCCATGAAAGCCAGCTCCCGAACCATGGTGACTATCTTGCGACGCGACTTGGCAGGCATCCGGTTTTCGCTATGCGCGGCAGCGATGGCGAACTCCGGTGTTTTTACGATGCGTGCAGCCACCGTGGTTCGAAACTGACGGGCCGGACGTCCGGCAATGCAAAAACCATTACCTGCCGGTATCACGGCTGGTGCTTTAATTCAGACGGCGCCTGCACGCTTGTCCGCGGAGGGGACGACGCCTATCGGTCTGAAGATCTCGACCGGTTGGGCGCCGACCTGAGGCAGATCGAGAAGTTCGAAAATTACAAGGGTTTTATGTTCGGATGCCTCGATGCGGAAGCGCCGCCGCTGCAAGAGTTTTTAGGTGGCGCGTTGCCGTTCATCGACCTGATGACGGACCAGGCACCGGACGGGATGGAAGTACTGCGCGGCGAAAGCCGCTATGTCATGGAGGCGAACTGGAAGCTGCAAACCGAGAATTCGACCGACGGGTATCACGTCGCTACCGTTCACCGGAACTTCGCTACGACCGTAGGGTATCGCGAAACGCTGGCGCCGGAAGGCGATGGCGGGATGGCGAAAACGGAGGCCAGCCGAATTCTCAGCCTCGATAAGATTGGTTCCGGGGGATACGACGTCGGCAACGGGCACATGATCAATTGGGCCGATCGCGGCAATCCTGAAGCCGGCCCTTCCTGGCCGCAACGGGACGCGCTTCTGAATCGATACCCCGAAGGCAAGGTTAAATGGATGCTCGAACGCGGCCGCACAGTTACCGTTTTTCCGAATTTATTACTAAACGACGTTGCGTCGACCTGCATTCGCGTGTGGCGGCCGCTTGCGGTCGGCCTGACGGAGATTGAAACCTGGTGCATTGCGCCGAAAGGCGAAACGCCGGACGCACGCCGCGCCCGCATCCGAAAATACGAAGATTTTTTCTTCCCCGCCAGCCTGGCCGTGCCGGACGACGTTCGTGCCATGGAAGGAGCGCAGACCGGATCGGAAGCGCTTGCAGACGGCTGGAACGATCTCGCGCTGGGGCACAAGACACTGGTCGACGGCGCGGACGATGCAGCTCAGGAACTCAGTGTCACACCGCTCAACAGTAATCCCGGCCGTGAAGTGGAAACGCCTTTTTTTGCTTTTTGGCGGGAATGGGCGGCACGTCTGGAGTAGGTATCTCTCAGCTCTGCCGTTTTGGGTTTTTCCCCCATCTGCGATGAAACCACATCCACTGTTCCGGGCGATCCGTAATCCAGGCGCTAAAACGATCGTTTATCCAGGTCATCGTCGCTTCTATATCCGCATTTCTGTCGCCGGTGTTCACCGGTGGGCGAGGTTTCTCCACGGTCAACCGGAAGCGGGCTGAGCCCTTTCTTTCCACCCGCACCGGCACGAGAAGCGCATCGTATTTCATCGCGAGCGCTGCGGGCGCGGTCGGAGTCATCGCGTCGACCCCCAGAAAGGGAATGTTGACGCCTTCGTTCATGCGCACATCCACCAACATGATCGTATGGCCGTCGCCTTTCAGAACCTGGGTCAGCCGCCGTGCACCCTCGCGGCCTTTCATAATCAACTCCACACCGCTGCCGCGTTGCCAGTCTCGAACCATGGAATCGATAAACGGATTATTGAACGGTCGATAAACCACCGTCAGCGGAAGATCGTGCATCCGCGCGGCCAGGGTGACCATTTCCCAGTTGCCGATGTGACCGGCGAGAAAAATTCCCGATTTTCCACTGTTCTTCAGGGCGTCGAGGTGCTCTGCGCCGATGATTTCCAGCCTGTTGATCTGATCGCGCCGTATCTGATCCAGACTCCAGTAGTCCGAGATCACGCGGGTGAAATTGTCCCAGACGCCGCGGACTATTTCTTCCATCTTTTCGGGCGGAGTATCCGGCCAGACCAGCCGCACATTCTCGCGAATCCGGTTGCTGAGAGAGATGTGCGGTCCCACCGAACGTCCGATCCACCCCAGCAGATTACCAACGGTGCTGACGGGCAGATTGTGGAGTAGGGCGTATATTGGCCAGGATAACGCTATTTCCAGCCGGTGCCGGAACGTCGGTTTTTGCCAGTGTCGATCATTGATTTGGGGCAAAAAACTAGTCCTTTGCCTGACTCACGGTGGACAAAACTCGGTCCAGGGCTTGGATGTCGCTCCAGTCCAAGCGCACTTTGAGCGAGCGTACCATGCCGCGCGCGTCGTCCGGCACGCGGACCAGATCTTTTTCAGTGGTGACCACGATCGCATCGGCCGCAGCCGCCCTGTCGATGAGACGCATCACCTCGTCCGCCGAAAAATAGTGGTGATCCGGGAAGGATTGTAGATCGATCAGTTCACAGCCCATGCCGGCGAGAGTCTCGTAGAATTTTTCCGGCCGGCCGATACCGGCGAAGGCAACGACCCGCTGGCCAGAAATATCGTCGTCCGTCGCCGCCGGCACGAACCGCGCGGTCAGAATCGGTAATTCGTCCGGCAAAGCATTGCGCAGCATTTCCGACGCAGGCCCGACGATTGCTATAGCGTGGACGCGCTTCAGTACGTTCTGCACGGGTTCCCTCAAAGGTCCCGCAGGCAGGACCCGCCCGTTTCCAAACCCGTACTCACCGTCAACCACCAGGATCGAAAGATCTTTGTGAAGGTGCGGGTTTTGCAATCCGTCGTCCATGACAAGTGCATCGATGCCAGCCTCGACCGCAAGTTTGGCTGCCTGAACGCGATCGGATCCGATCCATGTCGGCGCTTTCCTGGAAAGTAGCAACGGTTCATCGCCCACGTCGCGGGACGTGTGACGGAGCGCATCGACTAATGTTGGAGCGTGGATTTTTCCGCCATATCCCCGGCTGAGAAATCCGGCCGTCACGCCGGCATGTTGCAGTCTTTCCATCACCGAAATGGCAACGGGCGTTTTACCCGCGCCGCCGGCGACGACGTTTCCGATACAGATGACGGGAATACCAGCGTTGAAGGGGGCTGCGTTGGCAATCCGCGAATTTGTCCTCCAGGTCCAGACACGGCTGGCGGGCGCCAGAAATCTGGAGAGAATGCCGTCCCGGCGCCAGAAATCAGGCGCGCGCATTGCTGGTAACTTTTACCGGCTGGGCGGGCGAGATACGATTCAGCTGGGGGGCGAGATGAACGAAAATAGCGTCCAAGATACTTTGTTTACCATCCGCAACCGATCGCGCTGCGCTTATTCGTCGTTGCCGCAATGCGGAGTTGGACAGAAGCGTGCCGACTTCCCGCGCAATCTCCTCAGAGGATTTTGCCACGACAGATGCGCCTGCTGCTGCGAGCTCGCTTTCTACGGAAAGAAAGTTTTCCATATGCGGTCCATGGACGATGGCGCACCCCAACCTGGCTGGTTCGATTGGGTTCTGGCCGCCATGCGGCACGAGCGTTCCGCCGACAAAGGCGATATCGGTGCTGCGGAAAAACAGGCCGAGTTCGCCGATCGTGTCCGCGAGGACGATCGAAGTGGTTTGATCGACCGTGTCGGACCGGCTTCGAACCGAGACGGTCAGGTTCCGCGCGTCCAGCATCTGCCGGATATCCGCCGCACGACCGGGGTGACGTGGTATCAGAATAGTCACCAGTTCGGGAAAATTCCCCACTAACCTTTCATGGGTTTCCGCAATTATCTCCTCTTCGCCGGGATGAGTACTGAACGCGACCCATCTGGGGCGTCCCGCGATGCCGGTGTTGAAAGCGGCCAACGTATCCGGGTCTGCCGGTAACGGGTCGGCCGCAAATTTCAGATTTCCCGGACAGGCAACGTTCACGGCGCCCAAAGATCGCAGCCGGTCGGCATCCAGTTCGGTCTGCGCCATGCACAAATCGAACGTTGCGAGCAAACTTCGGATCATCCATGGCGCACGCCGCCAGCCGCGCAGAGAAGCGGCCGAAATGCGGGCGTTCATCAGAAATGCAGGGATTTCGCGGTTGTGAACCTCTGACAGCACTGATGGCCAGAACTCGGATTCTACCCACAATACGAGATCGGGCTGCCAGTGATCGAGAAAGCGCCTGACCCACGGAACCCGATCCACCGGGATATATTGATGAATGACGTCCTCCGGAAGTCTTTCGCCCAGTAAACTGGCTGAACTGGTGGTGCCTGACGTCATCAGGATCGTGATTTCCGGTCGTTCTCGGTCCAGGCGATCGATCAGGCTGATCATGGACAGGGATTCGCCTACGCTTGCCGCGTGTATCCAGATCAGTGGGCCTTTTGGACGTGGGCAGGACGCATGACCCATGCGCTCGCCGAAACGGTCCCTGTCTTCCTTGCCGTCTTGGAGGCGGCGGTCCAGGTATCGGTTTATCAGTGGGGCCGAAATCCATGTCAGGGCACGATAAAGCGAAACGCTCATTTAACGCTGCCCGAAGTGGTCAGATTGGGAACCGTGCGCAATTCGTCCGGTTTAACGGGGTTCCTTCCAAATTCCGAATCGAGGTTTGCGGTGAGATCGATGAGACTGCGCTCCAGCTTCTGACGAAGCTGCTCCGAAAGGTTGTCATCGGCTTCGCGCGGGACCGCTATCGGTTCGCCGATTCTTACGACGCCGCGCGTGAACGGAAACGGCAAAACGAACCGGTCCCACGACGAGAACACCCGGCTCCGCGCCGCCGTAAACGATACTGGTAACAGGACGGCCCCGGACAATTTGGCTGCGGAAACCGCCCCGGGCGCTGCACGCATTCGGGGGCCGCGGGGACCATCCGGGGTGATACCGATGTATTCGCCGCGCTTCAGCGCCCGAACGATCGCGATCAGTGCATTTCCGCCCCCCCGAGAAGAGGAACCAGTAATCGTTCCAACCCCCAAATGCCGCAATGTGCGCGAAATGAAAACACCGTCCCGATGCTGAGATATCAGAATGCTGACAGGCGCGGCATATTCCCAGGCATTGGGAATCATCAGCATTCGGCCATGCCAGAAACAGGCGATAAACGGTTTGCCCTGTTTGACGAAGTCTGCGGCTGTGTCGCCGTTTTCGACGGTCCACCGCCCCGTCCGCCAGACAAGACGTATATACCGCGCAGCCAGCCAGCTGAGAGCCGCGGCAACAACCGGCTTACGGGTGATATGGCGGAGCCCGGCCACTGTTCACACCTGAGCTACCGCAACCGCTTCGCCATCCTGGTCGCTCGCGAACTGCATGGCGTACAACTTTGCGTATGCACCGCCCCGTGCGATCAATTCGGCGTGCGTACCCGCTTCAAGAATTCTGCCATCTTCCATGACGAAGATGCTGTCCGCATCCACGATCGTGGAAAGGCGGTGAGCGATTACAACTGTCGTCCGGCCCTGTTTTAGACGGGAAAGGGCGGACTGGACCACGCGTTCGGTTTCGGTGTCGAGGGCGGATGTCGCCTCGTCCAGCAGCAAAATGGGAGCGTCCTTCAACATGGCGCGCGCGATTGCGACCCGCTGGCGCTGTCCGCCGGACAATTTGGCGCCGCGGCCGCCTACATGCGTGTCGTACCCATCCGGAAACTGGGAAATGAATTCCGCAGCACCGGCGTCTTTTGCCGCCTGGAAGATTTCTTCGTCCGTCGCGTCTGGTTTGCCATAGGCGATGTTGGCCCGGACCGTGTCGTCGAAGAGAAGTATTTCCTGGCTGACAAGGGCAATGTTGCTTCGAAGACTGTGCAGCGTGATGTCGCGAACGTCCTGTCCGTCGATCGTTACCCTGCCGCTTTCGACATCGTAAAACCTCGGAATGAGGTTCAACACCGTCGATTTTCCCGCCCCCGACGGTCCCACCAGCGCAACGGTCATTCCCGCGTCTACTTGCAGGTCGATGCCGTTCAGGGCTTTGGATTTGTCCGTGTAGCGGAAATGGACGTCTTCAAAGCGGATTTCGCCTCTGACATCGCCTATCGAACGTGCATTATCGGCGTCCGTTACGTGGGATTGCAGGTCGAGAACCGAGTAAACCCGTTGCGCGGCAGCGAGGCCCTGTTGCAAAGTAGCGTTCAGATTGGCGATGTTTTTCATAGGTTTGTAGGCCGCCAGCAATGCCGCCATGAAGGACGCCAGTTCCCCGGTCGTCATAGTACCTTCGATCACCAGCAATCCGCCATACAGAATCGCGCAGGCCAGGGCGATTCCGCCAAGCGTTTCCATTAATGGCCGACTGATCGCCTGAACGCGCGCCGCTTTTCGGGTCAGCGAAAACACGCGCTCGATGGCCTCCGACGCGCGTTCGGATTCACGCTCCTCCATGGTGTAGGCTTTTACGTGCCGGGCCCCCTGGAACGTCTCGTCCAACAGGGTTGTGAGGTCGCCGGTCTCGACCTGGGTATTCCGGGAAATCTTGCGCATCCGTTTGCCGATGCGGACGATCGGATAAAGCGCAAGAGGGAACACGAAGATGGTCAGAAACGCCAGCGACCAGTTGTGAACCACGAGAATCGCCAACAGGAAGATCACGAGGAGCGAATCCTTGACCAGCCCGGTCAGTGCCTTGGCCATCGAGTAGCGAAGCAGATTCGCATCGTTAATAAACCGGGCGATAAGATTACCCACGGAATTGTCGTGGAAGAACTGAAGGTCAGCGCGGATGATGCCGCGGTACATGGCGGATTGGAGGTTCGCCACCATGCGGTGACCGATCACTTCCATATTGACCGCTTCGAAATAGCCGGCGATCCCCGATATGAGCGCAAGACCGATGATCGCGCCCGGGAGGAGGTAGAGCATCTCCCGGTCGCGGGAAATGAGAACCTGATCCACCACGTCTTTAAGCAGATAGATCATCCCGGCTGACGTGCCGGCTACCAGCACCATGCAGAGGAAAGTCAAAAGGATACGTTTGCGCTGCGGCCAGAGTTGATCTCGGACCAGCCTCCGGACCAACGTGTTCGAGGTTTCGTGCCGGTTGTCGGTCAGCTCGAGACCTGTCACGGGCGCCTGCGCGTTATCGGCCACTGCAAAGGGTTCCGTTTCTCGTAGGGTCAATACCGGAAATCAGAATACCACGACTAGCGAATCCGGCCAATCGATTGAAAACTCGGCGGAAAATCAAGTTATCGGGCGTTAGCTACCGGCGACCGTCATGCCGTCAATGCGGATCGTCGGCGCATCGGTCCCGAACCTGAATTCCAGATCGTCCGCCGGCGTCAGGTTGGCGAACATGTCTTTCAGATTGCCCGCAACGGTCATCTCGGTGACTGGATAGACGATTTCGCCGTTTTCGATCCAGAAGCCCGTTGCGCCCCGGCTGTAGTCGCCTGTTACCATGTTGATGCCCATCCCGATCAGTTCGGTGACGTAAAATCCGCTGACAATATCGGACATCAATTCGGCGGGAGACTGATTTCCCGCTTCCATATAAAGATTCGTAACAGCGGGGGACGGGGGAGATGCCGTGCCGCGGGCGGCGTTTCCGGTCGAACTCAGGCCGAGTTGCCGGGCCGATGCCAGATCGAGCACCCAGGATTTGAGAACGCCGTCTTGCGCAAGATACTTGCGGGCGTTGGGCAGACCTTCGGCATCGAACGGCTTCGACCGAAGACCTCGGTTCCGATGAGGGTCGTCGACAATGTTGATCCCATCCGAAAAAACCTTCTGCCCCATCGATTCCTTCAGAAACGACGTGCCGCGCGAAATGGACGATCCATTGATGCCGCTGGCGTAGTGACGAACGATACCGCCCGACACGCGAGGGTCGTACACGACGGGAACCTGTTGTGTTTCAACCTTGCGGGCATTGAGCCGCTTTACGGCCCGTTCTCCCGCGCTGCGTCCGATTTCAGCCGGGTCCGCCAAGTCGGCATAATACACCGACGAGGTGTAATCGTAGTCGCGTTCCATTTCCGTGCCTTCGCCGGCAAGGACGGATGCGGCCAAACTGTAGCTGGTGGTCGCATAGGTGCGGGCGAAGCTGTTCGAGGTGGCAATCGCGATGCGCGCGCTGCTCCAGCCGGTCTCGGCGCCTTCGGTGTTTGTCACACCCTCTACGGAACGTGCGGCGTCTTCGGCGGTTCGTGCGGCGTTGATCAGATCGTCGCTGGACGGCTCTTCGGTATCGCAGATCTCCAGGGTTGGCGGATCAGTGACCAACTGATCGGCCTCTGCGAGACCGCAATAGGGGTCTTCCGGGGCGGCTTTCGCCATTGCGACCGCGCGTTCGACCACTTCTCGGAGCGTATCGGGCTCGAAATCCGTCGAGGAGACGATAGCCTGCTGCCTGCCTACGAAGACACGCAGCCCCAGATCGTTGCTTTCCGATCTTTCGAGCTTTTCAAGCTCGCCCATCCGACAGGATACGGAAACGGACGACGCGTCGAAGACGACCGCATCGGCGGCGTCTGCGCCCTCCTTTATCGCGTTATCGATAAGGTCCGAGAGAAGTGCTAGCTGATTATATGTTTCCGCCATTTCGGCTACCTGTCGGTTGATGTCCATATGTCCCGTCCGTCGCCGGGCAGGCCGTACTCACGCCACTTGCGCGTGACTTCTTCAATAATATCGTCGCTCATGCGGAGCTTTCGGCCCCATTCGCGGCTGGTTTCCGCACCGATTTTCGCCGTCGCATCGATGCCCATTTTCGAGCCGAGCCCTTCGACGGGCGACGCGAAATCGAGATAATCGATCGGCGTATTCTCGATCATGGTCACGTCGCGCGCGGCATCGACATTCGTGGAAATCGCCCATACGACATCTTCCCACTTGCGGGCATCGATATCTTTATCCACCACGATCACGAATTTTGTATACATAAACTGTTTAAGGTAAGACCAAACGCCCATCATGATACGTTTCGCCTGACCTGCATAAGTTTTGCGGATAGAGACCACAGCGATCCGATAGGAACAGGCCTCCGGCGGCAGCCAGAAATCGACGATTTCGGGGAACTGCTGCACCAGCAGCGGAATAAACACATCGTTCAGCGACTGGCCCAGGATCGACGGCTCGTCGGGTGGGCGTCCGGTAAAAGTCGTCAGATAGATCGGATCCTTCCGCATCGTGATTGCCGAGACGGTAAACACCGGAAACGTCTCGGTCGCGTTGTAGTATCCTGTGTGGTCGCCGTAAGGGCCCTCAGGGCCGGCATCGGTGAGGGATACGTGCCCTTCGATAACGATTTCCGCCTCGGCGGGCACCTGCAGCGGCACGGTCTTGCAGTCGGCAAGTTCCAGCTTTCTGCCGCGCAAGAGACCTGCGAACTGATACTCCGACATGGTTTCCGGCACTGGAGCGACGGCAGCGATAATGGTTGCCGGATCCGCACCGATGACCGCGGCAGCCGGCACCGATGTCTCGCCGTCGCGGGCGGCGTCGTCGGCGTGCTTCGCGCCGCCGCGATGGGCCAGCCAGCGCATCAGCGTCGTGTTTCGCCCGGTCACCTGCATGCGGTATATGCCGATATTTGCTTTGCCGTCCGTCCCCCGCGTTACAACCAACGGCCAGGTGATCAGCGGGGCCGGTTCACCCGGCCAGCAGGTCTGAATTGGCAGTTTTCCAAGGTCGATGTCGTCGCCCGCAAGAACGATTTCCTGGCATGGTGCGCTGCTTACGGATTTCGGTTTCATCGCCATTACGGTTTTCAGCAACGGCAGCATCTCCATCGCTTCCCGCCATCCGCCGGGCGGTTCGGGTTGACGCAGGAATGCCAGTTGTTCGCCGAATTCTCGGAGTTCTTCCGGCGTTTTCTGCATGCCCCAGGCGACACGCTCCACCGTTCCGAACAGATTTGTCAGGACCGGCATATCCTGCGGCACGCCGTTCGCATCGACCACGTTCTCGAAAAGAACGGCCGGTCCACCGTCGGCGAGCAGACGGGTCTGGATCTCGGTCATTTCCAGATGCGTCGATACCGGAATTGAAACGCGGGTTAACCGGTTTTCTTTTTCCAGTTTGCGGATAAAGTCGCGAAGGTTGGCATAGGCCATGGTTGCGCGGTTCTGCCCTACGGCGGGATGACGGTCAAGCGCCTGTATCATGCCGATGTTTGAGTGGTTTCAACTGAAGGTGCGACTGTTGATATGAACGACCCGGTTGCTCATGCAAAATCCTATCCGTTTCCCGTTCCCGGAAGGTCGTACGTTTTTTGGAACGGTCAACCCGTCGATATGCCGGAAGACGGTTTCGACCGCGCCGACCGAACGCCCGTACTTGCCGCCGGTTCGAACCAGTCGCACGAACAGCTTGCCAGGAAATACAGCATTCTGCCCGGGCACGTTGAGATCCCCGTCCAGAAAGGGATGCTGCGGGATTTTGATTCCGTCTATGCGGCGCACCTGGCTGGCTACGGTTCTGTACCCTCCACGTTTTATCCCTCGGCCGGGACACGGGTCACGACGTACGTCCTGTGGCTCGACGATTCACAACTCAACAGAATGCACGAAACCGAACGCAACTATACCTTTGACCGTCTGGAGACCGTCACGGTCGAGATCGATGACGAAGGCGAAGTGCTTCGTGAAGCCCATGCCTATACGGCAAAAATCGGTTGCGTCAATTACGACGGTTTGCCCGTCGCCTTGGCGGAAATCAAGGCGCATGGGCGTACTCTTCCATCCATGTCGCAACCGGAGATGCTCGATTTCGTGCGCTCCCGCCTGGCGCCCGACAGTGCGCTGGACGAATTCGTCCACGCCCATATTTTAGACGAGTCGCTTCGACAGGCCCGAACGGCAGCGCTTTCCAAGGATGCGATATTCCAGGAATTTCCGCGCACTGT
>Ga0181569_10003602_pt1 | contig 12042 bp, 13 predicted proteins | sample 101ome_19_FD_132452 | JGI IMG/M metagenome (GOLD analysis project Ga0181569, IMG submission 132452) | Coastal salt marsh microbial communities from the Groves Creek Marsh, Skidaway Island, Georgia - 101405AT metaG (megahit assembly) | ecosystem: Environmental > Aquatic > Marine > Intertidal... | reverse complement strand
CTCAGGCCTAATGCCGAATTGCGTGAGCGCAAGCTTGATTCCCTGCGCCCTTGGGCATGGTCCCCGTGTGGGTGGCATCCCATGGAGTCCTTGATGGCTCAGGCCAGTCACTCCCATGCACCTGTCGGTGCAGCATGGGACTCTCAGATACGTCCGCTTTTCGGTAAGGATTGGTCTGCCAAACGACTCGGGGCATTCCTTGAACAAATGGGCGAGGAAAACTGGCTCGCTCCCTCCGAGGCAGTGGGACGCTGCTTGAGTGAAGAAGGCGAGATACTCGACCACATTGAATCGTTGAGAGAGGCCGGCTATCAGCGTTCGGTGATCAAGTCCCTCTACGGCTCTGCAGGCGGCAACATGCTTCGATGCTGGGAAAGCAGCGTGGACACGCGTCAACGAGGATGGATCCGTAATGCCTTGGCCAGGGAAGGAGCTCTGCTTGTGGAACCCTGGTTGGATCGATTGATTGATTTCTCGGTTCAGTGGGAAGTCACACAAGAAATGATTCGCCCAATGGGATGGAGCCATCTGCTGGTTGATGCGCGGGGGCACTACCATGGTAGCTTGTGGTTACCTTCTTTCCTCAGGGGAATGCCCGATGAACTGGCTCAATTCGCTCATCAGGGCGAGGCAGACCGCCTCAAACGGGTATTCGAGAATCTCCGTGATTACCTATGGCCATGGATTCAGGCATCGGGATTCACCGGCCCCATGGGCATCGACGCGGCGATTTACCGCGACCCATCGGGGATCATGCGACTCAAGCCCATGATTGAAATCAACCCTCGCTACACGATGGGAAGATTGGCTCTCGAGCTTGCCCGTCAGCATGCTCCTGGTTCAGCTGGGCTCCTTCAGATCCTGAGTTTGCCTCAACTAAGGCAAAGCAATCAGCCTTCTTTTGCCGCTTGGGCTTCTCAACTGCAGGCATCCCATCCCATCCGGCGAGATGAGCGTGAGCGCTTGGTGCAAGGCATGGTCTGCCTGAATGACCCCGTGCAGGCGACTGGTTGTCTAGCTATCTGGCAAGCTTCGCCAGATCTCAGTGCTTTTTGGCAGCCGAGTCCTCACCCTCAATTGAAGCAGCTTCAGAGGAAGGTGGCAGCTCCTCACTGACTTGATCCTGGTCCCGATAGCTGGCCACGACCCAATCACTGAGTTGTTTGTCGGGGTTTTCAGCTGCCTTACGATCGATCACGAAGCGTTTCTGGCCGGTATTCTTGGCAATTAATTTCAGACCGAATTGGTAATCCTTAAAACGGTCTTGCCAGATTTCCCTGACTGATAGTTCCTTACCCACCGCCAGGTCGATGAGGTGATCACAAGCTTCGGGCTCGAGCACTAATTCAATTCCATGGGAATCGGCAAAACGGGTGGTGACTTCTCTTAGAATGGCCAACCCCATTTCTCTGGCACGCTCGGATTGGACCGCGAGGAGCTTGGCCAACTCATCAGATGGCGCATCGACAACGGCTTCTGTGACTTCGAATCGTTTGACCTCAGAGCTGGGTAGCTCGTATTTGAAGTTTCGAAATACCCTTTCGCAGACCGTCATCAGACCCCTTGCCCCCGTTTTTTCCTCTGCAGCGATGGCGGCAATCCGTCTGAGGCCATCGGGTTTGTAAAGCACGTCAATGCCATAGGCTGCAAAATCCTGTTCATACTGACGGATGATACTGCCTTCGGAACTGTGCAGGATGTGGTAGAGATCATCCACTCCTAGGGAGTGACAAACAACCCGGACTGGCAAGCGGCCTACAAATTCTGGCTCAAAACCATATTCAATGAGGTCTTTGGTCTGCACGGAGGCCAGTATCTCATCAGATTCCATGGTTTCCTGACGAGAGGCTGCGAAACCGATGGTAGCCTCACTGATGCGACGCTTGATGATAGCCTCCAGGCCGTCAAAAGCACCACTGACGATAAAGAGGATGTGTTTGGTATTGATGGTTGATGAAGCCTTTTTTCCTTTTTGAGCCTCCATCATGGCCTGGATCTGGCTGGCCATGTCCTGAGGCGAACGTATCGACACATCGGTCTCTTCCATCAATTTCAGCAGGTTGGTCTGGACCCCTCTGCCGCTGACATCCCGCGAGCCTGCTTCGTTGCGGGACATGGCAATCTTGTCAATTTCATCCAGGTAGACGATGCCAAATTGGGCCCTCTGGGTATCATTGTCTGATCGACGATAGAGTTCGCGAATTAGGTCCTCCACGTCAGAACCTACATAACCTGTCTCGGAAAACTTGGTGGCATCGGCCTTAACGAAGGGTACCCCAATCAAGTCGGCCACACTGCGAATCAGGTAGGTCTTCCCAACCCCGGTGGGACCCACCAGAATGATATTTTGCTTGGCATAATTCGGAGCCTCCTTGCCTTCCAGTGCCAGGCGCACATGGTGGTAATGGTCGCACAGGGCAACGCTGAGTACTTTCTTGGCCTCGTCTTGCTTGATCACGTATCGGTCGAGGTAGGCCTTGACGTCCTTGGGGCGGTAATCGAAGGATTTCAGGTCATCGATGCTGCGCTCAACCGGCTCCTCACTCTCAGTGGTTGGGGTGTTGCCGGGGGAAGCCGGGGTGAATCCAGGAAATTGAAAGCCGCTAAAGTGTTCCTTCATGAACTGGGAGAGTTGTTTCTGAAACTCCTCCGGGCTGGGTAGGTCCTTTTTCTTATCTTCGTTTCGCATTCTCTACTCGAACATGTAGGATTTGAGTCAAAATGCAATCCCGGGAGTATCAGGACTTAAGTAGAAGATCCGAGACGTGCCTCGACTGGCTAAGGCATATCGAGCTTGGTTTTCCTGGTCTCTCGGATATAAGTTGAGGGCCTGAACAGGGGAGCTGGCACAGCTACCCCATGACGATTGATGAACCACCTGCCATTTGAGCTTCTGTTTGCCCTCCGCTACTTGAGGCCGAGGAGGACGTTTGTCTCCATCATCACCCTGATTTCCATCATTGGCGTGGTGCTAGGGGTGGCTGTCCTCATTGTTGTCATCAGCGTCATGACCGGTTTCGATCTCCAACTTCGAGATCGTATCATTGGGTTCGAATCCCATCTGGTTGTTCGCTCGGTGGGTACTCCCATGCAGGATTATCGTTCTCTGGCTTCCTTCATTCGGCAACAACCGGCGATCAAAGGTGTTTCACCATTCATCGAAGGCCCTGTTGTCATCGAAACCCAGCAAGGTGAGGATTACGCCCGCATTGCAGCTCCCTATTTACGTGGCGTTGATCCAGCGACCAGCGGGGAAGTGAGCGAAATCGAGCAGAGTGTGATTGCTGGGCATTTTGAGACCCTGCATGAAAGTGGTCTACTCATTGGCTCGGAACTGGCCCGACGACTTGCTCTCCATGTTGAGGATCCCTGGCGCTCTATTCGATCAGTCTGCTTCAGGAGGTACGTCAGATTCTTCGCAAGGATGAATCCGAGCGTCAGAGTGCGCCCCTTGCAGCCGATTACGTGGTGGGTGGTATCTTTGATATCGGCTACTACGAATACAACGCCAACGGCATGGTTTGTTCCCTCTATGATGCCCAGGATTTGTTCAACCTAGGGGATCAGGTGCACGGCCTTCATGTGATGTTAGAAGATCCAGAGCAGGCCGCACCAGTCAAGGCCTCCCTGATGGCAAAACTCGGGCCAAACTATCATGTCATGACCTGGCTTGAGCGAAATCAGACCATTTTTAATGCATTGGTCGTTGAGAAAAACATGATTCGCTTTCTCCTCTTTTTCATCGTGCTGGTGGCAGCCTTCGGGATCACCAGTTCCATGATTACCTTTGTGGTGCAGAAAACTCGCGAGATTGGCATGCTCAAGGCTTTGGGAGCCAGTTCTCGTCAGGTGGTCATGGTATTCATCAGCCAGAGTGTGGTGGTTGGGATCTTTGGTGTCGCCATCGGGCTTTTTCTCGGCTTGCAGGCGGTTGCATACCGCAATGAGTTCCTGGCATTCATGAATCGGACGATGGACTTTTCCCTGTTTCCTGCCGATATCTATGGCTTTGCCCAGCTGCCTGCGGTGGTGGACCCGCGGGACCTTTGGATTATCTGCGGTGGCAGTCTCATCATCTGTGTGCTGGCCGGAGTGTTCCCTGCCATCAATGCCGGAAGGCTGCGACCCGTGGAAGCGCTGCGCCATGACTGAACCATCTTCCATCACGAATCCCATCCTGAAGGGCAGGGGAGTGACCAAGTCCTATGCCCTGGGTGCCAAACAGATTGAGGTGCTCAAAGGTATCGATCTGGAAATCATGCCAGGGGAGTTTGTGAGCATTGTGGGTGCTTCGGGGTCTGGTAAAAGCACCCTGTTGCACTTGTTGGGTGGTTTAGATAGTCCTGACTCGGGGTTAATTGAGGTTCAGGGCAGGGAATTGACACGCATGTCAGGGACCAGGCTTTCAGGATTTAGGAACCAATCGATTGGCTTTGTTTTTCAAGCCTATCACTTATTTCCGGAATTAAATGCCCTTGAAAACGTGGCGTTACCGGCTCGCATTGCCAGGAAATCTTCTCGGCAGGCCCAGGCTTGTGCCAGGCAATGGCTTGAACGCGTTGGCCTGTCGCATCGCTTAGACCATCGCCCCTACGAGTTGTCCGGTGGGGAGCAGCAGCGCGTGGCCATCGCTCGAGCGCTGATCAATCAGCCAGTCCTACTTCTGGCTGATGAGCCTACTGGGAATTTGGATTCTGAAAGTGGTTCAGGCATCCTCGAGCTTTTGCTGGAGTTGCGTGATGCCTGTCAGCTCACCTTACTCATGGCAACTCACGATCAGGCCATGGCCAGTCATACCGATCGCATTGTGCGTCTCAATGACGGGAAGATTGCCGGGATCTAGTTCCCTCTACTGCTCGAGCTTAGGCTGATTCCTGGGCTTGGAGGTCTTGCTGGATGGTCTCGAGGGTCTGCTGAGCTCCTTCCCAATGAGCCATTGCTTCTTCAAGAGATTGAGCGATCATGGTCAACTCTTGGTTGATTTCCACGATCCTCGGTCCGTTGGCATAAGTTTCGGGTTTCTCCAGCTCATCAGTCAGGGCTTGTTGACGGGCTTCCAGTTCGTTGACGGTTGTCTCGGCCAGGTCCACCTTGTCTTGAGCTTGCTTCAGTATTGCCGAGCGGCGTTTCCGCTCTTCAGCGGCCATGCGCCGACGTTCCTTGGAGGAAAGCGACTTATCAGCGTTCATGGACTGGGGTTTTTGCTGCCCCGTAGCAGCCTTGCTTTGTTGATCTGAAGCGATTGGGTTAACCGTCTGGTCTGCCTCCCGTTTGCTCAGGTAATAATCGTAGTCTCCATGATAATGACGCAGTGTGCCATGCTCCACGTGGATCACGTGTTCGGCAACCGAGCGAATGAAATGCACATCGTGGCTGATGAAGATCAGGGTGCCGGTAAATTGTTTCAGAGCATTAATGAGAGCCTCAATTCCCATCATATCCAGATGGGTGGTGGGTTCGTCCATCAACAGCAGGTTGGGCGGGTTGAGCAAGAGCTTGATCAGTGCCAGCCTCGATTTTTCTCCTCCACTGAGCACTTTCACCTTCTTGAAAACGTCATCTCCTTTGAAGAGAAAAGATCCGAGAATGGTCCTGGCATGTTGCTCGGTAATGGCTTGGCGGGTATCCAGGGCCTCCTCAACCAAGGTACGCTCGGGCTTGAGGACCTCTATGCGCTGTTGGGAAAAATACCCCTCCTGAACTTCGTGACCCAGTTCCCTCATCCCGCTATTGACTGGCAGCACGCCCGCCAGGAGTTTGAGAAGCGTTGACTTACCTGCCCCATTGGGGCCTACCAGCACGATACGTTGACCTCTCTCAGCGGTGAAATCCAACTGGCGGTAAACCTGAATTGAGCCATAACTGTGGGCCACATTTTCCAGTCGGATAACCCGTTGCCCGCTGCGCTTAGGCTGTGGGAATTGGAACTTAAAGTGCACCTGGTCCTCTTCCGGTGCCTCAATTCTGTCCATCTTCTCCAATTGCTTGAGCTTGCTTTGAGCCTGAGATGCCTTGGTGGCCTTCGAGCGAAATCGCTCGACGAAGCGAGTGAGCCTCTCGATTTCGCGCTGCTGATTCTTGTAGGCTGCCTTTTGTTGTTCGACCGACTCAGCTCGTAGTCTGAGGTAGTCGTCATAGTTACCTCGGTATCGGGTCAATTTGCCTCCCCGCAGTTCCACCGTTGAATGGGCTAGCCGATTGAGGAAAGCGCGATCGTGAGAAATAAAAAGTAAAGCGCCCGGGTAGTGAATGAGGTATTGCTGGAACCACAACACAGAATGGAGATCAAGGTGGTTGGTAGGCTCATCGAGCATCAGCAGGTCTGGTTCCATGACCAGTAAACGCGCTAGGTGTGTGCGCATAATCCATCCTCCACTCAAGGTATGCAGAGGACGATTGAAATCAGATTCTCTGAAGCTCAGCCCACTGAGGATTTTCTTGGCTTTAACCTCAATAGCATGGCCGCCAATTTCCTCATAGCGGGCATAGGCTGCTCCATGGTCTGCCTCATCCAAGGCGTCATGGTGGGTTGGGTCGTTGGCCAGGATGCGTCTGAGAGTGGCCATCTCTGGATGAACCTCCATGGCAAGCTCAAGCACCGTCGTTTCCGGGATATTGGCAGTTTCCTGGGGTAGGTAGCCGATTGTTCGGTTTTTCTGGCGTTGGATGTCGCCTTCATCCGGCTCCAGTTCACCGAGCAGAATTGAGAAAAAGGTGGTTTTTCCTGCACCATTTGGCCCAATCAGAGCAATCCTGTCGCCCTCATTGATCTGAAGGCTGACCTGGTGAAAAAGGGTTTTTTCGCCAAATGCCTTACTCAGGCGGTTTAGGGTTAGCATGGGCTCTGTGAGGGAAGGATTGAGGCCGCATACATCCAATCCCAGAGGTGTGTTTCACACGACAAGGAACAGGCAATGGGCCAGGGGCTAATAAGCCCGATCAAACGGTCATGATTTCCTTTTCCTTCTTTTCCAGATGACCATCGAGGTGAGCGATGTATTTGTCCGTGAGGTTCTGGATCTCTTTTTCCCCCATGCTACCTTCATCCTCTGTGACGGCTCCGGCCTTCACATCTTTCTTGATGGCATCCATGGCTTCACGCCTCACATGCCGTATGGCAACCCTGCCATCCTCAGTCATTTTTTTGACGATCTTGGTAAATTCCACGCGCCGCTCTTCGCTCAGCTCTGGCATGCTGATTCGGATGATCTTACCATCCACTGAAGGGTTCAGTCCTAGATTGGCTTTGTGAATGGCTTTTTCGATGGGTCCTACCGTGGAGGCATCCCAAGGCTGAATGACCAGGGTTCTGGACTCTGGTGTGGTGATGCCAGCCACCTCGCGCAGCCGCATGACCGATCCATACACATCAATCTGAATGTTTTCGACCAGGGCCGGAGAGGCCTTACCCGTGCGAACGCCGGTAAAGTCCCTCACGAGGACTTCTTCGGTCTTCTGCATTTTCTCTTCGGCAAGCAATAGGATATCGTCAACAGGCATAATTTTGATCCTCTAAAAACTCTGATTTTCGATTTAGTTTTCGCCAATTTCCTGGATCAATGATCAGGAACAAACCAGCGTTCCAACCTTCTGTCCCATCACGACCTTCTTAAGGTTATTGGGCTTGAAAATATCAAAGACCACAATGGGCATTTCATTGTCCAAGCACAAGGAAAAGGCAGTTGAGTCCATGACTTTCAATCGTTTGGCTAGGGCTTCCTGGTATTGAATCCGATCGTACTTGATTGCCTTGGGATACTTCATCGGATCCTTATTATAGATGCCGTCCACCTTGGTGGCTTTGAGGATGACTTCGGCCCCCACTTCGTTGGCTCGTAGCGCCGCCGCGGTATCGGTTGAAAAGTAGGGGTTTCCAGTGCCGCCACCGAAAATCACGACCCGCCCTAGCTCCAGATGCCGCAGGGCCTTGCGTCGGATGAACGGCTCGGCCACGGCTTCGGTTGAAATCGCTGTCTGCACCCGGGTGTCGACTCCTTTTTTCTCCAGGGCATCTTGCATGGCCAGAGAATTGATCACGGTGGCCAGCATGCCCATGTAGTCTCCTGTGACGCGCTCGATTCCTTTCTGACTTCCCTGAAGACCCCGGAAAATATTTCCGCCTCCAATGACCACTGCAATATCCACCCCAAGTTTGTGCACAGCGACGATCTGATCAGCCAGCCCGTGCACCGCTTCTGGACAGATACCGTAGCCCTGCTCTCCGCCCAGCACCTCCCCACTCATCTTGATAAGGACACGTCTGTAGGCGGGTTGAGTGGCAGCTTTCTTTTTTTTCATGTTGAAGTTTCTCGAGAAAGAGCGAGCGACTGGTCAGGTAAGTCTTCCAGGCTCAACGTCTTCATGGTTATCAAGACCATGGGCACCCGTCAATGTTGCAGCCAATCAAAGATGCTTCAAAACTTGCCATGGGGTTGACTCAGCACGTGGTGATGGCTTAGCAATCAAGCATGGAAGCTCAACCCTGTGGTTGCCCTTATTGTGGTGCTGAGTCCATGATCTGGCCTGATCAGTGGGAAGGCTCATCTCAGTTGATCAGTGATTGCGAAAACTGCTGTCGCCCGTTTTCGGTTTATCTGGTCATGGACCAAGGCCAGGTGGTGGAGCTAAATGTTGAAGGGGCTTGAATCCCATTGACATGCTTCGCTCAGGTGAGCCAACCTTTTCACCTCCCATGACCGCTAAGATCAATGATCACCCTGATCCTTTTGAGGACGCTCGCCGGGCAGCTGGTATCCTGCGGTGTGATTTTCAAGGAGAGTCTGTTCCCATGATCCTGAGGCATGAGCAAGTGCGACAGGCTGCACGCGATTGGAAAAAATTCAGCTCCAATGCCCCCTTCAGAGTACCTATTCCATCTGAGGAGGAGGTTCGATCGGTTCGTCAGCTTCCGGTTGAGACGGATCCACCCGAACATGGTGCTTACCGTAAGATCATGGATCCATTCTTCCAGCGTCCTAAATCGCCAGAAATGATGTGTCAGGTTGGCCAGTTGACCGAAGAAATGGTGACATGGGCCTTGACTCAGGAAGAGGTGGAAATTGTTCGCTCCTTTGCCTTGCCCATACAATCGCGTGCCATGACCTACTTACTCGGTGTGCCAGAGGAGGAGGCCCAAGTCTGGATTCAATGGGGGACGCACGTTTTTAGAGATGGTGAGGACGGTGCGCAGCGGGGCGCGGGCCTGGAAGCCTACCTGAATCAGAAATTGGATGAGGCGATGGCGGACCCAGAGGATCAGAGTTTTTTTGGTGCCTTGGTTCGGGCTCAAATCGCTGATCGAAAATTAAACCGGGAAGAACAACTTGGCTTTGCCAACCTGACTTTTGCCGGCGGAAGAGATACAGTCATCAATAGTATTTCCCAGACCCTACACTACTTAGCGTGCAACCCTGCAAGCTTGGCCTTTCTCAAAGAAGATCCAACCCGGATCACCCATGCAACCGAAGAATTCTTTCGGGTGATCACCCCCTTGACTCACATAGGAAGAGTTTGCCCTGCTGAGACTGATGTTCACGGGCATGGGGTTCCTGCCGGAGGGCGTATCTCCATTTGTTGGGCTTCGGCGAATTATGACGACTCGGTTTTCGAGTCCCCTCAGGAAGTGCAACTGGATCGCAAACCCAACCCACATGTCGCCTTTGGGTTCGGGCACCATTTGTGCATAGGGGCCGCTCACGCCCGATTGGTTATTCGCTCCTTGCTTGAAGCCTGCGTTAAACAGGTTGCTTCCATGGATGTTTTAGAATCACTCCCTGCCACCGAAAAGGAGGAAGCCTATGAACGTCATCTTGGATTCAAGACCTTGCGCATCCGCTGGCATCGCTAGCCTTTCAGTCTTTACAATCTCATTACCTTTACGATGAAAACACAACAAAAGAGAGGAATCAGGGTTGGTTTGATAGGGTTGTTCATTGGCATGATGACACTCGCGGCTCAAGATTCCGGCGTGCAGGCCGTCATGGATGACACCCAGCCCGGATGGCGAGCTCTGACGGACGAAGATTTTACCGCTGTCAATAGCGCCAAAGAAACTTGGAGTTGGGAAAATGGGGTGCTGCACTGCACTGGGCAACCGGTGAGCGTGCTACGCACCATCAAAACCTACCAAAATTTTGAAATGGTGGTTGAGTGGAGCCACCAAAAACCCGCGGGTAACTCCGGGGTTTTCCTTTGGGTCACTCCTGAGTCGATCCAACGCCTAACCGAGGCCGGTAAGCCGGGGCTTCCAGACGGGATTGAAATTCAAATCCTTGATCATGCTTACACCGAACGCGTCAAAGCCAGTGGGGGAAAGACCGATTGGTTTGGCACCAACGGTGATGTGTTCCCGGTAAGGGTGAAGATGACACCTTTTCCGCCTGTCTCTCCAAATGGAGAACGCAGTTTTCCCCGCAAGCATCTTTCCCGAGGGCATGGAGAGTGGAACCATTATTACATCCGAGCCATCAATGGTGAGGTGCGTCTTTGGGTCAACGGCCAGGAGGTATCCGGGGGCACAGGGTGCGATCCTAGCCAAGGCTACATTTGTCTGGAAAGTGAGGGATCACCCATTCTGTTCCGGAAAATTCGCATTCGCGAACTCCCTTGAGCCTCTAGATGTAATACATCTCACCACTGCGGCTGTCCTCTTCCAAAATTTGATGAAAGCGGATTCCCTCGGCCGTCTTGTCGAGCACGGACTGCATCTGCATCCAAGCTTGTTTGAGGGCAGGTGGACAGTGCTGGTTCTGCAATGCTGCAGGCTCAAAGACGTTGCCATGGATGCATCGAAGCACCTCAGCCATGGAAATGTCTTCGGGTGCCTTGTCGAGCAAGTAGCCGCCCTCTTTGCCGCGAATACTTTTCACGATCTGACTTGATTTGAGCTCGATTAGGATTTGGACCAGGTAATTTTGGGGAATGTGTTGCTCTCTGGCCAGATCCTCAACCCGAAGCGCCTTCCCACTGTGGTAATGGCGAGCGAGTCCAAGCACGGCACGCGCGGCATAGTCACTTTTAACAGAGAGATTCACAGATAGAATGGGTTCTACTTTGGTTACTCAGATAATCAACCTTCGAAAGATTAACCTGCGTGGGGTGATCGGGCCAGTGGTTTCTGAGCCATGCTCAAAGTGTGTCTCTTGAGGGCTACTCAAGGAATGTGTCGTTGCATATGGAAAGCCCCATGGTCACTTTTGGCTCGATAGGTAGCCTGAAAAACATGATTGGAGACCTGTCCTTGGTAGGCATAAGTGCCTCCGGCCAGGAACCCCAGATCTGCCTTGCCTTGAAAGGTGATCAGATTGGGTTCAGTGAGGTGCGCCTCCATGTCGACCTTGTAGGCATAACTAAACCATTTCAGGTACTTGGCATGATACCATGCCTGGTATTGTTGATTGCCGGTTTGGGTGATGAGGCATCGCAAGGTGCCATGATGGCCATTTTTCTCGCTTTCCCACTTGCCCGCCCAGAGCCCTGAGAGCCCCTCATCCTCAGTAGAGGTCAGAGCTGCCTGGTTTTCCCAAGCGCGATGAAAACCACTGCAGCCGGTGGTCAAACTCACGGCCAATAGACTCAGTATACCGAAAAGGTATAGGACCTTGCTTGAAGGAAGTGGGCTTGGGTGGGATATCTTCATGGATAGGCTGCCAGTCAAAAAAACCATCCTAACATGATGAAATCACGCCGATTGCCAAGCCAAATCGTTGGGTTTACGGCCATTTTGGGAACGAGAGTGATTTGGAGCAGTAGGCGGTGAGGGCTCCCCGAGGAGAGGATGAAATTGAGTTGGGGCGGCGAGAACCTTCAAGCCATGGATTGCAAACAACGGGAAGCCGATGGTTGCTCTAAAATAGTCAAGAGCCCTATTCGACTTAAGAAGAGGTATTCTCTGCCATCGCATCTCGCAACATGGACAGGATCCATTGATGGAATGCCTCTTTGTCTTGCAGCAGTTGGAGAAACTCCCGATACGAATACCGCATGTCAGCCTTGCCGATGGAAAATTCGAAAGTGAGGTCCTTGAGGTATGATTGCCTGTCG
>Ga0181569_10003598_pt1 | contig 12049 bp, 9 predicted proteins | sample 101ome_19_FD_132452 | JGI IMG/M metagenome (GOLD analysis project Ga0181569, IMG submission 132452) | Coastal salt marsh microbial communities from the Groves Creek Marsh, Skidaway Island, Georgia - 101405AT metaG (megahit assembly) | ecosystem: Environmental > Aquatic > Marine > Intertidal zone... | reverse complement strand
TGTACTTTTTGGAGGAACAGCAGAAAGCAATACCGCAGTTGGTGGACAGTCAAATAACTATTTTGTAGAAGCTTATGATTTTAGTACCACTCAAGGATACCGTCCAAAACCCGGAATTGAAACTCTAGATTTTAAATATAAGAATAACGGAGCACTGGCAAGCTGTGATATAACTATTAAATGCTTTACCTTTGAGCAATTTAATACTATTGAAAAACTATACCTTAGACCTGGTTATAGTATTTTAGTAGAATGGGGTCATACTAAGTATGTTACTAATCAAAATCAACCTAAAGCCCTACAAGTAGGTAATGTTGACGGAGCGTTAACTACTTTTCTAAATGGAAATAAGAACCAAGGTGTACTTATTAACAAAATAAAGAAGCAGAAAGAATCAACAGACTTTAACTACGACGGATTTTTTGGAAAGATTGTTAATTTTCAATGGACCTTTAACGCAGATCTATCCTACAGTGTTACCATCAAGACTATTACCCACGGTGATATAATAGAAAATCTTAAAATTAATACAGCAACTGTAGAATCTTTAGAACAATCTAAAAAAGAAAGAGAGGAAAGAAAGGCAAAAATTAAAAACGATGCTGAATCAGATGAAGATAGCAGTATTCTTGATAGTATTGGATCCGGTTTAAGTTTTGTAGGTGAACAGATTGCCTCTTTCTTCACAAGCTTTATCTCAGGAGCGAGAGATCTTTTAGGAGATATTAATGATGTAATTGATGATCAGACCTTCCTAAATAAACTTTTAGCTAATAGAAGTAAATCACAGATTCATAAAATACTATTTAGCTTAGCAACTAATTTTCCAAGCCCTACTCTGTCAGGAATTGGAGAATTAAACGTAGAAACACTACCAAATACAACAGGAGTTTCTGCTAAGTCAAATGCAGCATCTAAAGGAAGTGTTGTACAAGTACAGGAATCAGAATGTATAAGAGTAGGTTTTGATGTAAGCTCAGCAGACGACCAAGATTTAGGTAACTACCAATACTACTTAACCTTTGGTGCACTACTTAAGATCATTGAACAAACAATTTTCCAAGATGAAGCAGGTCTTCCACTAGTAAGTATAGACTGTGGATACGGTAATACAGCAATGATAACCTTCCCCGGTCAAATCTCAGCAGATCCTTTAACATGTCTAATTCCGTTTGTAGCCTATCCAAAAGTTCAAGGTGAGAATTTAACCTATTCCGGTTTTAATTATGCAGTTTTAAATAAGAAAGGTATTAAAAGAGAGTTTCTACTTGATGATACCGGAGCTGTAGGAGACCTGATGAAAGTTATGCTTAACTTCAATTTTATTATGAGGGTTTTTGATGACAATACCGATGAAGAAGGAGATTTATCTTTAATAGATTTTGTTCAAAAAATCTTAGATGGAATTACTTTAGCAGTAGGAGGGATTAATAAATTTCAAACTAGAGTAATTCATGAGGGTATAAAAGATAATGATAAGGAGTCTAGACCTTATTTAAGTATTTACGATGAAGGAGCTCATATACAAGTAGTACAGGAGAATAAAACTACATTAAAACCGTACGGAGTAACAGGTAAAAAAGGAACCACTTTCCTTGACATATCATTTAGTTCAGAACTAAGTAATGAATTTGCCTCTCAAATATCCATAGGAGCCCAAGCCAGTGGAAATCAACCAGGAGAAAATGCAACAGCATTTTCAGAATTTAATAAGGGTCTAGTGGATAGAATGATAGCTAAAAAACAGAAACCTGGAACTGCTGAAGATGCTGCAGGAGAAGCTGACCCGTTCGTAGCCTTTGACACAACTTTAATAGAACTTCAGGAAAGTACAAACGAATTTTATAAATTTGGAGAATTAGATAAAGATATAATTAAAACAGCAGTTTCTTCTAACAGTACTTATGCTAAATTCTGTATAGGAAATCTTGCAACAACAGAAACGATACCAGCTCCGTTCTTTATACCTTTCAATTTACAAATCAAAATGAAGGGAATTTCCGGTATTAAAATTTTTGATAAGATATACCTTGAAGATACCATACTACCTAAATCTTATAGAGGGAAGGTTGCATTTATTTTAAAAGGAGTAAGCCACAGCGTCTCTGGAAATCAATGGACAACTAGTTTAGAAACACTAACTGTACCAGTTTTAGAAACTAAAAATAAGATTTCTTCATCTCCTGGTGAAGCTGAAGAACCTGATAATACAAGACGTGAAGCAAAAAAAGCTAAATTAGACAAAGCTAAAGCGGATATGAAAGCTGCAGAAGATGCTCGTAATAGAGAACAAGATGTAGCTGGAACAGGAGGAACTGTAGCAACAGGAACAGGAAAAACATTAGTTAAAAATCTTCCATACAACGGAAAATTCTTTAGTACAACATCAAAAAAATCTCAAATAACACTACACTACACTGTTTACCCTAAAACAGTACCATTAAGCAGAGTAGTTGAAGATTTCAGCGGTAGAACTTCTGGAGTATCAACACATTTTATTTTAGATAAAGATGGATCGTATGACCAGCTATACCCGTATGATAAGTGGGGTTACCATTTAGGAGTTAATACAAAAGCAGGAAAAGATATAGATAAATCTGTGAATCCGAAAATAACTAGAAAGCAGTATAAAAGAAGAGATATGATTAATGTAGGTATTGAGATTAATAATGTCGGAATGTTAACAAAAGGTAGAAATAATACCTACCGAGATACTATTAAGACTTCGATAATCTACAAAGAAGATGAAGTTTCCAAATCTGTTGATAAGAACGGAAATCCGGCAAAATGGAAAGGTTTCCTATACTGGGAAAAGTTTCCTGAAGCTCAGATTAGATCTTTAGAGAGCTTAATTTACGGTATAATTGGAAACAATCCAGATATTTCACCTAAAGGTAAACCTTGGAAATTCGTCTATGAAGATTGCTTCCCAGGTTATGGAAAAACAAGCGGAAAAGCTCTTAAAGGAGAACCAGGAATTTATACTCACAACTCTTTTAGGTTTGATAAATTTGATGTACCGCCGGTACCGGAAATTATCGATATGTTAAAGAGGATTGAGAAGAGCTTAAATGAACGAGAAAAAGCATCCCAGCCAGCAAAAAACTGCCCAAACGTAGTAGCCGGGTATAACACACTTTTAAAAAATCTAAGAGAAGTATCAGCAACCGTTGGATACCACTGGGATAAAAAATCATGGGTAAATAACGATAAAAAGAAGGATTTTGAAACAACAGTTCAAAGAAGTAGAAATGCTTGGGGTTCAATGAAAAACCGTTTTTCTAAACTTAATGAAGCAAAAGATGCTAATTCTATAAACCTGGCTAAGCAATATGAAAATGATATTAAAACCAAGTGGAAAGGAGATGCTTACGCATGGGCAATCTATTACTATGTAACTTTTTACTATAAGTCACCAAACACAATTGACGATACTTATGAAGATCGTCTAGAGGCCAGATTTAGTAGAGTTACAAACAAGTCTAAATTTGGGATTTACACCCGATTTTCAGTTGATCTTTAAGACATATGCCGTATATACCTTTAAATAGAATTCAAACAGACTTATTCACAGCCGGAGGAGAGTATGTATATCTAGCATCTGGAATTGAATATACCGGGGCCTACTACAGCTTATATAACGGACAAACATTCTCCGGAGCAACCCCTAATGCTCCATTCTCAGAAGAAATCGTACCAATATTCACACTTACATCAACACAGGACGAAACTCCCTTTGAGGGACGGGCTGTTTACATACCTTTAGAAACAGAAGATCCTGATATACAAGTTCCTTATAGAGATACATTGTACGATGCTAAAATGCTAGATCAATATATCAAACTCCAAGGACAACGTCCAGATCAGGTAGGAGATGCAGCAAGAATATTAGCTCAAGACAGTAAACCTACAGAACAGGATTATCAAAAAGGTCAATTTTTTAGGTTTTTTGTTAAAAAGAGAAACGAACCTCTCTACATAGAGATCAATAGAAAAATCTTTAGCTCAATAAAAAATCAGGATACTAAAGTATATAGTAAATACTATCTACCCTTCAGACTACTTTGGACTCTCACCGGTCCTAAAGGTGATGTAATTGAAGCAAACAGAACTATAACTACAAAAGCTGAACAATTCTTACAACTAACTTTCTTATCAGATTACTTAGAACAAGACTGGCTTAAATTCTATAAAGAAAGTTGATCTTTTCTAAAACCTTACCTATCTTAAGGTAAAGGTTATGTTTTGGCTAATTGAAACCCAAGAGCAGTTTGAAGAGTTTAAATATTGTATCGGCAGAGAGATCTTTGCCGTACCGGTAGAAAGACATCCGGAGATTCATCCGGGTATCTATTCCCCGTTAGGGCTTTATATTAGAAATCTAGATCAGAATCAGGATAGGGGTTACTTTATTAACTTTTATCATCCGGAAGCTCTAAAGTTTGACCCTTCACAGGTTAAAGATCTGCTATCCAGTCTAGAGAAAATTTATACCCCGGATAAGAAAGCATTTAACTATTTTTACTTTGGTCAGAATGTCCTTGATGTAGGAATTGGAAACCAAATAGAAGTTAAGAAAAACCAAACCCATCAGTACTTCTCCCAGAAATTCTATTCAGATGAGAATCTAAATTCTATCATCCCGATAGTAAAGCATTTTGAGCAGTGTGAAGAGCTATTCAGTCAGTATAAACCTATTATAGAGAAATATGAATATAGTCAATATAAGCAGGATATCTCAGATGTCTTCTGGTTTATAGAACGTAACGGTCTAAAAGTGAATAGTGCTTTTGAAAGATACTTTGAACTTGAGAGACCCTTTCTAAACCGGTATAATGAATGGGTATTCAGCCAGTATAATTTAAATACCTTAACCGGCAGACCTTCAAATGCCTTTAATACTATCAACTTTGCAGCCTTGAATAAAGAAAACGGCTGTAGATCGGTATTCATTCCTAGAAATGATTTCTTACTTGAGATTGATTTAACGGCCTATCATCCGACTTTGATTTCACAGCTGGTCGGATATGAATCTAAGACCGGGGATATCTATGAGGATTTTGCCGAGCAGTTTGAGATGGAACGATCAGAGGCTAAGAATCTAGTCTTTAGACAGCTTTATGGTAATATCTATGATCAATACAAAGATTTTGAATTCTTCAAGTTAACTAAAGAGTTTATTGCCGATGTCTGGAAGGATTTTATGGCCGATGGAGAATTTGAAGGATTTATGTCCGGACAGGTCTTCAAAGCAAAAGATCTAGAGAATATGAATCCTCAGAAACTATTTAATTATCTGATTCAAAATCTAGAAACTGCAAATAACGTTGAACTTCTGAAAGATATACTTTATATTATTAATAATACCAAGACAGAATTAATTCTTTATACGTATGATGCATTCTTGTTTGATTTCTCAAAAGAGGATAAAGAAACGTTAAAGAGTATATTAGCAATATTTGAGGAGAAAAAATTAAGAGTAAAATTAACCTATGGAACAGACTATGATTCAGCCCGGCCTTTGTGATATTTATGATATAGACAGCATAAACGCCGAGGACGTGAATAATAAACTTTTTTGTACTTTTGTGGAGGAGAAAGGTATCGATGATTTCATCTTTGCAATATCTCAAGAATACACTATACTATATAATAAGATCTTTGTTTTAGAAATTAAAAACAGCGGGGAGTATGTTTGCACTTATAATGTAGACAGACCATCAGTAAATGCAATTCCGGAAGACACTATACTAGTTCATAGAAAAAAAGAAACTAATACCCTTTATACTATCAATGCCTTAAATGAACTTATCAAAGAGTTGAACGGAGGTATAGTAGATACAAAGTTTAGAATTAACTGGCAGCATTATAGAAATACTATTCTACTCACCCAGCAAGGAGATCTCAAACTTCTTAAAACAAAAATACATAAAATAGTTGATCTTTAGAAATAAAGTCACTATCTTTAGTTATAAATAAAAAGTTATATGGATTTAAACGCTATTAAAAAGAAGCTGGATAACCTCCAGCAGCAGAATCAGCGACCTTCCGGCGGAGGTCGAAAAATGGTCTTCTGGCGTCCGTCAGTAGGCAAGCAAGTAATCAGGGTAGTACCTTCTCAATTCGATAAGGCTAATCCTTTCTCAGAAATTTACTTCCATTACGGAATCGGAGATCGTCCTATCATCTCTCCAACTAACTGGGGTGAAAAAGATCCGATTGTAGAATTCGGCAAGCAGCTACGTTCTACCGGTGATAAGGACAATTATCGTCTGGCCCGTAAGTTGGATCCTAAGATGAGGGTATTCGTACCTGTAGTCGTTAGAGGTGAAGAAGAAGAGGGAGTTAAGCTTTGGGGCTTTGGTAAGGAGATCTACATGGAGATGCTTTCAATGGCTGAAGATGAGGATATCGGAGACTTTACCGATATTATGACCGGTCGTGATTTTACTTTGACTACAGTAGGTCCGGAAGTTACAGGAAACAACTTCAATAAGACTACTATCAGAGCTAAGACTGCCCAGACTCCTTTATCAGAAGATAAGGCAGTATTGGAGAAGCTTTTAAACGAGCAGCCTGAGCCTTTGAAGTCTTTCGATCGTATGGAGTTTGATGACATGAAGGCAGTATTGCAGAAGTGGCTTGCCCCTGAAGAGGAGGAAGGCGCTATCTCATCCGAGCCTGCATCTAACTTTGACAGTGACGCTCCTAAGACCCAGGAAAAAACTCCTTGGGAGAAGCCAGCCGAAAAATTCTCTTTAGAATCTCAAGGTAAGAAAACCGAGACTAAAGCAGACAAGTTCGATTCATTATTTAAAGACGACGATTTACCATTTTAAGTAGAGTATGGCCAAGCAAAGAAAATCGCTAACGGAAGCCGTCTCTGCCGAACTCAAGAAGGGATTCGACCTGGAGAAGTTTAAGCAGAATAAAATGCTTAAAACGAACGTCAAGTTCAAACCACAGCAGTGGATCCCTTTATCTAACGCATTCCAGACTATAACTTCAATACCTGGAATCCCGATGGGCCATATAGTAATGCTGAGAGGTCATTCTGATACCGGAAAGACTACAGCATTGCTTGAGGCTGCGGTAGCGGCCCAGAAAGCTGGTATACTCCCGGTCTTTATAACCACTGAGATGAAGTGGAACTGGGAGCATGCCATGCAGATGGGACTTAAGGTAGAACAGACTATAGACGAGGAAACCGGTGAAGTTTTAGATTATGGTGGATTCTTTATCTATGTTGATAGAGAGTCTTTAAATACCATCGAAGACGTGGCCGGGTTTATTCTTGACCTAATGGATGAGCAGAAGAAAGGCAACCTACCTTATGATCTTTTATTCTTATGGGATTCAATTGGTTCAGTTCCTTGTGAGTTATCTGTTAAGTCAAACAAGAATAATAACGAATGGAATGCCGGTGCAATGTCCACCCAATTCGGTAACGGAGTAAATCAGAAGATTGTTATGTCCAGAAAAGAATCTTCACCTTATACCAACACCCTGGTAGTAGTGAATAAAGTATGGACTCAGAAACCTGAATCTCCGATGGGTCAACCTAAACTGATGAATAAGGGAGGATTTGCAATGTGGTATGATGCAACCTTTGTAGTAACGTTCGGTAATATTATGAATGCTGGAACTTCTAAGATCAAGGCGATCAAGGACGGAAAGCAGGTAGAATTTGCCAAGAGGACAAACCTACAGATTGATAAGAACCATATCAACGGAATTACCACCAGAGGTAAAATCATTATGACACCTCATGGATTTCTTCAGGACAACGATAAGGACCTTAAAAAGTATAAAGACGAAAATACTAAAGAATGGTCTAAGATACTAGGAGGAGGAGACTTTGATGTAGTAGAGGAAGTGTATGAGGATGTAACTCCTAATCATTACGAACAAGAGCCGGAATAAATCCACGTTTCTTTTTTATCAAGAGCCCTTGCTCCTTGCAGGGGCTTTTTTATTATATTGATCGATATTTATAACAAACACTTTACCGAGTAATGAAACAAGCAAAACTAGAATCTGTTCTTTCTGAAGTTTTAAGAGACTCCAAAAAAGCTACAAAAAAAGCTGCTAAAGGAACTGAAAAAATAGCAATGTCCCAATTGACATTAGAGAGAATTTTAGACTCAGGAGCTCTTTCACATGAAGAAACCTCTATTCTTAGAGAGTTTATTAACTATAGAGGTCACAGTGTAGTATTAAATGAGAATACTGTTAGAATGGTTGATAAAGAACTTTTAGAAGAAGGTTTTATGGACTGGATAAAAGAGAAAGGTCAAGCAGTTGTTAACGTATTTAAAAAAGGCTGGGCAGCTGTTAAAAATATTTGGAAAAATTTTAAAGAATTTGTCGGTAAAGCAGTCGCAAAAATTAAAGAACAATTTCAGAAAATCTGGGCCTGGGTTCAAGAAAAAGCTTCCGCTTTAATAGGTTGGGTTAAAGATATACCAAAAGCTTTAGCTAAAATTGGACCAAAATTTTCAGACGAGGTAAAAACTGGTATCGGCACCGATATACAAAATCTTAAAGCATGTACTGGACATCTAAAATCATTTGTTATGGATATGGTTAGTGGTAAATCCTGGGCATCAAAAGTACAGTCCGGGGATGCACCTGATAACGTTATGAAAGAAGATATTTTTAGAGACAGAGAGGTGATTCTAGCTTTAAAGGAAGGTATTATACTTGAAGCCGGAGATGGTGCTATACACCCCGAAGACTTAATTGCAAAAGGTGGAGAAGCAATCGGAGGAGAAAAAGGTAAATCAGTAGGAAAAATTATCGCCAAGATAGCACATTACATTATTGAGATAATGCTGTGGATCTTTAACTGGCCAATGAAAGTCATGCAGGAAATAATTAAGCATAAAGCGGGAAAGATATTCGAAGGAGTATCACAGGCTTCCAAAGCGGTAGGAGGACCTGGGCCTTTCGTTTTTGCTGCACTAACGTTGGTTATGGCTGAATCTGCAGAAGTATTAGGTCATGGTATGGAGGCAGTAAAGGAAGGGGTACACAATGGAATTAAGTTTACTTCTAGTCTTATCAACACAGCCTTAACACCGATATTTGGCCCTGCTGCTCAAGTACTTGCTACTATTGCCCATGTTGTAATGGTTTTTGGATTCTATTATGCAATTGCTACTATTGTTTTAAATGTAGGTAAATTAATCATAACTAATGTTAAAGCATCTATTAACGCAACGGGAGGGGGAGATTTTGCCAAAGATAAAGCAATGATGAAAGAGAATAAAGAATTTCTACGAATGCAAAAACTAGCAGGTCTAGGGTAAAAAGAATATATTTATAACAAAGACTTTAAAATAAAAAAATGGATAATTTTGATTTAAAAAAGTATTTAGTAGAAAACAAAGCAACTACTAATTCTAGAATGCTTTCTGAAGCAGAAGAAGTGTCACCAGAACAAGCTGCAAAAACAGCTATGAAATATGCGCCTAAGTTAGAAAAATCACCTGAGATGGATAAATTAGCGGATAAAATTGCAAATGATCCTAAAATGATGCAGCAGTTAGAGAAAGCTTTATTGGATGCTGGTATTCCAATGAATGAGAATCAAGACGTTAGCGATTTAAACTTAGATCAGGCAGATTTACAAAAACTAACTTTAAATTTAGCTAAAAAAGCAGAAAAGGTTAGTGAAGGTATGTCTAGTGATCCTGATCAAGACGATACTTCAGCGGGATTAGGAATGTTAGCATTCGCAGCCGGCGGAACAATAGCAGCCAATTTCTCCGCAGCAATTGCCGCAGCTATACCCGCTCTAGGAACTGCATTTGCAGCTCCTGCAATAGCCGGAGCACTTGCCGGAGTTGCTCTCTTTTTACTAGCTCGAAAAGTATATTTAAACGTAACCGGCAAGTAAGAAAACTAAAATAAAATAAAGACTTAAGAGCCCTTGCCTTGCAGGGGCTTTTTTATTATCTTTAGACTATATTTATAACAAAGACTTTAAAGTAAAAAATGGATAACTTTGATTTAAAAAAGTATCTTGTTGAGAACAAGGTTACTAGAAACTCTAGAATGTTAACTGAGAACGAAAACTTTTCAGTAGAACTTTTAGTTCCTACAATTTATTTTAATGTAGAAACAGGAGAATTAGCAAAAAGTGAATATGATTTTGGCGCTGAAAGTGAACTTGAAGATATGGATATCACCAGCTACAGTGACGGTGAAGAATTAATCGAATGGGTTTTTGATAATAATTATGATACAGCAAAATCCTTTGAAAGAGAGTATCCCGGACTGTTCAAAGTAGTAAAAGCACCTGATTCAGTTTCGATGAGGGTATTCTTAGAAAAACTTAATATCAATCCAGAAGATCCTTTGTTTGCTTCAGCAATTGAAGCAGGAAATATTGAAGAAGTAATTACCTTATTAATTGATACTGCTGGAAATGGAGATACAGAAAATCCTTTTGATGGTGTATACACACAAAGTGATTTCTCAGAAGCTGCTAGAGCTGCTCAATTTTCCGAAGAGATGATTGATGAACTATTAAGTATGACTCCAATCCGAACTTTAGAAAAAGGATAACATTTTTAAAAACTAATAAAATAAAGAAAATAAAGACTTAAGAGCCCTTGCCTTGCAGGGGCTTTTTTATTATCTTTATATTCATGAGAAAAGACTTTCAAGACCTTCTAAACAATATCAGTAAAGAAGATACTCCCCAGAGTCAGGAGTCTAAAAATGACCGCATTCTTATTGTTGATGCACTTAACCTATTCTTCAGGAACTTTGCAACCATTAATATGGTCAATCCTGATGGTGCACATATAGGAGGACTTGGTGGCTTCCTTAGATCTCTAGGGTCTCTCATAAGAACTATTCAACCAACGGGGGTATATGTAATCTTTGACGGGATTGGTTCTTCCACTAATAGAAAAAACCTAATGCCGGAATATAAGTCCAATCGAGGACTGACCCGGATAACAAACTGGGATACGTTTGAAGACCTAGAAGAAGAGGATGATGCTAAAGTCTCTCAAATAACCAGAGTAATTCAGTACTTGAAATGCCTGCCTGTTAAAATGGGAATGATTGATAAGGCAGAAGCTGATGATATGATTGCCTATCTTTCAAGAAGACTTCCGGAAGAATATGGATCTTCGGTTGTGATTGTATCCTCAGATAAGGATTATATTCAGCTGGTAAATAAAAAGGTGACTTTGTACCGTCCGGTTAATAAAGTCTTTTTTGATGCTGAGAAAGTACAGGATGAATTTGGTATTCCAGTTGAGAACTTTATTATCTATAAGACTCTATTAGGAGACCAATCAGACCAAGTAGCCGGAGTTAAGGGATTAGGTCCTAAAACCCTGCTTAAAAGATTCCCTGAACTTGCTTCACAGAAAGTAACTATGGAGGATATCTTTAAATGGTCCGAAGAACGATTAACCGAGAATAAAATTTATCCAAGGATCCTGCAGAAGGAAATGGATCTAAGAAATAATTACCGTTTGATGGATTTAGGAAATCCTATTTTAGATGATCGCCAGAAAGAATACATAGAAGGAATAATTTCTTCAGAATATAATGGCTTTCATCCAGATCATTTCTTATCTTTATATGAGACAGATCAACTAGGCCATTTAATCAGAAATGTAGAATGGTGGTTGAAAGACGTTTTTGAAAAATTAAATAGTTACAAATAATATATGGTTCTAAAAACTTTATCCGATTACGGGCCAGCCTTTCAGAGTAAGATTCTGGGCGCCCTACTTACCAGGAAAGAATTCCTGCAAAACATTAACGATATACTAGCAGATGAGCATTTTAATAACCCGGCTCATAAATGGATCATAAATGAGATTCTAAGGTACTGGGATAAATACCATACCGTTATCTCGATGGATACTCTAAAAGTTGAAGTTAAGAAGATTGATAACGACGTTCTTAAAACTTCCATTGTTGAACAGTTAAAAGAAGCCTACAGACATTCCGATGATGAACTTCAATACGTTGAAGAAGAATTTACTGATTTCTGTAATAACCAGCATCTTAAAACTGC
>Ga0181569_10003596_pt1 | contig 12052 bp, 7 predicted proteins | sample 101ome_19_FD_132452 | JGI IMG/M metagenome (GOLD analysis project Ga0181569, IMG submission 132452) | Coastal salt marsh microbial communities from the Groves Creek Marsh, Skidaway Island, Georgia - 101405AT metaG (megahit assembly) | ecosystem: Environmental > Aquatic > Marine > Intertidal zone... | reverse complement strand
GGTATCCGGGGTGGTTCCACTTAATACGATCTGCTCTGGCGTGGTTGTCTAACGGATTTAACGCCGCGTAGGCCACCTCGATCAGCGCTTCGCCGGGGCCAGGCTGCGGCACCGCAGCCTCAACCAACTGCAGAACATCCGGTCCACCCGGCGCGGTCACGGTCACACTTCGCATTGCCACCTCCACCTCACTGTAGACACGAGGTTAAATTTGATCGGTTGTTATATCAATATGGCTAATAGTGGCTGCTCTGTCTCGCCCTCGCGCCTCACACTGAGGGTCACCAATAGGATTCGGCGGCGAACCCAGCACATCTTGCGCCCTAACGCTTATTGGTATATCAATAGGGCATTGTGCCTCACTGGGGCCTCAACAAGAGGCTCAGACGCGACGCACTAAGCCATCCATAAACACAATAGAGGCACCCTTCATGAACAGAAATACCCGATGGACGCTGTCATCAGCGGTCGCCCTCGCGGTTGCTGCGGTCATTCCCAGTACCGCCGCGGTCGCGCAGGACTCAGCCACTTTGGAAGAAGTGGTTGTCACCGCACGAAAACGGAGTGAATCGCTTCAGGAAATCCCCGTCGCCGTGTCAGTGTTTGGTGCCGACGACATTCTCATGACCGACATGCGTGACCTAGAGGATGTCGCACTCCATACGCCCGGCTTCCAGTTCATGAATCAAGGTAACCAGCAGCCAGGGCGCTACAACACCCAGCTGCAATTCCGAGGCCTGACAACCGCCCAGTTCTCACCCAGTTTCGCGACCGGCGCGCTCTTTATTGACGGCGTCTACGTGTTGAACGGCGGCACGTCGCTCAGCCTGATGGATCTGGAGCGGGTTGAGGTCATCAAAGGTCCACAATCTGCCTACTATGCCCGCAATACCTTTGGTGGCGCGGTTAACCTCATCACCCGTGATCCCAATTCGGAGTCCTTTGGCGGCGAACTCAACGCGAGCATGTCGGAGCGGGGACGCACAGACATCAGCGGCCTGATCGAGGGCCCGATCATCAAGGACGTACTGGCATTTAGTGTGTCGGGACGTTATTACGATAAAGAGGGTCACTACACGGCGACTGATGGCGGTCGAACAGGTGATGAAGAGACCACCACTTTTAATGGCGTGATCAACTGGACCCCCACCGACAATTTCAAGCTGAAGATGCGCTACAGCACATCGGAGGATGATGATGGAGCGCCAAGCCAGGGCTTTATTTCCGGCATCATGAACGACTCCTGCACGGGTACGACTGTGAACTCTGCGGAAGGCCCCGCCAACCCCGTCAATTACATCTGCGGCAAGATTCCCTATGGCGCGAGCGTTGTGACGGATCCCGGCAACAAGGTCATCTCATCCAACACGATCTTGCCTGCCGACATGGCAGCGCTGACCGATCCGTCTACCAATATTGACGGTGTGCCCAACGTAACCTCGATTGGCCTGCAACGAGAAACCGAGCGCTTCACGATTGCTGCTGGGTATCAATTTGATTCCGGATACAGCATCGACTTCAGCTACGGCAAGAATGAGCAGGAAGCAAACTGGATCCGTGACTTTGATCTATCGGATCGTCTGGGCTGGTGGTCACGCGACCCCCAGAAGATGGAAGATGAGAGCTGGGAGATTCGCTTGAGCAGTCCACAAGACCAGCGTCTGCGCTGGCTCGTGGGTTACAGCTACTATGAGCAAGAGTTCCTCTCCTCGGGCGGCGGCGGTGATGCGGCCACGTCCTGTTTTGCCTTTGACTTTTATGGTTATTCCGACGCCTATCCCGACATCTGCGTTTACAGCTTCTTTGACCCGGCAATCGGCGGGCTGGGGATGGGCCGGCCCGGCAATGCCTTGGGCGTCTTCAGTAACAGCCTGCAAAACGCTGATGAAGCAGAAGTGACCGGAGTCTTCGGCTCGGTTGATTTCGACATCACCGACAACCTCACCGTCATTCTTGAAGGCCGGTTTGTAGAGGATAAGCTCATCAAAGGTAGCGCCGTCACCGGCAGAGGCGATACGCGACTCGAGGAAACATTCGACGACTTCCTGCCTCGGGCCATTTTGCGTTGGACGCCCTCTGACAATACAACGTTGTACGCAAGTTGGTCAGAAGGACAGATCGCGGGTGACTTCAACACGTTCTTTGCCCAAGCAGACGAGCGCGAAAAAGCGCAATACCTGGCAGCTGACCCAACGGTTGCGGACTTGCTCGAAGCTGAGACGCTGGAGGCGATTGAGTTTGGATGGAAGCAACGCTTCTGGGATGGACGCGGACAAATGAACCTTGCGGTCTACATGCAGACTTGGGAGAACATCAAAGGTCGCTCTTCGTTTCAGATCAACGAGACCTGTCGCTCGGGTGATATTGGCAGCGCGCAGTGCCCTGACGGCTCCTTGGGCCAACCGAAAGCGACCTACCCTGCGGACGGCGGTGAGCCTATCCCCTTCTACAACTCACGCAATATTCTGATTCCCGGCGATGCCGATATCTGGGGAATCGAGTTTGAAGGCAAGGCGGCGATCACCGATCGAACCGAGGTGGGCGTCAACATCAGTTACATCGAATCAGAATACGACGACTATGAGTACAACTTTGTTGCACCCATTGCCGGCTTCTCGCAGATGTCCGGCAACCAGACACCACGGCAGCCCAAGAACACCATGAGTGCCTACGTGTCACATAACTTCACACTGATGGATCAGGGTGGCTACTGGCGCCTGGACTGGTTCCATCAGGGCGAGTCCTATGTGGACGAATCCAACCTCGCCAAGCTCGATTCCTACAACCTCTTCAATCTGAGGATTGGCATGGAGTGGGAGAATCTGATGGCGGAGCTCTTTGTCATGAACCTGACCGACGAGGAAGCCTGGCAAACGGGCGCGCGATGGACGGACTTCTCAAGCCCGTCACAATTCGCCTTCCTGACCGCCAAGCAAGGGGTTGCGGTCTCCCCGCTGGACAAGCGCGAAGTCGGTCTCAGAGTGAACTGGAAGTTTTAGTGTAAAGCGTTGTGGCTTATGGGCCGGGGCAACCCGGCCTTTTTTATGTCTGGCGAACAGCCAACACCCCATGTTGCTAACAAGGATTCGAACGGCCGTTGAGCGTCGAGATGACACACTGAGAGTGGTGCCTCACTGACAGCGAGTGAGTGGCGCACTGAAACATTAGGGTTATTGATAAAACCGATACTTGGACATCTTACCCACACCGGCATTAAACGTATTCCGTGGGTCGAGCTCACGGAAGAACGCGGCATGCTCGGGCTCCGCGTGATACTGATTACCCACATTATGCTCGGCTGGGTATTTGGCGCCGATCTCATCCAGCAATGACATCATTCGGGCTTTGATGGCCTCAGGATCAACGCCCGCTTTGACAACAAAGTCCCAGTGAAAAACATGGCACATGAAATGGCCGCCGCGGTAAGGCGCGGCGCATTGATCCAGGAGATCCTCAGGCAAGAATTCATACCACTTGGCGTAATTTCTCGGGAGCGCAACGTCGAAGGTGACCATGCCGTTTGTTTCCTTGGCATGAATGAGGTTGTAACGCGCCGGAGAGCCACCGGCGACAAGGCGGTTTAACAGGGCTGCTTCGCCCTCCTTGGGTGAACATTCGAAGAAGGCGCCGTCTTGACTATCGCGCGTCACCTCGTGAAGCACCTGCCTGATGTCCGCGATCGCTCCGTCGGCGCCAACAACAATAAGGTGATGCTCATACGCGGTGCGATACGTTCGGAGGCGCTTTGGCAAATGATCGGGCCAAAGCTGAGCTAACCGCTGCAATAAATGATCCGCCGGCCGATTTGGCAGCCCCGGTATTTTCTCCAGCCAGCGATCCATCGCAGCCTTGATGCGATATAGCCGCGGCATAAAGCTGGTGCCGAGGTACTTGATGATCAGATACGTATCTTTGCAATAGCGGTCGGCCCCATCAAACCAACTAGCGTGCATGTACTCCGCCATTTCAGGGAGCTCAGTACACTCTGAAAGAAGCCTGCGGCGAATGTCATTCAGCTGCTCGGGTTCATTGGTACCGACATAAAAGACTTGCTCCGCCTTGGGCTTATCAAAAGTATCGACACGAACCGCAAAGATGGCGAGCTTGCCCGCACTGCCACTAGCCTCATGCAGACGCCTTTGGTCCGCGTTAAACCGCGATGGCGTAGGCGCATCCACCTCACGGACTCGCTGGTTGTATTCGGGATCTGAGGCAAGTGCCTCTGAAAGCTGAAAAGCGTCGAGGTCAAAACGGCCAGCGTCGAGGTTGCCGAGTATCTCCTCTGGCGTGGCACCCAGATCGGCTCCCAGATGATTCACCAGCTCAAGCTCACCTTGTTCATCGAGCTGCGCAAAGAGCGCGAGCTCGGTATAGGCGGGGCCGCGTTTGACCAAGCTGCCGCCCGAGTTGTTACAGATACCACCGATCACCGAGGCGCCAATGCAGGACGAGCCAATCACCGAGTGGGGGTTCTTCCCAAGGGGCGCCAGCAGCTCTTCGAGGCGGTAAAGGGTGCCCCCGGCAAACACCAGCGCCTGCTGCGCATTGCAGATCGGGATGCAGGTATCGAGCCTGAGCGTGTTAATAATCACGACCTCACGGTCGTAATCCTCGCCGTCCGGCGTTGAGCCACCCGTGACGCCGGTATTGGCGGCCTGACAAATGACCACGCAATCTGCCGCGACACAGGCCTTCAGTACGTGCCAAAAGTCGAGAAGTGATGACGGCTCAAAAGCCGCTAATGCCGAACCACCACCGAAACGGATGCCGGTGGTGAAACGTTTGATCTGATGCGCTTCCCGATGAATGCGGGTGTCTGGCACCAGAGCGGCAAGGTCATCGATCCAGCGTGTATCCATCAGTTCAATATTTATTCATTTGGAGACGACAGATGAAGAGGTGAGCGCCCCGGTTCAGCACCGGAGCACCCTCAGTTTACTGAATACCCCATGCAATGCCTCTGCGGAGTAACTCGTAATAAGCAGGCACCTCCCAGCTGCCGCGCTCGAGTACCGGGTACTCCTCAACCAGCGGCTGCATGTCATAGGTAGAGCGGCAATGTCCGAGAGTTAGATACAACACCGTGCCTTGCCCGTAGGGCCGCAAATAGAAGACGGCGTGCTCGTCATCGCCCTCCTCCCAATCGCCGTCCTGAAAGGCATCGACCGTGCCCGACCACTTGGTATGCAGAAGCATTTCGTTCTCGCCGTGATACTCCGATAAGTACAGCTCATCAGTGGTATCAAAGGGCTCAATGCCCTGCACAAGAGGATGATCCGGCTTGGTCACCTCGACCCGGTAGGGTTCGATCGGTGGGTGCGCCAGGAACTGGCTACCCAGCACCTCCATAAAGTCCTTGTGGTCGCGGGGCGCACGCAAGAGCGGTGGGTCATGACTCAACCACTCGAGTACCGAGTTGGTGGCATGCAACGCGAACCACTTGCCACCCCCTTCGACATAGGATTTCAATCTTGCCTGCCCCGCCGCGTCGGGCACCTCGTCACAGGTGTAGGTCACCAGTAAATCGGCTTGGCACATGGCCTCAACGTCGCTGTAGTCATTGGCCACCTTGACGCGGACAACGTCATGCTCAGCCAAAAGCTTTAACAGTTCTAACCGCGCGAAATCAAAATCGTGGTACTTACCCCCACACACCAGGTATACATCCTTTCGCTTACCTGCCATTGCACTTCCTCTCTTATTTTTCTGGGGGTCACCGTGTCAGAGCACAGATCCCGATAAACGCATTCTCGTTAAATTGCTGAGCGCGCGCGTCGGCCGCGCAAATTCACCAACATTACTCGGCTTGCTGTGCCGCCATGGCCGCCATCACCGACTCTTCGATTTCTGAGGGCAACGGATTGCGACGCAATGTCAGACCCCCATTTACCTGCAGGTTCTGACCCGTCATGTAACACTCGTCACTGCCAAGGAAGACGGCGGCGGCCGCTATATCTTCTGATGTATTAAGTCGACCTAATGGGTAGTTCTTTAAAAACGCGTCCAGGAGCCCCGGCGTCTCTAAATGAGGGGCCGCCATGGGTGAAGCCGTTAGGCCCGGTGAAATGGAGTTCACCCGGATGCCCTTGGCGCCGTATTCGTCCGCCACGCCGCGCACCACGTGGTCGATGCCCGCTTTGGTACCAATGTAAGCATGGTGGTTGCCGACAAGAATCGTCGCCGTGGCAGAGGAAATCTGGATGATCGATGACGGATTGGACATCACCCCGACCAGCACCTGCATGAACTGATACGGCCCTTTGAACTGCAGGTCCATCATCATGTTCAGCTCTTCCTCAGTGGTTTCCTCAAACTGAGCGAGCAAGCCGAGGCCGGTGGCATTCACCGCGATGTCGAGCTTGCCATGGGCGTCCATGATCGCACCGATAGAGGATTTGATATCTTCCATCTTGGTGATGTCGCAGGTGACGGCCATGCCGCCGATCTCGCCAGCCAGCCATTCGAGCTCGTCAATATGGCGACCACCCACTGCTACGGTTGCGCCTTCCTCGGCGAAGCGCCGTGCGATCACCTGGCCCATGTTGCCGCGCCCTGCCGCGCCCAGCACGTAAGCCACCTTGCCTGCTAATCGTCCCATGATCTGTCCCCGTTTATTGTTAGGTTAGGACTCCGGATAGTACTAAACTCGCGCCTGTTAGGGGGATTTTCTCCCACCGCGATACGACACATACAGCCCCTCGCAACACCCCCCCAGCACAACCGCTAGCGCTGGTTGCCACCGATTGGCCGCGCTAAGGTACGCCAATGGCTGAACTACCCATCCTTTACTCTTTCAGGCGCTGCCCCTACGCAATGCGGGCACGGATGGCGATTGCGGCAGCGGGTGTCACGGTGTCGCTGCGAGAGGTCCTGCTGAAAGACAAGCCATCGGAATTATTCGCCGCCTCACCCAAGGGCACTGTACCGGTGCTGGTGCTTCCCGACGGCGGGGTCATTGACGAGAGCCTTGAGGTCATGCGGTGGGCACTCAACGCAAATGACCCACAGGGCTGGCTTCAAGGTGCGGAGATCGCGTCAGAATGGATCCAAGCCTGCGACGGGGAATTCAAGCACTGGTTGGATCGCTACAAATACGCCGACCGATACCCTGAACACCCAACCACCACTTACCGAGAAAACGCAGAAACCTTCCTTGCAAAAGTAGAGGGCGCACTCTCCAATTCATTGGGGATCGCCGGCGATACACCAAGTGTTGTTGACGTTGCCCTGTTCCCATTTGTCAGGCAGTTCGCCGGGGTCGACCCTGATTGGTGGCAGGAGGCGCCCTACCCTTGCACCCGACCTTGGCTCGAGGGATGGCTAGGTAGTGCCTTGTTCTCGAAAATCATGGCTAAATATCCCCGCTGGGAGACAGGCCAGTCGGGGCAGCAGTTTCCGTCCGACGCCCCCGCTACCTGAGCTCCTCACAAGAAGTCACCGCTTAAAAAGGTTGGCACTTATGACAGACACTGTGCGCGCTGTACCCAAACTGACCTCATTCGCTTTAGTGCTCTGCGTAGCGCTGCTACCAGGCTGTTCAGAGGATGCTCCGGAACCCATCGACTTGGTCATCAATAACGTGACCGTAGTGGATGCGGTGAACCCTGTGCGCAGCAACCAAACGGTGTTGATTGATCAGGGCCGCATTGTGGATATCGTCAGCGGCAACTCGGCGGCCGAGGTGACGGCGCGAGAGCAGGTTGACGGCAGCGGACGCTACCTCATTCCGGGGCTATGGGACTTTCACGTCCACTTCACATTTGATGAGCGCTTCACCGATGCCATGGCCGGGCTGTTTCTTTACTACGGCGTGACGCAAGTAAGGGACACGGGCGCATTGCTTGAGGATTTGCTACCCGTTGTCGAGACCCTCCGCAACGCGGGCCCGAGAGCACCGAGTATTTGGTATGCGGGACCGCTTCTCGATGGCAAAGACGTCGTCTATGACGGCGTGAACTTCCCGGGGCTGGGCATCGCCAACCCAACCCCTGAGGCAGCACGCGCCAACATTGCTGAAATCCATGCAGCGGGGGCGAGCTTTCTGAAAATATACGAAATGGTCAGCCCTGAGGTATTCGCAGCCATCGTGGACGAGGCGCGTAGCCGAAAGCTACCGATCGACGGGCACGTGCCACTCTCCATGCGCGCCAGAGATGTCGCGCCCAACGTACAGTCGCTCGAACACCTGCGCAATTATGAAATGGATTGCGTCAGCGATCCGGAAGTCTGGCTCGCTGCCCGCCGGCAGGAATTGGCAAACCCCGCCAATGAACCCGGTAATATGTTGCGCTCGCGACTACACACCTTGCAACGCCTACCTGCTATCACGAGCGAAGACCCGAAAGTCTGTGCGGAGACCACTCAGGCACTGAAGGCCACCATCACCGTCCCCACCCTGCGCATGAACTCGATGGACCTTATTGTGCCTTTTGAGCGGGCAGACTTTGACCAAGCGATGGATCTGATCCCAGATAGCGTGAGTCAGGATTGGCGTGCGGCCAGAGCAGCTCTTGCGGATTCGGTTGATCCTGTCGATACCACGTTTGCGGAATGGTCACTGCGCCGCACCGGCGAGCTGCATGCCGCGGGTGTACCCATTGCCGCAGGTACCGACACGCCGATCGGCTGGAGCATTCCCGGCTACAGCTTGCACACGGAATTAGAGCAATACGTGCGGGTGGGCATGACGCCCCTCGAGTCGCTGTACTCGGCAACGGTCACTCCAGCGGCTTTCTTTGGGCTCGAAAACGAGATGGGGCAGATTAAAACCGGTTTTATGGCCAACGCCGTTATGCTGTCGGCCAACCCTGTCGAGGACATTACCCACACACGCACCATAGAGGGCGTGATAAACCAAGGCGCCTTTCTCTCGAGAACTCAACTCGATCAACTCGTTATCGATTAAACCGTCACCATTTGGGAGGTCATCATGCGTAGCTTTCTCCCCCACCTTCGCACGTTGGGCGCCCTCGCGTTTGGCGTACCGATTGCCTTCACTGGCTCAATATTGGCCGGCTGCAACGCTTCTGACTCGGACAGCGCCGCGATTCATCTGAACCTCACTGAGCTTCGCTCGGAGTGGATCGTCACGCCCGACGAAGCAACTCGCTGGGCCTCAGTAAAGAACGACAATCTGCCAACGCTGACTGGCAGCCAGGAGTGGCTGAACTACATGCGCTTTCTGGAAGAGCAACTCACCAAGTATGGCGCCGTGGATGGCGTCAAAAACAGCTGGCAGTTTGAACGCTGGTATACCTCAGAAGACGATAGCGAATGGTCTTTGGTGTCCAACGGTGCACCCGTGAGAGTAGCGAGCTATGGCGCTTACTCAGGCTCAACACCAGCTGAAGGCATCACTGCCGATCTGATCTACTACGACCACGACAATCCGCCCAAAAATATTGAGGGGAAAATTGTTGTTATCCCCACGCGACCTCACCCAACGCCGCCCTTCAGCGAAGACTATCTGATCAACTACGCCTTCAACGACTACGAATACGCGACCGATGCCGACACACTGCCTGCTCCATTCGAGTTCGTTGACCCAGCCGAGAGTTTTACCTTTGATATCTGGTGGCAGTTGGCACAGGGCCTTGACAAGATTCCAGCACAAGGCGAGGCGGCGGGTGCCGTCATCGTTTACGACATGGCGTATGAGCGCACAAAAGGACTCCATACATTTGCGGTACCCGAGCGTTACAACGCACCGACGCTGATTCTCTCAAGAGAAGATGGCGCCGCCGTCATCGCGGATGCCAGGGCAGGTAAGCAGGCGACCCTCAGACTCGAGGCAGACACAGAAACCGCTACGGCATACCAATACATCGCCTACTTACCGGGGGCGGATTACGGCACACCCGATGACGAGCAGATCGTGCTGGTTAACCACACCGACGGGCCTTCGATTACGCAAGACAACGGGGCGCTGGGGTTACTCGCCATCGTGAAGTATTTTTCGAACATTCCACAGGCGGATCGCCCAAGGACGCTCAAGATATTTCTGGACTGCCGGCACTACATGCCTGGGCTTGAGCCCGCGTTCAGCGAGTTCGATTGGTTTACGCGTCACCCCGAGGCGAAAGATCAGATCGTGGCGATGATCCAAACGGAGCACCTCGGAGAGATGGATTACCGTGAGGTGGATGGCAGAGTCGAGCCCACCGGATATGCCGAGCAGTCTTATCTTTGGACTCGCAATAACGACCTGCTCATTGAGGCCGCGAAACAGGCGGTTGATCGATACGGTTGGTCACGCGCCCAAGTTTCGGTACCGGAACGCGCCGGCGCCCGCGGCGGCCTGCAACAGGTTTGGTGGGGCGTGGGTGCGCTGGGGCAGGCCGATACGGGCTATTACAACTGTGAAGTTTGGCACTGCCTAGACTTACCGGGGTTCGGTCTAGGGGGCTTCTTGGGACACTACTGGAGCTCAGCCGCCACTATTGAGCGCTGGAACAAGGACTTGTTCGTGAGTCAAGCAGCGACCATGACCGAACTCACGGGCGTGTTAATGTCAGCCAATCTCGACGCGATTCAATCCCGAGGCTCGGTCAATTCGTTTCTGGATCACGCTAACCGAGACGAGCAATTTAACGAGGCGCCGTGAAGTGGAACGGTGTTGTGAACACCGAAGTTGCGACGCATCGGGTTTCTACTGCCACTGTTAGCTATAGACGGCGTACCGCCCTAGTGAGCGAACCGCGGCATCCCGCTTGCCGCCTCAGCGCGAATACGTTCCATAATTTGTCGTACCTCAGAGACACCCTCGATCAAGGGTGCGAAACGGACTGTGCGGGTTCGGTAGTTCATGACAGCCGGCACAATCGGCACCTGAGCGGCAGCAGCAATGCGTGCGATACCATCTTTCCATTCCTTGACCGGCTTGCGCGTACCGGATGGCGTGATGCCAAGAATTAATTTCGATTTCTCACGAAAATGGTTCGTGACCTCCCCAATCAATCCATTCGGTTGTGTGCGGTCAACAGGTATACCCCCGAGGGCACGGATAATATTACCCAGCGGATACCAAAATACGGTGTGCTTGATCAGGAATGAGGCCTTCATCCCGGTCGCCCAGATAAAGGCGATCGTGAGAAAAAAATCAATATTCGAGCTATGAGGCACCAAGGCGACAATCGCTTTGCCGCGGTTGGGGAAGTCACCCTCGATCTTCCAGCCAAATACACGAAATATCGACCGGCCAATAAATCGGGTCAGAAAATTACCCCCCCGAGGAAGCTCACTGCCTAACTGCCATGCCATCTGCGTTTGCCATTATTTTTTATCACTGTAGCCGAGAGAACCGTTTTCGTCAGCCATCAAATACAGTGTGACAGGCGGCCAGCTTTGCGCTATCCGGCGAGAGCGTGAATGGGGCAGGCCGCCAAAAGAGTCAGTTGTTGGAACAAATCTTCCACTGATGGCTGCGGCAGAGCATTTGCCAATACAAAGACCCGCGTTATACTGCGCGCCCCCTAGGACCATAGCTCAGTTGGTTAGAGCGCTACCTTGACATGGTAGAGGTCGGCGGTTCGAATCCGCCTGGTCCTACCAAATTTTTAGGCCTCTGTTTTTATTGAACTTTATTTTTCCAAAATCGCGCGTTTTGGCGTGTTTCTGTGCGGGGACACTACCGCCGAAAGGTAGCGACCGTTAACTAAGAGAAACCACGGAGCGACGGTCCAAGCAAGTTGCGCCACAGTTCGAAGAGGCGCCTCCGATCTGCGCCCGCTTTATGAACACCGGCCTGCACCACCATACCGCGCAGCAAGTAAATCGTTAGCTCAATAAGATCTGCGACCGTAGCTCCAAGCTCGTCAACAACAGCCGGCGTTTTTGACGTTGATCTAGAGGCAATGTTCCTCATCGCAGTGATCGCAATTTTGTCGGTATCACGCACGACAGTGGCTAAGCCGGCATCCGACCTCGCGGCCACCATGGCTTCAACCCAAATTGTCAGTAAGTCGTCGTTAAACGTTGCATCCCAAAGAAATGCGAAGAAGTCCTCCAAGGTAAATTGGACCTCGCTTTGGTCAAGCTGCTCGTCAATATGACG
>Ga0181569_10003585_pt1 | contig 12076 bp, 10 predicted proteins | sample 101ome_19_FD_132452 | JGI IMG/M metagenome (GOLD analysis project Ga0181569, IMG submission 132452) | Coastal salt marsh microbial communities from the Groves Creek Marsh, Skidaway Island, Georgia - 101405AT metaG (megahit assembly) | ecosystem: Environmental > Aquatic > Marine > Intertidal... | reverse complement strand
GCGCGTGCGGCCAAGTCCAGATCATGCGTTGCCAGCAAAACGGCAGCATTTTGTGTCTTGGCTTCCTCAAGCAGTAAATCAGCAACCTTCTCTCCTGCCGCGCCGTCGAGACTGCCCGTCGGCTCATCAGCCAGAACAAGACTGGGTTGATTGGCCAGTGCCCGAACAATGGCAACACGCTGTTGTTCACCACCCGAGAGTTGCGAAGGCAAATGATCGGCTCTATCGGCCAAACCCAGACGCTCCAGCGAGACCAAGGCATTTTGCATAGCATCATCACGCCCCTGCCCGGCCAAGCGCGCCGGTATAGCGATATTTTCTTGCGCCGAGAACTCGGGCAGCAGATTGTGAGCTTGATAGACAAAACCGATATGCTGCAACCGCATGGCCGTTCGCGCGCGATCATTGTCCATTTCAATTAACTCACCGCGCAACGATATGGCGCCACCATCGGGCTTTTCCAGCAAACCGACAATGTGCAGTAGGCTGGATTTGCCGGAACCGGACGGGCCAACCAAGGCCACGACGTCGCCCGCCGCCAATGCAAGGCTGGCGCCGCGCAGCACGTGCAAATCGCGCGCGCCTTGCGTGAAAACACGCTGAATATTCTCAATCGCGACATGCTCAGTCATTGCGCAGCAGCTCCACCGGCTCCATTGATGCAGCACGCCATGCCGGATACAAGGTCGACAAAAAGGATAAAGCCAGCGCCATCAGCGCAATTTGCAAAACATCTGCAGGCAAAATACGTGCAGGCATGCGCTCGAGGAAATAAATTTCAGCGGGAAACAAATTGGCACCGGTTGACCAAATAAGGAACTGACGGATTTCTTCAATATAAGTGCTGAACAGAATACCCGCCGCCAGACCGGCCAGCGTGCCGACCACACCAATACTGGCGCCGGTAATAAAGAAAATGCGCATGACCATGCCACGGCTCGCCCCCATTGAGCGCAAGACGGCAATATCGCGGCCTTTATCGCGCACCAGCATGATGAGGCCGGAAATAATGTTCAGCGCAGCAACCAGCAAAATCATCGTCAAAATGAGGAACATAACATTGCGCTCGACCTCCAGAGCACCGGCCAAAGTGCGATTGCTCTGCTTCCAATCCGTCAGATAAGTGTCGTCCCCCGCCGCCGCGCGCAGTTGCGGCGCGCGCATATCAATCAAATCAGGGTCATCAATAATCACGTCAATCGCGCCTTGATGGTCGCCAAAGCCGAAAAAGCTTGAGGCCGTCTCAATCGACGCAAAGGTGAAATTCAAATCATATTCTGACAGCCCGACGCGAAAAATTGCCACCAGCTCAAATTGCCGCAAGCGCGGTGCCGTGCCGAAAGGCGTGACGGTGCCGCGCGGCGAGATAAGTGAAATTTTTTGCCCGAGCTGAAAGCCATAGCGCTCAGCGAGGCGTGCGCCCACGGCAATGGTTTTTGGCTGTGCCAGCGCCGCCAGCGAGCCGTCAATGACATTGTCTTTCAGGCTCGGCAGTTTTTGCAGTTTTTCAACCGGCAGGCCGCGCAGCAAAACACCGCGCGCTGCATCGCCTGAAGACAACATGGCCTGACCGTCAACCAGCGGCGTAGCCATCACTACTCCCTCGAGTTTTTGCAGCTGAGCAGCCAGCACCTCACGATCAATAAAGCGGGTTTCATAGGGGCGAATGGTGGCATGACCGTTGACCCCCAAAATGCGGTCAAGCAAATCAGCGCGAAAACCGGTCATCACCGCCATCACCACAATCAGCGTCGCCACACCGAGCATAATGCCGAGGAAAGAAATGCCGGCGATGATGGATATAAAGCTCTCGCGCCGTTTTGCGCGTAAGTAGCGCCCCGCAATATGCCATTCAAGAGAGCCGAAAGCCTTGCTCATCATTTACCCGTTTCCGTTATTTTTCAGGCGGCGCGGACAGCAATGCCACTGCTGCATCAAAGGCCAAAACCTGCTTTTCACCGGTGGCACGGTTTTTCACTTCAACTTCACCGTTTTCCGCCCCGCGCGGGCCGATAACCGCTTGCCAAGGCAGACCTATCAAATCCATATCGGAAAACTTTGTTCCGGCACGTTCATCCCTATCATCATAGAGCACATCAAGGCCGTTTTGTGTCAGCGCATCGTTCAGTTTTTCGCACAATGCATCGCAGCCTTCATGGCCGGCCTTCAAATTGACCACCCCGACATGAAACGGCGCAACAGGCCATGGCCAGATAATGCCGTCATCATCGTGGCTGGCTTCAATAATGCCACCAACGAGGCGCGACACGCCAATGCCGTAAGAACCGCTGTGAACGGCAACATCCTTGCCGTCCGGCCCCACCACCATAGCCTTCATCGGCTCAGAATATTTGGTGCCGAAATAGAAAATATGGCCAACTTCAATGCCGCGCGCCGTCACTTGCTTGTCGCTTGGCACATCGGCGGCAAATTTATCGCCATCATGCAGTTCATCCGTGCGCGCATAAAATTGCGTGAAGCTGTCAATCACCGCATCAAGATTGCCGTCATAATCAGCTTCCGGCACCGGCAGGTCGAGAATATCAGCATGGCAGAACACTTCCGACTCACCGGTTTCCGCCAAAATAATAAACTCATGACTCAAATCGCCGCCAATCGGCCCGGTATCGGCCGCCATCGGCAAGGCTTTCAGCCCCATGCGGCGAAAGCTGCGCAAATAAGCGACAAACATTTTTTGATAGGCATGGCGCGCGGTTGCTTCATCAATGTCAAAGCTATAGCCGTCTTTCATCAAAAACTCGCGACCGCGCATGACGCCGAAGCGCGGACGGATTTCATCGCGAAATTTCCACTGAATGTGATATAGGTTTTTCGGAAGGTCGCGATAGCTTTTCACATTGTCGCGGAAAATCTGCGTTATCAGCTCTTCATTGGTCGGGCCATAAAGCAAGTCACGCTCATGGCGGTCGGTGATGCGCAGCATTTCCTTGCCGTAATCATCATAACGACCCGACTCGCGCCAAATCTCAGCCGGTTGCAATGTCGGCATCAGAACCTCAATCGCCCCCGCCCTGTCTTGCTCCTCGCGCACAATCTGCTCGATTTTTTTCAACACGCGCAAACCCAGCGGCAGCCAGCTATAAATCCCTGCTGCGCTTTGGCGCACCATACCGGCGCGCAACATCAGGCGATGCGAGACAATCTGCGCTTCGCTGGGATTTTCCTTTAAGGTCGGTAAAAAATACTCCGACAGACGCATGAATCTTTCCTTGTTCTAAGCCATTAAGTCATAACTCTTAACATGGCTTCACATTGGCGCAAGTAAATGTCACAAAAACGTAAAAAACGGGTGACATCGGCACGAATAGTGGTTAATTTTTTGCTCGTGGATGAGAACGGATGCGTTCTCGGGTTTTGGGAGGAACCTTTCGGACTTTGTCCGAAACACATTTGAAGCGGGACTTAGGACTTCGGTTTTGGGTTCCGCTTTTTTTATTGTCGCGCCGGAATGTCGGGAAAAAACGGCAAGTCGATATTTGACAGCGCGCCGCTGGTCAGCAGCCAATAAACAATCAAATAAAAAACCGCCGATAAACCCGTGGTAATGGCCAGCTTTTGCCAAATCAGCGGACGCGCCGGAGCGCTTTCACTGGAGCCGGGTTGCACTTTGCCATGCTCGGCTTGCGAGACAACGCCCCAGGGCAGCACCATGAACAAGGTCAAAAACCAAATAATGCCGTAAATCGCCATACCGAAAATGAAACCGATTTTAATCATCTTGCCTCCTAGACGCTGACAAAGCTTACCACGACCATTGGCTTCTTGCCCCAACGGCGCGACAATTCCCGCCTTATGGCGACGCTGATATCATGCTCGGCGCGTTCCGGTGTCAGGCGGCCGTTTGACGGAATGGCGCGCTCGACAGCATCAAGCGCCCAATCGCTCAATTTCACCATGCCGTCATCTTCCGGCGAGCCGACCAAATCAACTTCCACCTGCCCGGCCAAGCGATTGCCTGCATCAACCGGAATGGCAACAAAAACGGCGCCATTATAAGAAAGCTTGCGACGCTCTTTCAAAGCCACCGATGTGCCATCGGTCATAATTGCGCCGTCGAGGTAAAGCCGCCCACTCGGCACGGCGTCAATCACCTCCGTCGGTGCCGGTGCAAGGCGGACAATATCACCATTATGCACGCGGCACGGCTCTTCAACGCCCAACTCTTTGGCCAGCGCAGCATGGGCAATCAAGTGACGATGCTCGCCATGCACCGGAATGGCAGCACGCGGGCGCGCCCATTGATACATATCAGTCAGCTCATCGCGGCACGGATGGCCCGAGACATGAATATCTGAACCGTTTGGCGAAATAATCTCGACATCGATTTGCGCCAAGAGATTTTGCAACGCCAGAATTTCCGTCTCATTGCCCGGTATCATTTTCGACGAGAAAATAACGCGGTCACCGGCCTCCAAGGTTAAATGCGGATGACGACCATTGGCCATGCGCCCCAAAGCGGCATTGCTTTCGCCCTGGCTGCCGGTGCAGCAAATCAGTAGTTTTGCAGGCGGCAAATAACCGGCATCGCTTTCATCAATCAATTCGGGGAATTGCGTCAAATAGCCGGTCTCGCGTGCTGCCTGATAAATTTTATGCATACCGCGACCGGCCAGACACAAATGGCGACCGCTTTTGACCGCTGCTTCAGCAATGCTGGTCAGCCGTGCCACATTAGAGGCAAAAGTGGTGATGACCACACGGCCCGTGCTTTCATTGACCACCTCTTGCAACATTCGTCCTACATCGGCTTCAGAGCCCGAGCGGCCCGGGCTTAGCACATTGGTGCTGTCGCAAATAATTGCATCAATACCGGCATCGCCCAGCTTTTTCAGACGCTCAACTTCAGTCAGGCGACCAATCACCGGATCGGGGTCGATTTTCCAATCGCCGGTATGCAAAATACGTCCGCCATCAACCTCAATCGCCAAAGCGCTCGGCTCGGCAATGGAATGCGTCAGGCAAATATAATCGATGGAAAACGGGCCGATATTGAGATGCGCGTCCGGTTCAATAATATGCAATGGCACTTCTTCCAGCAGACCCGCTTCGGCCAGCTTGCCGCGCACCAAAGCAGCGGTAAACGGCGTCGCATAGACGGGGCATTGCAGGCGCGGCCATAAATGCGCCACCGCGCCGATATGGTCTTCATGGCCATGCGTCAGCAGCAAGCCGAGCAAATTCTTTTTCTGCTTTTCGATGAAAGCAATATCCGGCGTGATGACATCAATGCCCGGGTCAGTGTGACGGGCAAAGGTGACGCCCAAATCGACCATAATCCACTGCCGTTTGCCGCGCGCGCCATAGCCATAGAGATTGCAATTCATACCAATCTCGCCCGTGCCGCCAAGCGGCAGAAAAACCAGTTCTTTATTCTCCTTACTGCTCATTCAATCTCGGTCCGGAAAAAACACATCAACCGCATCAATCGTTTGGGTTTCACCTTCAGCGCTTTGCAATATCAAAGCGCCCTTATCATCAATATCTTTAAAAATACCCTCGAAAGTCTCATTTTCCAGTCTTGCGACAATCGGCCCACCCAGACCATGCGCAACAGCGCGCCAAGCTTGCAAAACCGGCCCGAAACCGCCATTGCGCCATTGCCGAAGCACATCATCAAAAGCTTGTGCAAGAATTTGCAAAGCCGCCAAATTGCTTGGCGGCGTATCCATATGGGCGACCAGACTGGTTGCCGGATAAGGCGTGTTATCCGGATGGTGCGCCAGATTGAGGCCGAGACCGATGGCCACCCAATCGATTTTATTGTCACGCATAGCGCTCTCCAACAAAATGCCGGAGGCTTTCTTGCCATCAATCAGCACATCATTAGGCCATTTTAAACTGACTGTGGCGTGCGACCCGATAAGCGCGCTGACCGTGCGCTCCAACGCCAAACCGGCAACGAAAGCCAACTGCCCGGCCTTCACTGCGTCAAAACTTATCGGCAGATAAAGGGTCGTCATCAGATTGCCGACGGGCGATTGCCAGGCGCGCCCGCGCCGCCCGCGCCCTGCCGTCTGGCGGTCAGCGACAATCCATGTCGGCACGGTTTCATGCGCGGCGGCCATGCGGCGCGCCTCTTCATTGGTGCTGTCCACCTCTGCGAGGTGACGGAGTTGATAGCCCTTGGGTAAATCGGTCACCGATTTAGTCTACGGCCAGTGACAAATCGCTTTGTACCAGCACGCTGCTCGCCATATCGGCCAATTCAACCAATGGCGTCGGATAGATGAAGAACAATAATGTGAAAGCCGTCATCACGCCTGCCAAAATGGAAAGCTCGCGCGGCATGGGCTCATTGACCTCATCGGCAGGTGGGTCGAGATACATGACTTTGACAATACGCAAATAATAATAAGCCCCGACCACGCTAGCCAATACGCCGATAATGGACAGCGAATACAGTCCGGCATCAATGGCGGCGCGGAACACGAACAGCTTGCCGAAGAAACCGGCCATGGGCGGAATGCCGGCCAGTGAGAACATCATCACCGCCAGACAGAAAGCCATAAACGGGCGCGTTTGGCTGAGACCCGCCAAATCATCAATCCGCTCCACCGGCCCGCTATCGCGGCGCATTGATAAGATACAGGCGAAAGTGCCGAGCGTCATAACCACATAGAGCGCCATATAAAGAACGACGCTTGCGACACCGGCCTCGCTGGCAGCGGCAAAGCCGACCAACGCAAAGCCCATATGACCGATAGATGAATAAGCCATCAAGCGTTTGATGTTTTGCTGCCCGATAGCGGCAAATGCGCCGAGCACCATGCTGGCCACGGCCAGCAAAATGATGATTTGCTGCCACGCGACCAACGCATTTTCAAAGCCCGTCATCATAATGCGCAGGAAAATCGCCATACCGGCCAATTTCGGCGCGGAGGCAAAAAATGCGGTGACACTGGTCGGCGCACCTTCATAAACATCGGGCGTCCACATATGGAACGGCACGGCAGAAATTTTGAACGCCAAACCGGCCAGCAAGAAGACCAGCCCCAGCACTTGCGCCATCGGTAGTTGCACGTCTTGCGGTTGGAAAGCGGCGGCAATGTCGTTGAAATTGGTCGAGCCGGAAAAGCCGTAAATTAATGAGGCGCCATAGAGCAACATGCCCGAGGACAAAGCGCCGAGCACAAAATATTTCAAGCCCGCTTCGGTTGAGCGCAAGCTATCGCGATTAATGGCGGCAACGACATAAAGCGCGAGGCTTTGCAATTCAATGCCCATATAAAGCGCGATTAAATCATTGGCCGAAATCATCATACCCATACCGGCGGCAGCCAGCAAAAGCAGCACGGCATATTCAAAGCGCGCCAATTTTTCGAGCTTCAAAAAGCTTTGCGACATCAAAATAGCAATAGCGGTGGCGATAAAGGTCAGCACTTTCATCAGCGATGTAAAGCTGTCCATGATAAACGCGCCGTTAAAGGCGGTGGCCGGTGCATCGGTGGCATAGCTACCTGCGGCGGCGGCGGCCAATGCCAATATGGCGACAGCGCCTAAATCAACCGTGCGTGTTGCATCGGTTTTGGAAAATGCGCCAATCATCAATAAGCCCATCGCGCCGATGAACAAAATCAATTCAGGAAGAATGAGGGCCAGATTATTCAGCATTATTGCGTCCCCCCATAATGCGCCGCCAGCGCTTCTTGATAGGCAGCAACCAACGCATCAATCGACGGTGCGGTCAGCTCCAATATTGGCATCGGCCAGAAACCGAACAATATGGTCGCAACAGCCAGCGGCGCGATAATGAAAATCTCGCGGCGATCCATATCGGCGATTTGCTGCAACCCCTCATGTTCAATCTGCCCAAAGGTCACGCGACGATAGAGCGACAACGCATAAACGGCGGAGAAAATAACTCCGCTGGCAGCAAACATGGCCGTCCACGTGCTGACCTGAAACGTGCCCAAAATCGTCAAAAACTCACCAACAAAGCCGGAAGTGCCGGGCAGCCCGACATTGGCCATGGTGAACAGCATGAACAGCGTGGCGTAAACCGGCATACGATTGGCGAGGCCACCATAAGCAGCTATTTCGCGCGTGTGCATGCGGTCATAAACCACCCCGACGCAGAGGAACAAAGCACCTGAAATCCAGCCATGCGACAACATTTGAAACACCGCGCCCTGCACGCCTTGCGTTGTGGCAGCGAAAATACCCATGGTCACAAAGCCCATATGCGCGACCGATGAATAGGCAATCAGCTTTTTCATATCTTCTTGCGCGAAAGCAACCAGTGATGTGTAGACAATGGCAATGGCGCTCATGGCGAAAACCATTGGCGCGAAAAAGTCGGAGGCAATGGGGAAAATGGGTAGCGAGAAGCGCAAAAAGCCATAACCGCCCATTTTCAACAAAACACCGGCCAGAATGACCGAGCCTGCTGTCGGCGCTTCAACATGAGCATCGGGCAACCAAGTATGCACCGGCCACATCGGCATTTTCACGGCGAAGCTGGCAAAGAAAGCCAGCCATAACCATGTTTGCACCGAGGCATCAAAACCATGCGCCATCAGGTCAGGAATATAAGTCGTGCCGGTTTGCCAATACATATAGAGAATGGCCAACAGCATCAGTACTGAGCCGATAAGCGTATAGAGGAAGAATTTGAAGCTGGCATAAATGCGCCGCACCCCGCCCCACACACCAATAATCAGGAACATCGGGATAAGGCCACCCTCAAAGAAGAGGTAGAAGAGAATAATGTCCATGGCGCAGAAGACGCCAATCATCAGCGTTTCAAGCACCAAAAAAGCCAGCATATATTCGCGCACGCGCGTTTGAATGGCATGCCAGCTGGCGAGAATGCATAGCGGCATCAAAGCGGTGGTCAGCAAGACAAACAATACGGATATACCGTCAACGCCCATCGCATAATCAATCCCGGGTAGCAGCCAAGAGGCGCGCTCGACAAATTGGAAATCAGCCGAACTGCCGTCAAAGCGGCTAATCATGAACAGGCTCAAAATAAGCGTGACAACGGTCGTCCAAAGCGCGACCGCGCGCGAATTGGCGGCAATGGTTTCTTCATCGCCGCGCACCAGCAGAATAAACAAAGCGCCAAGTAGCGGCAAAAAGGTGATGGTTGAAAGCAGCGGCCAATCGGTCATGACAGGCCTCCCGTCAACATCAGCCAGCTAACAAAGCCCGCGACACCCAACAACATGACAAAAGCATAATGATAGACATAGCCGGTTTGCAGGGCGACCATGCGGCGCGTGACGCGCAACACATTGGCGGCAATGCCGTCAGGGCCGAAGCCGTCAATGACATAGCCGTCGCCCCCCTTCCAGAACAGGCGTGCCAGCCATTTGGCGGGGCGCACGAAAATGAAGTCGTAAATTTCGTCGAAATACCATTTATTGAGCAGGAATTTGTAAACCAAATCATGCTGCTCAGCGATTTCGCCGGGCCATGCAGGGCGGAAAATATACATCACCCAAGCCAGCACAAAGCCGGAAATCATCATGATGAGTGGGCTCAACACAACCCAGCCCGGCACTTGTTTCAATTCGACGAGAATCTGATTGTCGGCAGCGGTGAAAATCGACCCGGCCCAGAAACCGGTTTGTTCGCCACCAACAAATAATCCGGCGAAAACCGCACCGGCAAACAGTGCACCGAAGGACAGAATAACCAACGGTATCAGCATGACGGGCGGGCTTTCATGCACATGACTCAAAGTTTCATTGGAGCAGCGCGCTGTGCCGAAAAATGTCATGAACATCAAACGCCAGCTGTAAAAAGAAGTGAAGAAAGCGGCGACCGCCAACAGCACAAAAGCAAACATATGCGGCGCGGCGCTGGCTGCAAATGCGCCCTCAATAATCGCGTCTTTGGAATAATAACCTGCGGTGAGCGGAAAACCGGTCAGCGCAATCGTGCCGATAAACATCATCAGAAAGGTGGCGGGAATAAGCTGACGCAGACCGCCCATTTTCCGCATATCCTGTTCATCGCCCATGGCATGAATGACCGACCCTGCCCCGAGGAACAACAAAGCCTTGAAAAACGCATGAGTGAAAAGATGGAACATGGCTGCTTGATAAGCGCCAATACCCAGCCCGACAAACATATAGCCCAGTTGCGAGCAGGTTGAATAAGCAATCACCCGCTTAATGTCATTTTGCACCAAACCGACCGTGGCGGCGAAAAAGGCGGTTAGCGCGCCGACGACAATCACCACATTGAGCGCCGTCGGCGACAATTCGAAAAGTGGTGAACAACGCGCAACCAGAAAGACACCGGCCGTGACCATGGTGGCGGCGTGAATAAGCGCCGAGACAGGGGTCGGGCCTTCCATCGCATCGGGCAGCCATGTGTGCAGCAAAAACTGCGCCGACTTGCCCATCGCGCCCATAAACAGCAGCAAGCAAATGGTGGTCAGCATCGGCACGGTCATGCCGAGGAAGTCAAACTGCCCGCCCGCCAATGCTTCGGCAGAAGCGAACACTGCATCAAATTGCAACGAACCGACAGAGAAATAAATCGCTGCCATGCCGAGAATAAGGCCGAAATCGCCTACGCGATTGACGACAAAAGCCTTAATGGCGGCGGCATTGGCCGAGGCTTTTTTGAACCAAAAGCCGATAAGCAGATAAGAGGCCAGGCCCACACCTTCCCAACCGAAGAACAGCTGCAGAAAGTTATCCGCCGTGACCAGCATCAGCATCATGAACGTAAACAGCGACAGATAAGCGAAAAAGCGCGCGCGGTGCGGGTCGTGGCTCATATAGCCGATGGAATAAACATGCACCAATGAGGACACGCCGGTGACAACAACAAGCATGACCGCAGTCAGCGTGTCGATGCGCAACACCCAATCAATATCCAACCCGCCTGACCTTATCCAATCCAGCACCATGACTTTTTGCGTGTCACCGGCGAGGCCGACATTAATCAGCGATATGCATGACAATATGGCCGACAAAATCAGCAGGCCGGTGGTTACATATTCAGCCGCACGGTCGCCGATAACGCGCCCGAAAAGCCCGGCAATGGCCGCACCGATAAGCGGAAAAAAGACAATGGCGTGATAGGTGCTCATTCGGTTAGCCCTTCATCTGACTGACATCTTCAACGGCAATGCCGCCGCGATTGCGGAAATACACCACCAAAATGGCAAGGCCGATGGCCGCTTCACCGGCGGCAACGGTAAGCACCAGCAGCGCAAATATCTGCCCGATCAAATCGCCGAGATACGCCGAAAAAGCGACAAGATTGATGTTCACCGCCAGCAGCATCAACTCAATCGACATGAGAATAATGATGACGTTTTTGCGGTTCAGGAAAATGCCGAACACGCCAATGGTGAAAATAATCGCGGCCAGCGTCAGATAATGTGTCAATCCAATCATCTTCAGATCCCCTGCCCCGGCTCAATATCGACATTCTCAGTCGCTTCGTCGCGCGTGCGCGCCGTCTGGTTGGCGATATTTTGTTTTTTCGGATTGTTTGAGGGCACCAGCGTCAGCACAATTGCGCCAATCATGGCAACCAATAAAATCGCCCCTGCCGCTTGGAAGAAATAAACATATTCCGTGTAAAGCACGCGCCCCAACGCCTCGGCATTGGTCATACCCTCCGGCGTTGCTTGCGGCAACGGGTTGGCATCGACCAAAGATGATGACGCGCCAAATACCAGCAGCAATTCAAGCAGCAATATCAGCCCGACCGTTGCCCCAATGGGCATATATTGCAGAAAGCCCTCGCTCAATTCGGCGAAATCAATATCCAGCATCATCACGACAAACAGGAACAATACAGCGACCGCGCCGACATAAACGACGACGAGGATAAGCGCCAGAAATTCAGCCCCCAACAGCACAAAGAGGCCAGCCGAGTTGAAAAAGGTCAGAATGAGGAACAGCACCGAATAAACCGGATTGCGCGATGCGATGACCATAAAAGAACTGGCAACCGCGACTGTCGCGAATAAGTAAAAGGCGAGTGAAGTAAGTGTCATAATGTTCTACCGGTAAGGCGCGTCCAATTCGATATTCTTGGCAATCTCGACTTCCCAGCGGTCGCCATTGGCCAGCAGTTTTTCTTT
>Ga0181569_10003580_pt1 | contig 12089 bp, 9 predicted proteins | sample 101ome_19_FD_132452 | JGI IMG/M metagenome (GOLD analysis project Ga0181569, IMG submission 132452) | Coastal salt marsh microbial communities from the Groves Creek Marsh, Skidaway Island, Georgia - 101405AT metaG (megahit assembly) | ecosystem: Environmental > Aquatic > Marine > Intertidal zone... | reverse complement strand
TGCCATCATCAAAAACGTAGGAAAACCCCACGCCCTTAGTTATTACCTCAATAAACTCATCGAGAGTGACTTCGTAGACGTCGAAACCCTCAGCAAAAGATTTTTTGTGCTTAGGCGGATTTTTGTTAATCAAATTGAGATTGAAAGAAATCGACCACTTTCTCTCTGGCTCATTCACCATAAAACACACCCAAAACTGACTACTTCAACTCAGTATAGAACAACAAAAAGATACTGAGTTTCCACAAGCTATTGATCCAGCATACGAAAATAAAACGCAAAAACGATGTCTGAAAAAAACTCAGCACAATATGATTTATATGATCTTTTTATAATGAGTTTTACGTGATGTCGGGACTTGGAAAACAAGCGAAAACGCTGAACAAAGCACAGATTGAGATGATCTCCACATACTTACGAAGCAAGCGAAACGGACTGCGTAATCAGACGATCTTCCTACTGTCCGTCCGAGCGGGGCTAAGAGCAAAAGAAATTGTAGGTTTGACTTGGGAGATGGTGCTAACCCCATCGGGAGAAATATCAGAATGCATCCATCTAACAAATAGTGCTTCAAAAGGGAAAAGTGGAGGCAGGATTATCCCAATGCATAACGCTATCCGTTCAAATTTAGAAGCTCTGATAGATCAGCTAGCTCCCGAGGGTGCTGTAATCAAAAGTGAAAGATCTAATTCTGTCGCTCCTCAAATGATCGTCAATCTCTTTAGAGGCTGGTATTCGGCTCTAGGTTTGGCAGGCTGCTCATCACACAGTGGAAGACGGACTTTTTTAACTATGGCCGCACAAAAAATTAGTTTGGTAGGCGGTTCACTTCGCGATGTTCAATCACTTGCGGGACACAAGTCTCTGCAAACCACCGAAAGATATATAGAAAAGAATACCTCAGCCCAAGAGGCCGTTATTAAAGTACTGTAAGCTGGATGCTTCATGGGTTAATACCCCAGCTTCGTTCTCTAAAACATTGAATGAGTCAATAATTAGCCGCGTATATTTGGACGATCGATGTCGACCACAGAAATACACCATTTTATTCAAATCACAGAAAGGAAGCGCGCTTGAAGTGCGTTTTCGTCAAACACAGCGACACAACTTTTTCATCGACTTCGTGGTCGATCGGGATTGATTGGAGCAACGATTCATTCATGAAGGAGGACATTTATTACATCACTTACACAAAGAGGAGTTGGGGTACGTGTTCTAGCTACCTTAGCCGGACAACGCAATATCTCGGTCACTCAAAGATACATCGATGTGAACGACGATATGTTGAGGGATACCGTGGATTTGATCTAAGTCTTCGAATCGGGAGTTCGATTCCCTCTCTGGCCATCATCAGAATCAGGTCCATATCGAACAAATGCGTAACATGTTAAGGCCCCACCCCATAAACGTGGGGTAGTCGATATTCAGCGGGCTAGATTTCGAAGAAACGTAAATCGAGTTGATATCGCTTTCAGGTAGCATTATCTTCATCAACTATTTTTGAGCTGAACCTCATTGATTTGGTTCATTTACAGCTGAAGAACTCGATCTTCTAGTTGATCGCTAACATACTAAAGCTAACGTGTTTCTGTTACCTTATTGAGTCCTAAGGGTTTATCCAGTGGGCGATTAAGTAAATCGCAAGCGATTAACACCTGATAATAAAAACTGGGCAGAATCAAGAGTTCGGCTCCGGTCCATCGAGGTAGATCACAACTAATATAAGTTCCACTTCTAAGGTTAAGTTTGTCAGCCAGTCCTAAAATAGATTTCTTAAATTCACCGCCTGACAGGATTACCACGGCGGAACTCTCTCGAACCGAAACAACCGGCCCATGAAAAATATCAGCACTTGAGAGCGCTAGCGCGGGTTTCCCCAATAGCTCTTGAACTTTCAGAGCCATTTCTTTTGCTATTCCCAGCCCGAAACCCCTGCCAACAAATACGAATGATTGATGGGTCAGCAACATAGATAACAAACAAGTGGGCATCGGAACCATTCGGGCTTCGAAAAATCGATATCTCAGGGAATAACCGAGCCAATTCGAAAGTGTGATCACAGTAGCGACGAAGGTCTTTGTGGCCGCCACCGATTTCTCGGGTCCAGCAAAGATGTTTATGTTTTCGTGGCAGACACTTTGCAGCAAGTTTTTGGTCGAATTGGTTATCGATATCGCCCGCCCACCTTGGCAGACTATTGACTGCGCGGCTTCCACTAAATCGGGACTTACACCGCTTTGCGAAATGATCAGCGCTGTGACGCCTCTAAAATCAGTCTTCAAAAGTGCGTCACTTGGCGCGAGAAGAGTACAAGTTACTCCGAACCGCTTTATGATCAGGCGTGATATCGCCATCCCAGCGCATTGCGACGAGCCTCTCGCTACCACAAACACGTGCTTGCCGAAGATTGATGGAGCACCGAAAGTTCGTGATCTTGCCTGCTCCACCACACTTGGGATTTCTAGAATCTCGCGATAAAGCCAACTCCGCTTCAGTTGTTCAGACTCTTCCAATTCAAACCAGATAGCACTCACCCTACAACATCCTTGCCGACCTAAAAAAGTACCAATAGAGTACCAATTTATTGGATTGGTCTCAATAAGTATTTTTGACGAAGATTTGTCGAGACATGCAGTCGAATCATTTGCGCATGAAGACGGGCTAGCAGCTTCCCTTGAACTTAGAAAAGAGCATACCAGCCGCTCGATACAATCAATGATGTCGATGCGCAGGAGATGGCGCTTAAATCGCTACTCAACATTTACCGAAAAATTGCATAGCGTCTCGATCGCTAGTGTGCCAGCTACTGTGAGAAATTTGTGAGGCTAGACTTAGACTTCGGAAGGCATGGAGATGACTGAGCTCTCAATTACTCGCATAAGAAACTTAAATTGCCCACTGGGAACTATGGACGCTCGATCAATTACGAACGAAATTGGTTGCATCAACCATCTAACGGCGCAACCATTCCGGACCTAGTGATCGGGCCGACCGACAAAATCCGTACCGCAAAAATGACAACTTTTTCCATGGTGCAGTCTAGCCCCAGAATTTATAGACCCAAAATTGGCTCCATCACCTTCGGGTAACCTCTCAATCAACTGTGAGTTTCCGAAACAAATTCCCAACGGTCAGCTCGAAAATAACTTTCCACATATTCCACTGGGGTATTGTTTTGAGCATAAGTGATTCTTTGAACGAACATAATCGGTTCATGCATAGAAATTTCCAATGCTTCTGCAATATGCTCCGGCGGATGGACTGGCTTTAGTCGTTGCACGGCACGTTGTGGTGAATAGCCCAGAGATTCGAATTCAGCGAAAAGACTATCACCCAACCACTGCGGGGATATCAGGTGACGCGGCACCCAACTTGTTTCTATACAGACCACGAACCCATCGGCCGTTCTTATTCGGTTGATACAAATGGCACGATCGGTAATAGATAGGCCCAGTCCGAGTGCGATGTCAGCAGAAACGAGCTTTTCTGAAATATCCAGTGAAAGGGTGCCTGGGACCATTCCCTGTTGCTGACAATCATCTGAGAACGAGGTGATTTTTGACAATGGCTGCGAGAGTTTCTCTGATATAATGTACCCAGCGCCTTGCTTTACCGACAGCGAGCCATCATCCACCAGTACCTTCAACGCTTTGCGTACAGTCACCCTTGAAACATTGAACTCGGACATTAGCTCCCTTTCCGTCTTAAACACTTGGCCCGGAATGCTCTGAGCAATCTCCTCCCTCAATTGACTAGAAATTTTTTTATATAGCAACTTAACCTATCTCCCAATCTCTATAATCAACCATCCCCAGCTGGATTCTCCTCAACCCCCAAATAGCAGAATGTTTTGGTCGCAAATATTTGTTATTCGAATAATCCATTAACCGTCGACCAACACCACCGGCCAGACATATAGGTAATCTAGATGGAACCGTTTTGGCCAATGAATCAATTTCCGCTACCGCTCGAAGAACGATTCTTCTCGCACATTCGTCTCCAGCAGCTGCCATCTTGAACACAGTCCTCGCTAATCCAGAGAAATCAGATGCACCCGCAGACGCCGTCCATTCTATCAATTCGCTACGATTCAAACTGATCCCGGACTGAATAGGCAATTCAATGCTCTCCAAATCGCCCTCATCCATTTGGGACATCAACGACCATATGAGCTCCATACCCATCCAAGCACCACCTCCTCGATCACCAACGGGGAAACCCCACCCTCCTCGACGAAAAAAACGACCATCATTATCAATCCCTTCTAAAATCACGCCAGTTCCAACTGCAATACAAGCACCTGGTGCGTCACACAATGCTCCAATTAAATGACCAATTCCATCCGAAACGATCAGCCACTTTTTTGACTGTGGGCAAAGCTCTCTGAAAGTACGAGCCGCTGAAACGCATTCAGTACCAGCCAATCCGATACAAACAGAACTTATCTCATCAACCGATATGGATGAACTATCACTTAGTGTGGACAGCAAATCCATCATGCGATTGAAAGCAACCGAAGCGCCTAGCCGCAGAGAAATAGGCATACCTGTCACCGTAACTTCAATTTTTTCATTATTCCTGCGAAACAGCGCAGCTCTAGAACCGCTTCCACCCGCATCGATACATACGAACCAGGTCATTATCACCCCCAAATAGATGTTCTTAAAGAAACAAATATTGACATATCTTAGATAATTTGTATCTAATTGGTATGAAATAGACATGGAGGGTTTTATGTTTCTCACAATGAACAAGATACACAAGAAAATCTTGACCATATTTCTGCTTACTCATGCATTGAGCGATGCGAGCATCGCATCGGACGCAGAAAAACAAGTGGCATACGACAGACCTGTCGTACTAACCCTTGAAAGTTGGAGGAGTGAAGACGCCAAGATCTGGAATAACGAGATCTTACCGGTTTTCGAAGCTTTGCATCCCGGAATCGATGTCGTCTTTTCTCCCACAAAACCGACTGAATATAATGCTGCCCTGAATGCGCGATTGGATGGAAATACTGCTGGGGATCTGATCTCATGTCGTCCATTTGACAACTCGCTTGAATTATTTCATCGAGGGCATCTGTTAGACATTACACAGATCGATGGAATGAAGCACTTCAGCGATGTCGCTAAATCTGCGTGGTCTACTGACGATGGGGATGCAACATTTTGCATCCCGGTTGCGTCTGTGCTCCACGGTTTCTTCTACAACAAAAACATATTTTCCAAATTAGATATAGACAAGCCGAGCACCGAAGCTGAGTTTTTTGACGTCCTGAAAAAGCTCGACAAAGCCTCTGGTCTTACCCCTTTAGCGATAGGGACAAAGGATCAGTGGGAAGCCGCAACGGTGGGTTTAAACCTAGTGGGCCCACAGTATTGGGAAGGCGAAAACGGACGACTTGGCTTAATTAACGGCTCTAAGGCATTTACTGACCCCCAATTCGTGGAAGCATTCAGTGTTTTAGAAAGATGGCGCCCATACCTTAGTCGCGGTTATCAAGCGCAGAGCTACTCAGATAGTCAATCTCTTTTCCTTTTGGAACGCGCAGCTATTTATCCAGGCGGATCATGGGAAATCAGTGGCTTTCAGTCGGAAGCTGAATTTCCAATCGGTGTCTTTCGAGCGCCCGTGAAGTCCGAGGGTGAGTCATGTTATATCAGTGACCATACCGATATCGGTATTGCGATAAATTCGAGAACCGCTCACAGAAACGAAGCCATGCTTTTCGCCGAGTGGCTCACAACGCAATCATTTGCAAATCTTCTTACAAATAAATTGCCGGGTTTTTTCGCGCTATCGGATCACCCAGTGACAGTTGACAACCCCTTAGCACAAGAGTTTTTAGGGTTGCGAACAGACTGTATGTCAACGATTCGCCTAGCGAGTCAAATCTTGTCGCGCGGCCAGCCATCGTTAGGCAACGCCCTTTGGACACTTTCAGCGGAGGTGCTCAACGGAACCAAATCTCCATTAGAAGCGGCATTAGATTCTCAGAATATTATTGAGGGACAACGGAAATGAACATCCATGAGAGCGCCGAGGTAACACGAGAAGAGTTCAAGAAAAATACTCAACATAAACGTCTGAAATCACTGACTAACATCGGGCTAGTTGCACCGGCACTCTCAATCTATCTGACTTTCAGTCTCTGGCCGCTTCTGAATACTTTTCGGCTGTCGCTTTATCAAACAACAGATAGCGGTGATCGTAAATGGGTGGGGATCAATCAGTACATTGAACTATTCGGCAACCCAATATGGAGTGACCAATTTTTCAATGCACTAACTAATAATCTACAGTTTTTCGGGATTCACGTCGTAGTGCAGAACTCAATAGCTCTCTTTCTGGCAGGGCTATTAGCGTTAGTCTCAAGTCGCGCGTCAACTTTCTACCGTGGAATATTTTTCATTCCTACATTGATATCTGTAGTAGTAGTCGGGTTCGTTTGGCAACTAATACTGTCTCCAATCTGGGGAATCACGCCTAACCTATTTGATAGCCTAGGACTGGATCACCTTTTCGCCCCTTGGTTGGGATTAGAGTCATCAGCTCTGATCACAGTTGGCTTGATTTCAGTTTGGCAGAACGTAGGTTTACCGCTACTACTCTTTTACTCAGCGTTAATTGCAATTCCACAGGAGTTGATAGAGGCGAGCCGTTTAGACGGGCTAGGCAAATGGGCATGTTTTTGGAGAATCAAAATCCCTTTAATTTTACCCACGATAGGTGTAGTAAATATTTTGACTTTTATTGGCAACTTCACGCTTAGCTTCGACCTGATCTACGCAATCCAAGGTGGCCTAGCCGGGCCCAGCTTTAGCACAGATGTTATGAGCACCTTTTTATTCCGAACTTTTTTTGGCTTCCAAACACAACTCGGCGATCACGGGATGGGAGCCACCATAGCCACATGCACATTTTTACTAATTTTGTTCGTAGTCGGCATGTACCTACTACTCATTCAAAGACGTCTCAGGATACATTGAACATGTTTAGGCTCCCGAATTTGTCCGTCCATTTTTTCTTAGCGGTCTATGCAGTAATCGCCCTCCTTCCTTTCGGAATCATAGTTCTCAATAGCTTTAAAACGAGATCTGGGATTTTCGGCGATCCACTATCACTCCCGGATCCAACAACGCTTTCGACTGCTGGATATCAAACGCTGTTTGCCTCGACTGATTTCGTTCTGTACATCGGCAATAGCACCATCATTACAAGTGTGAGCTTACTTTTTATCATCGGGTTGGGAGCGTGTGCCGCTTACGGTTTACTAGAAAGCAAAACCACGCTCTCGAAATGGACATGGCTACTAATCATCGTTGGCATTATGATTCCATTGCGGCTCGGTACAGTCGGTCTTTTAGAGCTCATGAAGGGCTTAAATCTCTTGAATTCGCTCATCGGCCTCATCTGCATTTACGTCGCTCAAGGCTTACCACTCGCTGTCTTTATATACACTGAGGTGTTCCGTAGATTCCCAAAAGAACTGATTGCAAGCGCTCGAATGGACGGGCTTGGCCCCGCGAAGACTTTGTTCTTCATCGTTATGCCCCTAACGAGACCAACAACAGCGACTATCGCGATTTTCTCATTAGTCCCCGTCTGGAACGATCTTTGGTTTCCACTGATCATCGCTCCAGACCCTAATGTGCGGACGCTTACATTGGGTGTTCAACAATTCATTGGGCAGTTCACTGTTGATTGGCAAGCTGTTTTAGCTGCATTGTCAATAGCAATGGCACCTGCTTTTGCAATTTACGCCCTTATCTCCCGTAATTTCATCCGCAATCTCTCAGCAGGAAGTATCAAAGGATAGATCATGGAAACTTTAAAATTGTCGCATGTCTCTAAGTCGATAGGATCGACCTGTATACTTCAACCAACCAACTTGGAAGTCAAACAAGGCGAGCTAGTCGTTATCGTTGGGCCCTCGGGCAGCGGAAAAAGTACGCTGTTGCGTATGATCGCGGGCCTAGACGAACTCTCCTCGGGGACGATCAAGCTAAACCAAGATCGGATCGACGATAGAGATCCTGCAGATCGTCAAATCGCGATGGTTTTTCAGAATTATGCGCTTTATCCCCACCTGACAGTGTTTTCCAATATTGAATTCCCTTTAAAACATAAAGGAATCAATAAGGTGCACCGAAAAAATAGAGTTCACGAGATAGCCGAAACTCTTGATTTGCATGAACACCTCTTCAAGTTTCCCAACGAGTTATCGGGAGGACAGAAGCAGAGAGTAGCGATCGGTAGAGCGATGATCAGGAGTCCAGAGTTATTTTTGTTTGATGAACCCTTATCAAACTTAGACTCAGATCTTCGCGGTAAAATGCGTTCGGCAATCCGGAACCTTCATAGAAAACTGGGTTCGACGATCATTTATGTAACGCACGATCAGACCGAAGCCATGACGCTAGCTGATCGAATCGTCGTGCTTCGCGCGGGGTGCATAGAGCAGGTAGGAACTCCATTAGAGCTCTACGAAAAACCAAAGAGTTTATTTGTTGCTCGATTCATCGGATCTCCATCCATGAATATTTTGCATCATAAAGACCTTGCCTCCATCACTGGCTTTGAGGAGAAATTGTTTTCGGAAGTCGGACATAAACTTAAACCCAATCAGTGTATAGGTGTGCGACCAAGCGCCCTCCAAATAAACAAGTCGGGGTGTATTTCAGGCAAAGTCATCGATACAGAGTACTTGGGGGACGAGTGCCTGCTGTATGTTGATTGCCGAGCGTTCAAGGAGCATTTGCTTGTCAAGGTAAACAGTCAAGGTGATCTTGGGATCGATAGTACTATTCAAATCGAGCCAAATTGGAAGATGATTCACATCTTCGATACAGATTTCCAAAAACGCACAGCAGTGAAACCATAAACCTGATTGCAAGGGTTGGTTTGCCTCAATTATTCGGCGACTGATCGGATTAACCAAGCCGCCCGGCCCTCCGTGAACCGATAAAGATCATCCGAAAGGCCCACCATTAAGCAAACAGCTTGCAGATACAATCCGGCAAAGCAGGGCAAATATTGAGGCCCAAACCGAACAAATGCTATTAACCGCTCACGATCAATGTAAATCGATAAAATCGACCTCGATCACCCCAGTTGTCTCTGTAGTGTCTGCTTCGTCACCTTCAACAACCAGTGCCACAGTTTCAATGAAACGCTCTTTGTGGTTATGAAGTTTGAAAGTATAGGTCTCCCAGTCCGCAGATAGATTGACTTGTACACGATCGATTTCCCGCTCTTGCCGAGTTTTTCCCTCTCCATTAAACACAACTGATATTGATGCATTTGACAACTCGCCCAAACCACGAGCCCTTATACTAAATTCTGTCCATGGAGACATTGGATACACCTTGCGCTCCTCTTTATATCGAGCTCCATGGATAAATCCGAAGACATACGCATATGACCTTCTAAATTGTCCTCCGATTACCGAAGGAGGCACCAGGTTGACGCTCCAGCGCAGCTTTCCATCCTCAATCTTTGCTACGGATTGCGATATTCCATCATATTCCTTATCTCCACCGGTCTCATAATATGGTGGACCGATGTCAAAGACTCTCCCTGCAAAACTAGCAATTCGGAAGTACCGTTTAACATCCAAAGATACCGGGGCTGATTCAATAATTTCACCAGTCTCGAAAAATACTTTGGCTGAAACGTCATGTATTCCTTCACCGAATCGATGCATCGTGGAATAAGGCACTCTGTCCACAGACGCGAGAAGCTGCTCGCCACTCCAAAATTCAACTTTTTCGATATATTCACTCGCCAAGACATCCGCTGAGAGCATCACACTACTCTCACTACTCAGATTTCTGTCGCCCGTGTCTATGTTGTTAATTGTTAACAACACCTCTTCGTCAATTTTAGGAAGTTCGCCGGCATTAACCTTCAAAAATCGTTGCTCTACACTCGCTGGTACAGGGATCTGTGCTGCCAGATAGTCCAGAATCTCAGTTTGAGGATAAGAGGGTAGAAATTCGGTTCCACCATTCAATCGATCTCTAGGCCACCTTAATCGCGAGGCGAACCCCCAATAATCAAATCCAACAAAATTTTCATCTTTGAGAATCGATTTTTCGGAATAAGTGGACTCTGTTGCTCTGATAGCTAATTGCATATAGTCGGCGACCTTGGCCGGAAAGTCCGCTCGATACTTCCCATCTGAAAAATCATTATCCGCCTGCATTACACTGTGTTTATCTCTACCTAAAATCGTCTCGAATTCGTGGACTGACGAAATAATAGGGATCGCGACTTTGTAAATTATGTCGAATTCTTCACTTACTCTCAGAATGTCGATTGCCAACCGATTGAGCAGTTGCTTATATTCTTCCAAGCTATTGATAACTCCAGCTGGTTTACCCCCTTTCGGCTCAAGATCATAAGCTGAAAAAATAACATAGCCATTGCGGTGACGATTCATAGTTTCGGCAAAATCCGCATTCACGGCTTTTGGAAAGGTGAAAACAGACCAAGACCTACCATGAGGGAATTCATCTGTTCTACATGAAACCAAGCCTCCGTCTTGATCAGATATTGGATCATGCTTTCCAGCCAGGAAATCGGCCAAATGCGAGTAATAAGCTTTTTGACCGGGTTTTGTGAAATCAAAAGGTTCAATATCAAAATGTATCGACGGTACATCATAGGGACAAAATGCTAGTGCAGTTTCCTTTGCGAGAAATCTTGCTTGGTCGTCATTGAAATAGTTCATCGCGTCAAGGTAATCAGCTAGTCCGTATGCAACTTGATCCAAGCGACCGTCTACTGTTGGAATTGCACTAACAGAAACATGCATGCTCGCTTTTGATCGTTCAAACTTTTCTTGATAAGCGTTCGTCGCTCTCATCAGTGAATCCGGGTCGTATGTCATCACGATCTGATGTTCATTTTTCCAACTATCTTCATTGTCTGCCGAACAACCACTCACTTCATTTGTTTCTGTCAGCCTGCATGACGTTTCGGGGGTAGTTGCATATGTATAGATATGCGTTAGGGACCGAGCGGGTGTAGCTTTCGAGTTGAAGGCAATTATGCGGCTCGCAAATTGAGAGTCATGAGTTATTGGCCTGGCGTAAAATTTTCCTTCCTCAGCATTCCAGAAAAGACCATCACCGATGTCAGTTTCCAACAGAGCTTCATCATAGACCCAAGCCGCTGTCCCGATCGGGATTGGCGTCCCGGGTAAAAACATCAACGTGTCTGATTGAGCTACAGACAGTGAAGGAGTCATGAGTGCTGCCCACAGCAGCATGGTACGCGCTCCTAAAGTCCAGTCATAAAAACCTTTAGAACCTTTGCTCGAAAAACCTTGCGATAGCGTAGGCACTCTAAATTGATACAATGAAAAATACTTCATAAGTAGTTTCTCCAACCTAATCTCAGATCGTCAACACATGTATTTGATCAGAAAGTTAAAGAACATCACAATGATGCTCCGAATGTAGAATAACTCTAATTGTATTGTATTTGTTTTTGAATAGTATTATTTTTGTCGCACAGAAGACATGTTGGCAGCGCCAATTAAATCAATATCAACGCAGTAAATTTAGGGTGCATATAGATGAAATACTTCGAACGTCACACCGCAAAATTATTGTTTCCATTCATTTTGGTGAGACTTCCGATCGTCGCGATGAGCGCTTTGTCGATCTCTGTTTCATCATTTGCCGACGATGTGCAAGAGTCTTGGCAATCGTCGGTAACCTTTAACGCGCACACAAGTTCGGTGCCCCTTGAAACTTTGGTCAATGAAATCACCAAAGCTCAAAGAACTTTGAATAGGCTCTATGGATCCAATCTTGATAAGACAGTCGCCAAAGATGTCATTAGGCTCGGGCGAATTGACTCAGTTGCTGCTTCAGTTTCTTTAGAGAATCCACAGGAACGACAGTTTGGCTCCATTACCGCAACACGCTACACACATACACGTTCACATCTGAATCCAGAGAGAGTCGTCCAAGGGCGATGGGATAAGGAAGTCGAGAGAATCAATGCGTCCTTTGGTAAGACCTTGCCACTGTCGCAGCAGTTAACTATGACCCCTGAATTAACGCTCGGAACTA
>Ga0181569_10003579_pt1 | contig 12092 bp, 10 predicted proteins | sample 101ome_19_FD_132452 | JGI IMG/M metagenome (GOLD analysis project Ga0181569, IMG submission 132452) | Coastal salt marsh microbial communities from the Groves Creek Marsh, Skidaway Island, Georgia - 101405AT metaG (megahit assembly) | ecosystem: Environmental > Aquatic > Marine > Intertidal... | reverse complement strand
GTCTATCTGTGAATGATAACCTTATATCTTCTCCAGTCTTAGGTAGCTTTTCTATTTCGGAAACAGTTAAAGAAGGTAGAATAAATTCCCCTTGTAGATCCTCCTCCGGAACTTGTTTACTAGATACAGCTAACCTTCGTCCATCTGTAGCTACCAAAGACAGCTTTCCTTTCTCTAGTAAGAAAAATACGCCTTTGAGCATATATCTTTCTTCATTTATTGACTGCGCGTAAGAAACGCTTTTTAGCATCTGAGCCAAATCCTCTTTTTTGAGATTTATTACTTCACTCTTCTCAAGTTCGGGAAGAGGTGGAAATTCCTTACTATCGATTCCAATTAAATTAAAAACGGAGCCTCGAGTAGAAACGGTTGATTTTAATTTATCTGAAGATTCAACAGATACTTCAATATCCGCCAGTTCTTTAACTATTCTCGAAAGTTCCTTTACGGGCAAAGTTGTTGAGCCTTCCTCTGTAACCTCTGCCTGAATTGAGCATCTTACTCCTAAATCTAAATTTGTTGTTGTGAGAAGAATTTTATTTGAGCGTGCTTCAATCAAAACATTTTGAAGAATGGGCATTGTTTTGCGACTACCAACAACATTCGTAACGAGCTGTAATCCTGCACCGAAATAATCTCTGTTAATTTTAAATTTCATTTATTTGTTTTAATTGAAAACCTGCACTCTTCACAATGCATAAATACTATTTATATATAATCTCTTAAAGTTTAATCTCTATTATAGAAGCCCAATAACTCAAATAAGTCCGTAAATCCATGAACTGGAAACACTTGTAAGATTAAAACAAGTTAAAAAAGCTATCATAAATTGATCACGGAAAATTTTATGGTGAAAAAGAAAAATAACTTTATTATTATCTTTGAGTTATCGACATGGTTATTTACGGGTGAGACTTTCCAAGTAATCCCAGAAACTTTGATGTTCTTCCAAAACTGCCTCATCAGAAGATGGAAGTTTGCATCTAACTAAAAAATCTTGCACAGAATTTTTTGGGAGTATGTAAATACAATGTATAGAAGAGCCTGTATGCTCGAAGTAAAAGCGAAGGTCTTCATAGCGTAATCGATAAATCTCTTTACCAGATCGATTAAATTTACCAATGTTTGAAGAATTTCCCGAAATGATATCCTGTCCACGCAAACTCATATTTTCAATGACTTTTAATTGTTCAGATCTCGTGAGTTTTTCGAGAATAGAGAGACTTTGCTCTGAAAAGGTTACTTGAAACATAATGAATAAAACTTATCGTGGGGTATTCTTAATTAAACGTGAAAAACCCAACATCCAAAAGAAAATATAAAATAACAATCCTATTGTTAGTTTCTGTTGGCTTCTTCGGACTCTTTCTTCTCGTAATGAAAGTAAACCATGCATACAAAGAGTTAGCCCTGTGGGAATCTAAAAAAGAAGTTTTAGAACAAGAGTTACAAGAACTTCGCATGGAGGCTCAAAAAAATAGAAAATTTTTAGAAATGTTAAGAAATGACCCTGACTTTCAGGATGATATTGCTCGAAAAGAATTGGGCTACGGAAAGAAAGACGAAAAAGTTTTCAGATTCACAAAATAAGAAAAAAACTAAATTATGTTAGAGAATATTCAAAGTCTTGCAGAAGAGGGTCTGATAAAAACAACAACATCCGAAAATTTAATTAGTTGGATCAAACAAGAAAACATTCCGCAATGGGTGACTGATTCAATCAACCAACTTATTGATGAAAAAAATTGGGATGAAATAAACAATCGATTCTTTAAAAATATTTCATTTGGGACAGGAGGAATTCGAGGAAGAACAATTTCTGAAACGATCACAAACATTGAAGCAGGTAACCAAAAAAAAGGCCAAACTCCCAGTTATGCCACCGTTGGAACAAATTCACTTAATGAATTAGTGATAGTAAGAGCAACAACAGCCCTTTTTGAATACACACAAGAAAACTTAATGGAAAAAGGCTCTCTACAGCAACCATCTATTGTGGTTGCTTACGATGTCAGGCATTTCTCGAAGAAATTTTCTCAAATTATATCTGACACATGGAAACATCTTGGTGGAACTTCATTTCAATTTGATGGACCCAGATCAACCCCGCAGTTAAGCTACACAATCAGATCAAGAGGATTTCACGCAGGTGTGGTTGTTACTGCAAGTCACAATCCGTTTCATGATAATGGGTTTAAAGCATACTCAGAAGATGGTAGTCAAATATCGGGTGCGAATGCTCAAAATATTGTGGAGAAATACAATAATACTCCCTGGGAAAAGGTTTTTTCCTTTTTTACCATTGATAAAAAGGTGGAAAATGAGGAAACAAAGGTTTTACCCAAGATAGATGACTTTAACTATTTATCGGCTTTAGAGGATTCAGTTCTTAACATAGAACTACTTCAGGAGCATTGTCCGAAAGTTATTTTCACTCCCATTCATGGGACGGGTGCGATATCGTCAGTTCCCGGATTGTGGGAACTGGGTGCGAATATCAAAGTATTTGATGAACAAAATGACTTCGACCCAAATTTCAGTAGCGTACAGTCTCCCAACCCGGAAAACCCCGAGGCACTTTCTAAAGCCATAAACTTTGCCAAAAAAACAAATAGCGATGTTGTTTTAGGAACAGATCCAGATTGTGATAGAGTTGGTATTGCTGTTAAAAATCACAAGAACTTTGAATGTCTTACCGGAAACCAAGTGGGGGCTATTCTCGCTGAATATAGACTTCAGGAATTGCAAAGAAAACAGGTTTTAAAACCAGAAAATTCAAAAGGGTTTTGTATACTAAAAACTTTTGTAACGAGTGGTCTACTTTCGAAAATTGCCGAAAATTATGGTGCAACCTGCATCAATACACCCACAGGGTTCAAGTGGATGGCCAAGAAGCTTAAGTCATATGAAGAGCAAGCTGTAGGAGCAATCTACGAAAAAGAAGGAATTGGGTTGAATTATAACAAAACAGACCTCTTTTCCAGGATAGAAATTTTGTCAAGATATTCCAAGTATGCTGTTTTATGTGCAGAGGAAAGCTATGGATATCTTCCTCTGGACACGGTGAGAGATAAAGACGGCAATGCTTCCTCTCTAGCGATATGCGAAGCTTTATCTTATTTAAAGTCTCAAGAAATGTCACCTATGGAGTTTCTTGACCAACTATATACCAAATATGGATATCATTTGGAGGAAACAAAAAATATTTACCTGGAGGGTGCGAAGGGTAGTGAACAAATAAAAAGTATCATGGATTCATTTAGGGAAGCACCACCAACAAAAATAGGATCACTTTCAATTCAAAAGATTGTGGATTTTAATATTCCTGGACTCTATGACGAAGATAAAGAACAAATTGCCCTTGAAAATTTTCTTATACTACATTTGGACGAAGGATTTAGGATAGCAATCAGACCGAGTGGTACTGAACCTAAGTTAAAATTTTACATGTTCGGTGAAGGTTCACCGGATGTAAAAGTTTTGGAAGATGAAAAAAATAAAGTACACCAACTTTACCAAGAAGTGTCTTCGGAACTAAAAAAAGAGGTAGACCAAAGGATAAAATAAAATGGGCTATCCGATCACTTAGATCAAGAAAGTGGAAGGATTTTCAAGGTGATTTGCGAGAGTTTGAAAAAACTTTGCAGCGACTGCACCATCTACAAGACGATGGTCGCAACTTAATCCTAGAGTAATGGTTTCACCTGCTGTAATCTGACCATTTTTATCTACCACCGCCTTCACTTTAGACGAACCTACGGATAGTATTGCAGCGTTAGGGGGATTTATAATTCCACTAAAAGAATCAATCCCAAACATACCAAGGTTTGTAACTGTAAATGTTGAACCAGCCATCTCGTTTGGTTGCAGTTTTTTCTCTCTAGCCTTTGTGATTAATTGTTTCGCTTTGACTGAGATTTCAGAAAGGGTCAACTTGCATGCCCCCTTTATTACCGGAGTGAGTAAACCACCTTCGATGGCTACGCCAAAAGAAAGATTAACTTCAGGATGGTATATAATTTCAGTTTCATTCCAACTGGAGTTGATTTCCGGATGCCATTTAATTGTCTCGGCACATGCTTTTAGAATAAAATCATTAATGCTGAAACCTTTATTACTTCCTTGGGTTAGCAAAGATGTTTTTTCTGCTATGCTTTGATTAATAGCTTCACGAGAATTTTTAAGAGGGATGGCATTGATTTCTTTTTGAAGATAAAAGTGAGGTATGTTTTGTTTGGATTCAGTCAACCTTCTGGCGATGGTTGATCTCATGCTTGAAACTTTAATCGATTTACTGCTAAGCAAACCACTGGGAGAGACTATTCTGCTTGAATGATTTTCAACCGCTTTTGTTTCAATCGCATCAGGGGTGTCATTTCCATTATCTATAGACCCTGTCATTTCCAGTATATCACGTTTTACAACTCTGCCAGATGGGCCAGAGCCGTGAATATTAGAAATATCCAGATTATTTTCCTTTGCTAATTTCTTAGCTAGCGGAGAAATTAAAATGCGATTCCCTTCTGTAGTTGGGGGTGCTGTTTGATTTTCTTTTTGAAAAACTTTTTCATCGCTTTCCTCAACATCTTTAGGATCATCTTCTATAGGGTCTGAGCCCTGTGTGGATCTTTTTTCTGAATCGCTTTCAGGTTTACAAGTATCAACTTCTACACTTTCACCCTCTTCACCTACAACTGCCAAAGGACTTCCTATGGGAGCTTCTTCCCCTTCAGAAACAAGAATTTTAAGAAGAATACCATCATCGAAATTCTCCAATTCCATAGTAGCCTTGTCAGTTTCAATTTCTGCCAGTGTGTCACCATTTGCAACCTGGTCTCCTACACTTTTATGCCATTTAACAACGGTGCCAACCGACATGGTGTCACTTAACTTAGGCATTTCAATAACTATAGACATGGCAAATTAGAGTATGTTGAGTGCAGCCCGCAAAACTTTTTCTTTACCGGGCAACTGAATAGATTCGAGTGCTTTACTGTAGGCTTGGGGAGCATCAACAGCCGATACTCGAGCTATCGGTGCATCCAAGTAATCAAAGGCTTTGTCCTGAATTAAAAAACAAATTTGAGCATCTACCCCACAAAATGGTTTATTTTCTTCAACCAGAACTACTCGGTTCGTTTTTTTAACGGACTGAATAATTGCCTCTTCGTCAAGTGGGCGAATAGATCTTAGATCCAACACTTCAGCAGAAATATTATGTTTATCAGAAAGTTCCTCAGCTACTTCTAGTGCGGTGTGGACAGCTTTACCATGTGCTATGATGGAAATGTCGTTACCCTCAACAATTACATTTGCTTTGCCAAGTGGAACAAGAAATTCATTATCTTCAGGAACTTCATCTTTAAGATTGTAAAGGATCGTATTTTCCATGAAGCAGACGGGATCATTATCGCGAATGGAAGATTTAATAAGTCCTTTAGCGTCTGCAGGGGTTGCGGGGCAAACCACTTTCATTCCGGGAGTATTGGCGGCAAAATTTTCAGGTGTATGCGAGTGTGTGGCGCCAACATTTGTACCGCCATTTGCTGGTCCTCTAAAAACAACAGGTACATTGATGAGACCTCCTGACATATAACGAATATTGGCTGCGTTATTAAAAATTTGGTCGAATGCAACATAGCAAAAACTCCAAAACATAAATTCTACAACAGGTCGCATACCCATCATAGAAGCACCCACTGCTAATCCTGAAAAAGCTGCTTCACTTATGGGTGTGTCGATGATTCGTGAAGAACCAAATTTTTCCAAAAGACCTTCGGAAACTTTATATGACCCTTTGAATTGGGCAACTTCTTCTCCCATAAGCACGACATTGGAGTCACGCTCAAGCTCTTCTGCTATTCCCTGATTAAGGGCGTCTCTGTAGGAAATATTAGGCATAATATAATGTTAGGGTTGCTCGAAAAATATTTTACCCATGGAGGTTCTTTGATCTGGGTTATCAGTTTCCCAATAAATATCATCCATCAGTTCTTCAGGGTCGGGATAAGGGCTTGCTGCCGCAAATTCCGCAGAAGCGTTTGACTCTTCTTTGGCAAGTTTATCAATTTCCATAGCTTTTTCTTCAGTCAATACACCTTCATCTAGAAGTTTATTTTTGAATAGAATAATGGGATCTTTATTTTTTTTATACTCCTCTATTTCCTCTTTGCTTCGATAGGTCTGGTCGGGATCTGCAACGGAATGACCCCTGTAGCGGTAAGTGATGATTTCTAGTACAGATGGCCTGTTTGTTTTATGAGCTATTTCTAAAGCCTCATTGACTACATTTCTAACCTCATACAAATCGTGTCCGTGGGCCACTTTCCAGTTGATGTCAAACGCCTCAGCTCTTCTTGCAAGAGGTTCTCCAGCTGAATGGCGACCCTCCGCTGTTCCCATGGAATAACCGTTATTTTCGATGATGTAAATTACTGGAAGCTCCCAAAGTGCAGCCAAATTTAAAGATTCATAAAAAGGACCCTGATTGGTGGCACCATCTCCCATAAAACAAAGGCATGATCCTTTTTTCTTAAAATGCTTTTGCGCGTAGGCAATTCCAAGACCAAGGGGGGTCTGCCCGCCAACAATCCCGTGTCCCCCCCAGAAGTTTTTATCAGGTGCAAAAAAATGCATGGAACCACCCTTACCTTTAGAACAGCCGGTTTTTTTCCCATATAATTCGGCCATGCATTCATCCATGTTCATTCCTACGGCAATAGCATGTCCGTGGTCTCGGTATGCAGTAATCACATGATCATCCTCACCAAGAACAGATACAGAACCAACGGCAACAGCCTCTTGGCCAATGTAAAGATGCAGGAAACCTCCAATATTCCCTTGTTGATATGCCCTCAGTGATCTTTCCTCAAAACGACGAATTCGAACCATCTGGTCATACAGACCAATCTTTTCCTGGGAGGAAAGGCTTTGATTAATTGCCGAATCCAAAAAATTTGATTTAGATTTGGGCGAGGGGACAACTTCTTCAGCTTCTTTTTCCTGTTTTATCTCGGAAGCATTGAAACCGCCATTTGGAGTCTTGGCAGTTGAATCTAAATCTGTGTCGTGATGAAGTCCTTCCATGGTGTGGTATTATTCTCTTAAAAAGGCTTTGCTTCAATCTTAATTTTAGGAACTTCTTGGCTAAAGTTAGCACTAATTCCCCAAAACCCTTGATGACTTTTATCAAAATAAGGCCATACGAGTTGATGGTCTGTTCTTGGAATTTTTAGATTGTTAATTTGCTCGCGAGTAAAAAAATTAAAATGTCCCTCTCCAATTTCTAGAGGTAAATCGTCTAGAACTGGTAGAATATTAAACATAAACATAAGCCAGTGATTCCTACCTTCATAATTTTTTTCAGAAACATAGCCAAATAACCGCAATTGCTCTAATTGTAGTTCAATAGCCAATTCCTCTTGTGCTTCTCGGATGGCACATTCAAAAGGTGATTCTCCAATATCCATTTCAAGCTTCCCTCCTGGAGGACTCCAATATCCACGATTAGGCTTTTTCTTTCTTTGGATTAAGAGGATTTCCCCTACATTATTCTTAGCGAAAAGAAGGCAGGATATTTTATAGGACATAGAGAATTTGCTTGTTATTCACTTGTAAGATGGGACAGGATAGATGAAATAGAAAGATTCTAAAAATGAAAAATATAATTAAGATTACGACAACATTATCCTTTTTACTACTAGTTACATTTGAAGCTACCGCTCAAGTGGACAAATTCGCAAAAATAGGGAGTAGGGTTTCTTTTGCCAGTGAAAATGAATCGTGGATTAAGATTTCAGTACCATTTAATCTTTTGTCTAATCCAAGGCTTGAGGCGGCTAATGGAAGAAGGCCAACTACAATAGAGTCAGCATTCAATCCAGAATATATAAACGATGTTAAGGTTAAATTATATGTCTGCTTTACAAATGAATTTAAGAAAAAGATTTTACGCGGAAGTTCTTTCTTAGATTCGCAATACTATCAGTATTACAGTGCGGAGCAAACATTTGAGACTGTTAAGCTAGATAGAAACACAAAATACGCCAACTTTCTGTTTCCAGCAGCTATTGCAGAAAGAGACGGGTTTGGTGGTAGTTATGTAAATCCAACTGGTTATGTGATCGAAATTTCAATAGAAGGTCAGCAACTAGAAATTTCCAATTCAATAATGTTTGAAAAGTACAGGGACGAATCTACTTTGTTAAAATTTAAACAGCAGGCTGTAACAAACAGTGCATCAAACCAAAATATTATGGTACCTGCCCATCAGGTCTACCCGTCTTATTTCCTCAAAGATGCATATTTGAAAACAGATTATTGATATAGATTTATTGTTTAAAAAGATATGGCTAAAAGACTAGAAACAATTCTCAATTGCGGTAATTCGCACATTTCGGCGAATGTTTTCTCCGTTAATGGGGAAGAGTTGGTTCTAGAACAGTCACTGCTGGAAACACTCCATCGTGATCTTACAAAAGATCAAATTTGGATGGATACCGTGATAAAGGCAGTAGAAAAAATAAGTCACAAGATTAAAGGGAATGTTCGTGTAATTTTGCCAGGAAGTATGCTTATCAGCAAAACCATTCGCGTTCCCCATGTTGAGCCTGAGAAGCAGAGGAAAATTGTTTCGTTTGAGTTGTCACAAAAAATGCCATTACCCCTAAGCGAACTAGTTTGGGATTATATTGTCATCGATGATGATGGCGTAGAGGAGGAGATTCTAGCATTTGCAGTTAAACCTGACATTGTGGAGAAGTTTTGTGATAAACTTGTCAAACTAGGCATAAATCCAGTTCAAATAACACCTGCTCCAGTTTTGGATTATTTGGCCATTCGCCATGTTATGGGAGATATGGAGGCTGGAAACGAGGCTCTCGTAATAAATATTGGTGCAAAAACAACCAACCTGTTGTTCATTAATCAAACTGGTTATTTAATTCGCACAATAGCAATAGGGGGAAATACGATGTCACAATCGATTTCTGATTCACTGGGAATTACTTTTGAAAAAGCAGAAAGCTTAAAAAAAGCATACTTTTCCGGAGAAATAAAATTGGCCGAGGAAGATGCATCGAAGACAGCAATATCAAATGCAAATAACCAATTTCTTGCGCGAGCAAGCCAAGAAATAACTCGATCTATAGTAACCATTAAGAGATTGAAAAAAGGCCAGTCACCTAAAACAATCTATCTTACCGGAAGAGGGGCATTTTTACCCGGATTAAACGAGTACTTACAAGAAACCCAGCAAATTAATGTACAATATTTTAATCCATTAATAGGATTAAAAATTTCCAATAATGTTCCTGAAGAAATGCACGGTTTATTCCCATTCATTTTGGGTGAACCCATTGGTATGGCTAGATACTTATTTTTAGAATCTTCGAATGAAAAAATTAAGGACCTCAATTTGTTACCTAAAGATAAGATTGTATCTATTGGAATTAAAAAGAAAACGCCAATTCTAATTGTATCATTTCTTTTATTTTCGGTTTTGCCGGTACCCTCAGCAATAAAGTCTTTGAGCGAAATTGATCAACTTGACATCAAAGCAAACAAACAAGAATCTGAGTTAAAAACATTAGAAAACAGGCTTACCGAACAAGAGCAAAAGTATAGCGACTTAAATTTCATGTCTACGTTGCGTGCAAAGATTTTATCTTGGCATCAGCCCTTTTTTAATTCCTTGAAAACAACTTCTCTTTCAATTGAATTAATTAATTTTACGCAGGGTGTATTAGAAAATGAAGAAATAGGAGATATTTGGATTGATAATTTCTCGCTTGATGCAGAAACAGAAATTTCAACGAGGGGAAGTAAAGGGAAGTCTACTGAACGTAATTTTCGACTTTTCATATCTGGAAGATACCTCGTAAGGCCAAGCGCTGATGATTCGTCAGAAAAAAATGTTCGTGATATATTAATTGACTTAGATCGTGTAAAAAAAGAGGCTTTAACAGATTATTTAAGTAATATTCCTCATATTCATAAAATCGAAAGAAAATCTTTTTCTATCGAAGGGAAAGGTGATTTATTCAATCGTTATTTTTCTCATTTTGAATATGAAATTTTGTTAAAAGTAAAATGAAGATTTTCTTAAAAAACAATTTATCACTTGTGGTAATATTCTTTTTGTCATTGATAATTTTTATTACACTTCTTACTTACTCATTTCATCTATCAGAGCGACATCAATCTTTGACTACGGAGTTGAAAGCTAGGTATGAAACCGCTTCTGAAAAAAGTTCAATTACGGAACAATTGTCCTTTGTAGATAAAGATTTTGTTTTCGCAACCAAGGAATTGGTGGACTTGGCCAACAATGAAAAATTGTTAAATAATTTACTAAGTAGCCTATTGAATAATTCTGAAAATGTTTTTAGCAATTGGAAAAATAAATCTACAGAATCCGTTAATGCATCACTTACAAGAAAATTTTCACGATGGAGGAGGAGTTGTTCTAATGCAAATATTATACTTCCCGAAAGTGATTTACCATCGCAAGGTATAGATTCAAATTTTCTACAACAGGAAAATAAAACTGCATCTAGTGATTTTGGATTTTCCTTCACTTCATATGATGGATCCTGGCCTAACTTCAGTAATACAGAAGCCAAGCTTCTAGATATTCAGTCCGAAATTATAACTCAAATTATCGACTCAGTGTGTAACTCGGCTGATGATAATCATACAATATCAATCGTTTCACTAAAAAGGGAAAGTGTTGGCAAAACTGATGATCTCAGCATTGGTACTGATGAACTAGAAGCTGACAATTATAACGAATTTCTTCTGAATAAAGTGTCGGGTGTTGAAAGCTTTGTTTTTGAAATTGTCTTACGTTGCCAAACCTACTCGTTGCGAAAGCTAGTGAATAATTTTCGGTCACCATTCCTTTTACGGAAAATTGAAATTTCACCTTTTGATGAATTGACTAACTTTGATAGTGAAACCTTTTCTCCACAACTTGACCCATTTGGCTCAACTTCGACTGTTAAGCAAACAGATAAGTTTTTACCGATAGTTAGTAAAGTCGATTCTAAAGTTGTTTTGGTTTACGAATATATTACTGAAATTAACAAAAGTGCACTCGATTTATATTCTTCTAATGAAAGTTTAAATGAGAATACAAAAAAAATATTTATAAAATGGTTAGAAGATTCTGGAAATACAAAAATTGTTTCTGATATCAAAAATTTATAAATGAAAAACTTTTTAAATAGTTCATACGATAAATTATTATTCTTAATTACGTTTATATTTTTAATTTTAGTTACATGTTACACTTTTTTAATTTCTGAAGAATCCGTTGAGGTTACATCCACTAATTTTGATATTAAAGATAATTGGATCAGATCTCCAGATGGTTATTATTATGAATCAGATATTCCAATGTCACTAATGCCCGGAAATAAAATTAGTTTCTTTGTAAATAAAGATAATGATCATAATTTAACACATGCTAATATTGTAAGAATCGATTTTAAAAGAAGATCATCTCTTGTAGTTCATTTAAAAGACGGTACACAATTTGACGCCACCGTTAAGGCTAAGGAAGGCCTAACCTTGAACCTTAATTGGAGTAAATCTAATCAACTAATACTATTAGACGATGGAAATAAAATTCGTTCGATACCCAGTCGTAATATCGTCAGAATTGTTGGCAAACCTAAATATTTTATAGAAAAAGACGCGGATTTAAGAAAGTTGATAAAATTTCCCGTTTCTTTTTTCCAACATAACCCAAAGAAATCATACACTGAATTTACTCCTAAAATCACCCCGTGGAGCCAATTAAATAGAGATTCTAATGAAAGTATTTATGATTTATTCACTCCCCCTCTTATCTACATTATAGATGGCAAGCTTACAACCACGCTTCCTGAGGCCGAAATTGAAGAAGAAAAAGAGAAATTTGGTGGCACAATATTAAGTTTTGAAAAGAAACCATATCGCTTTCGCCTCTCAAGTTGGATCGGTAATAACCCTTATTTGGAGGATATCTATCTTTCGCAAAAACTTGGAATTCCTGTTCGTAAACGACTTGAGGTTAATAAAAGTTATAAACTTGTCGAATCAGTCAAAAG
>Ga0181569_10003578_pt1 | contig 12092 bp, 10 predicted proteins | sample 101ome_19_FD_132452 | JGI IMG/M metagenome (GOLD analysis project Ga0181569, IMG submission 132452) | Coastal salt marsh microbial communities from the Groves Creek Marsh, Skidaway Island, Georgia - 101405AT metaG (megahit assembly) | ecosystem: Environmental > Aquatic > Marine > Intertidal... | reverse complement strand
CCCGAAAGCGAACATTGGCACTGTATTAAAATCTGATTTGCCAATAACTTTTGTTAAAAACGGGCCTGTTCCATCAACATTAGCCATGATTTCCTGGCGGAAATAAGCCTTGCGCTGCTTGGACGTGCTCAAACCAAAAACCGGTTTGACGTTCGCGCCTATTATTCTCCACGAGATGTAGTCACTCAACTCAGCAGAAGTTGGCGTTTTCATACCAATGACAACAGGCTTTGATTGAGCAATCGCTACGTCACCTTTTGGATCATTCAGACCGCCCTTCAGTCCCATCTTGTCACCATTCGCATACACGATAGCGCCGCGGAGCATCAATATAATTGGCTCCCAAGTCATTGGATCGTATTTAACTTTGTTACCGCCAATTGCGTAAGCAACAAACGTTGAGGTTGAGCCCATTCCGAGCACGGTACCGTCTTTGACAGTAGTGCGTTGAAACTTATTACTGCCAGTTACACCGCCACCCCCAGGCTGATTGAGCACTATCACATCAGGATTGCCAGGTAATTCTTTTTGCAAATACGGTGCAAACAACCTAGCAAGTCCATCGGTGCCGCCGCCCTCTTTGAATGGAGTGATAATAGTGATTTTTTTGCCAGTAAAATCTACAGCTAATGCCGGCAAAACACCCACGGCACTGAATAACAGTCCAGCGGCTGCAGTTAGCATAATTTTAGCCGGGTTTCTAAAACGCATACCTTCCTCCCTAGATATAATACACTATAACTTTACATTGATCGTAAGGGTATCGTCACAGAATTCAACCCTCAATTGGAAATTGCACTTGCAACCCGACCAAAACTTGCCATGTCTCTACGCGAGGCTATGTTCATCAAAAACTCCAATAGAGCCTCATATTTATCCTTATTCCATCCGCCATGCGCGCAATTGTTAGCGAACTTTTCAGTAATTTGCTTTTCAGTAAGCGGCTCGTGCTTACCGCCACGCATGTGCGGTTGATCTATTTCAATGATTTCACCAGAACATAACTCCACTTTTATGTGACCCGTATAGTTTCGAGGGTACTCATTTTTAGGGTCAATTTCATAACTTATCCGTTCCGCTAATCGAAGTACCTCAGGATCCTCAACGCGCTCATCAGAAAATTGATTCAATCCTGCGTCCCCATCAAAGAAACTGACCGCCATACAAAACGGCATCGAAAACTTCGCAGCATATCCAGATGGCGGCAAATGCTTTGCTGCCAACGGCTCCCACAACCGGTGAACCAACCCCTCACCAGTCTTACAACTTATTCGCGCAATTTGATCCGCTTTGACTCCACGCCGGCGCAATTCGATCATACAATCTATATAGGGGTGTATCATGGTCCCGCAGGCATATGGTTTAAAGACGATGTCCTCTGCCAGCCATTTGGACCCAACACCATCAAGCATGTCAGAAAAATCTGGCTCAGAGCTCGGTGCAAATGCTTTAAAAAAGCTGTGCGGCCCGTCAAGCACAGTTTTGGGGGCAAAAAATCCAGACTTTGCAATTATTGCAGCCTTGACACCACTTTGAGCTGCCCAGCCCGGGTGCAGACGCTTTGTCCAAGCACCCTCTGTTAGGTACTCTAATATCCCAGAGGAGAGGCTGCCTGCGATACCAAATGCTGCTGTAGTTTGCGCTTTATCCAAGCCAAGCGTAACAGAGCTTGCTGCGGCTGCACCCAGCGCTCCAATCACCCCAACCGGGTGAAAACCAGCTTTATGAATGTGTCCCGGCGCGACTGTATTGATCCTGCATACGGCCTCTAGTCCGGCACAAATTCCTAAAAACACGCGTTCACCAGTTAGATTGAAACGCTCACCAACAGCAAGAGCAGCAGGTATAGTCATTGCACCGACGCGAATTGGAGCGCCTTCTAGCGTGTCGTCAAAATCCTCTCCGTGAGTGCCAACACCATTCAATAATGCGGCTCCGGCTGCATCCAATCCTCTGGAATGACCAATTGCAGTACAAATACCGTCATTATCCCAACTTGAAATTAATTGCTTGGCATAGACCTCAGGCGCAGCTGCCACGCATAAACCCGCAGCATCAACCAGATCTAAAATTGCTACTTCTCTCATCCTTGTGCTGACGTCGCTAACTTGAAACGATGAAAGCCACGAAGAAAACTTTTCAGTTACTGTCTCATCCATGGTCGCCTCTCCGCCTAATGCCGTAAATCAACTTATGCGCAAATTGGTTTTTCGCGTTGCATTTGTGTTCTATGCATGACCCGCAATTGATCAGAATTAATTGGATCGCGGTAATGCATCGTGCAGCGATTATCCCACAGGATCATGTCGCCGAGTTCCCATATATGGGTATATGTAAAGCGCTCTTGAGTCGCATGCTCCCAAAGGAAGTCCAGCATATCCTCGCTCTCTTCTCGGCTCCAGCCAATTATATATTGCGACGGAAAGACGCGTCTGCGGCCCAAATAAAGAGCCGGCTTTTTCGAAATTGGATGCAGCCTGACCAGCGGATGGTTTGGGCCCGGGACATCTTCCAAACTCCTAGGAGCTGTGACTCCTGGGCGCAGTCTCCCAGCTGAATTTCTGCTCGCATCCTGTTTTGTGTAAACGCCGGCTATTTTAGCTTTCACATCTAATGGCAGTGTTTCGTAGGCCAAGTACTGATTGCTAAATGATGTATTGCCACCATCTTTGGGCAATACCAAAGATCTCAACAAACTGCCGATTGGGGGCTCGTCGATATAGGAATTGTCTGAATGCCAGACAACCTCGCCACTTCCCAAAGACGCATTTTCTTTTGCCGGTTTTCCGTCAGGCCCCATGTTGGTAACCATGATGATTTCTTGATGTTGGGAGAGTAAATTAGATTCAACATTGGCAGCTTCAAAATAACTTCGGCTAGCACCCGGCACTGGAAGGCCAAACACCCTAGTGGCCTCAATATGCTGTTCTTGAGAGATGTGCTGCTGACCTTTAAAAATTAATATCAAATGATCAGACCAAACGTTCTTTAAAAACTCCCGCGCTTTATCATCAATCGGCTGAGAAAAATCAACTCCAGTAATTTTAGCACCGAGAGGCGCGTTCAATTTTTCTACCTTTATTTTGGAAACATCATTCGAATTCTGTGCTGGCGCGGCCATGACTACTTTTCCCTCAAAACCATTACTAATAATTTCCACGAAACACTAGATGTGAGGATCAATCAATGTAATAATTTTTATTGTAGAATTACATTTATGCATATCATTAAGGCGGATATATGAAATTGACCATTGATAACATTTCAGCTTTTGTGACTTTGGTTCACTTTGGAAATTACCAAAACGCCGCGGCATCATTGAAAGTCACTCAACCTGCGCTAACAAGGAGAATCCAACGGCTTGAAGATGCTTTGGGAGCCAAATTAATTGATCGACGCTACCGTGGCGTCTCCTTAACGGCGCTCGGCACAAATTATCTTCCAATTGCAAGGCGGATGGTTAACGACTTCAATCGTTCAAATCAACAAACTGAAGACCTTGTATTGGCCCGAACCGGGACTGTTAAAGTTTCAATGAACATGACTATGGCTACAACAGTTTTACCAAATATTTTGAGTGTTTTTTCAAAAATTCATCCACAGGTATCGGTGCAAATCACCGAAGACTCAGGCCCTAATGTTGTCGAAAACGTTTTCTCTGGAGAGGTTGAGTTTGGCATCGCTCCACTCACAACTTCAGTCGAGAAGATCAACTTTGAAAAATGTTATTCTGATCCGTTCATGCTTGTGGCTCACAAAGATCATGAATTGCAAACTCAAACAGTGATCAATTGGCAATGCCTCTCAAAACACAGCTTCATCAAAATGCGCCCAGAGAGTGGAACACGCAGACTACTTGAAAAAGGGCTGGGTGATTTGGGTGTTTATTTGAGTGGGAAATACGAAGTTGGGCATTTGCCTGCATTGTTAAGTTTAGTTGGCCACAATCTTGGCATTTCGGCGGTACCATATCTATCATCGACCGCTGTCCGCGATCTACCGATTGTTTCGCGCAAAATAAACGGGCCCACCATCAGTCGTTCAATCGGTAGTCTCACTAGCCAAGACTCAAGCATGTCAGCAGCTGCTTTGGCACTGAAAAACGTCGCAAAGAACGTTCTAAAATCACAGACGTTTTGACGAAGTAAGAATTACATGACTTAATAAGAAGCATTGAAAAAATTAGTTTTGTTAATTTATGTTCTGCGCGGGAGGGCATTCACATGAGCACAACATCAACAAATAAGGGCTCTTCAGGAGAAGTTATTTCCGATGACTACCTAAGTATGCGGCAAAGATACGGCATCGACGAGACTCCTGGCCGCAAAATGGGAAAGTTCAGTCCCCTGTGTGAAGACAAAAAGCCTCAATTTTTTTCCATGAAGACACAACTGGTCACAGATGGACGAAGCGTAAACCCATTGGCAGAAACAGAGAACTTGTGGGCCTGGATCAAAGTATATGCGTCAGGAGGAGAGAATACGCTTCACGCTCATAATAATGAAGACCATATGTTCGTGATCCTACAAGGCACAGCTATTTTCCACGGTCCAAATGGTGAAAAAAAGGAAATTGGGTCAAACGAAGGGATTATGTTGCCCGCAGGTGCGTTGTATAACTTCACTTGCACTAGCATGGAACCTCTGGTTTTGCTCAGGGTGGGGTCGAGGGCGCATTCAGGTGACCTGAGGGATCGGGTTGGCAACGATGGTATGCCGCTACCCGGTGGTTCAAAGAAAAATAAATTCAAGCCACCAGTATATGCTGACGGCCAATTTTTTGGGTCATGATTTTGGTAAGATGAATTGTAAAAGCTCCAAATGAGCACAGTCAGAGTAAAAGCTATTGCGGGAAACGGTGTTCTAGGGTCTGGATTTCGCGAGAGTTCTCTTTTGCGGGGAATGCGGTTAGACCCAGACTTTATCGGATGTGATGCCGGCTCCACAGACCCAGGACCATTTTATCTTGGTTCCGGAGAGAGAGCTTTCCCAAAAATCGCAGTAAAACGTGACCTCGCACTCCTGATGAAAGCTGCGCAATCTAAAAATATTCCCCTGATTATTGGATCTGCGGGAACCGCCGGAGGACACCCCCACGTTGAGCGACTCAAAGAAACTGCACTAGAAATTGCGTCTGAGAACGGAATGTCTTTCAAGCTCGCAATCATCGATGCAGAGCAAGACAAATCAAAACTCACAGACCTTTTGAACCGGGGTAAGATCACACCAATGGAGGGCTCTGGCCTTGATCACGATACCATCCAAAAATCTGAGAGAATTGTTGGAATGATGGGTGTAGATCCGTATGTCTTTGCATTACGCCATCATGCCAACATGATTATTGCCGGCCGCTCAAGCGACTGTGCAATATATGCAGCCCTACCAATAATGCAAGGTGTTGACCCAGCGGTAGCGTGGCACGCGGCAAAAATACTCGAATGTGGTGCAGCCGCCGCTGAAACTCGTTCCTCCCCAGACTGCCTTTTTGCTGAACTAGAAAAAACAGCTTTCGAGGTTGAACCACTCTCTGAAGAAATGATCTGCACACCACAAAGCGTTGCGGCGCATAGCCTTTATGAGAATGCAAACCCGTTTGAACTGATTGAGCCTGATGGTGTTCTCAATATTGCGGGCTCACAATATCATGCTGTTAACTCTCGGCGTGTTAGGGTCAGCAATAGCTCTTTTGAACCTAAAACCATTAAAAATGCTAAACTTGAAGGGGCCATTTTCCTCGGCTATCAGAGCGTAATTATTGGCGGTATCCGTGATCCGCTGATCATTGGTCAAATTGATAATTGGACAGAGAAACTGAGAAAACGGTTAAAATCCAGGGTGCATGACGTTTACGGCAATGCTCCGCCATCCTACCGTTTTAATATTTCCATTTATGGTAAAGACGCTGTGATGGGCGACCTTGAACCCATCAAAAATTTTACTAGCCATGAACTCGGTCTGGTTTTGGAAGTCACGTCAGAAAGCCAAGAAATTTCAAATAACATCATTTCTTTAGCGCGACACCAAGCTTTACATTTGCCAATACCGGAATGGAGCGGCCTAATCACTGGCTTCGCTTGCCGGCATAGCCCTTCCTTTTTGGAAAGAGGCAAAGTTTATAAATTCACAGACAACAGTTTAATGGAAACAGAAAACCCACTCGACTTTTTTCCTTGTCACTTCTCAAACATCGAAGATGGAAAAGAAATAAATTGAAATTGAAACATTGCACAAAGCTCGTCAGAAGCAAAAATGCAGGGCCCTTCGTTTTGACAATCGATGTGATGTTTGAAAATACTGATATGTTCTATAAATGCGTCGAGCAAAATATTCTGAGCGCTCAAAATGTTGCGAAAATTTATGGCATTGAGCCAGAAAAAATTGTTACGTTTGAGATCCCTATTATTTCGACAATAAAGATATCTTTCCCTAGGTTGGTAACACAAGGGGACTTGGGAGATTCGGACAACCACGGCGGACAACAATATGCGCCACTTCTTGATCTGGAGATAATTGATGGCAGTTGAATATGGAGTAGCACCACTTGAACTCGGTTTAACGCGAGAGTTTTCTGAATTTTGTTCAAATTTGAAATTTGACGATCTGCCCAGAGAAGTAATTGAAGAAGCCAAGCGTGGCATTCTAGATTGGTTGGGATGTGCAATCGCTGCGAGTGATAATCCTCGAATTGGCGCACTCATTAAAACCTTAACAGAATTTTCTTCAAATAGTGGCGCTACAGTGATCGGCCAGCAAGACGAGCTTGGGCCTCTGGAGGCAGCACTAATAAACGGTCAAATGGGCCACTTTTATGATTATGATGACACTCATATGGGAGGAGTAGTACTTCATACTAGTTCCCCTGTTTTAGCTGCAATCTTAAGCCTGGGCGAAAACAAGCATAAAACTGGGAAAGACATAATTCTTGCTTACGTGCTTGGGTTTGAAGCAGGGGTCCGAGTGGGCCAAACAGCTCCAAGCCATCACGATGGCGGCTGGCATTTGACTGGCACTCTCGGCACTATCGGTGCCGGAGTAGCATCCGCATCGATACTTGAGCTCGACCCTGAGAAAACCACCTTTGCGCTGGGGCTTTCAGCCACGCAAGCTGCGGGTATGCAACAAAACAGAGGTACTATGTCTAAATCATTTCACGCCGGTAGGGCCGCCTCCAATGGCATTCTAGCAGCGTTGATGGCCACCTCAGGCTATGACAGTTCTGACGAAATTGTTGAAGGGCGAAGAGGTTTTTCAAAAATTTACAGCAAGACGCAAAACTATGACTTTTTGACAAAAAACCTTGGTAGCGATTGGATCATTTTGACAAATGGTTACAAGCCTTATGCTTGCGGAATAGTGCAACATCCATTAATCGACGCCATGATTACGGCAAGTAAAAACACCAATATTCCACATGATGAAATTGAGGCTGTCGACGCCCTTATACATCCTCATACCATCACAATTACGGGGGTTGAAGATCCACAAACAGGACTTAAGTCGAAATTTAGCCTGAAGCACTCTGCAGCAGTCGGCTATATCGACCGTCATGCCGGTCTTTCTCAATATTCTGATGCACGCGCAGTCGCGCGAGATGTTGTGTCGTTACGCCAGAAAATCAATCCAGTTCCCAAGGAAGAATTCCGAAAAGATCAATGCGAAGTTCGGGTAAAATATAAAAACGGTAATATTGAGACCGTAAAGGTTGAGCATGCCCTTGGAACCACAAAAAATCCCGTTTCATCAGATTTTCTTGTTGATAAATTTTTAGCTAATGCAGACGGAAAATACCTGAAATCCAAGCCTGAAGCTATAGTCGACGCGATATGGAATTTGGAAGACCTACCAGATATAGCAAAACTAATGAGACTTACAAAGGGCGCCTAACGAGAATTTATTAAAACCAAGAGTTCCAATCATGTATCTAACTCAAACAAACGACCTTGATCACGCTACCACACTTACGCAAGCGATGACCAAAAAAGCCAGTTTGCCAGTAGCAGGCGTCTATAATCCACTTTCTGCCAAAATTGCAAAAGATCAGGGGTTCCAGGCTTTATATTTGTCAGGAGCCTCGCTATCAGCTTCGTTAGCGCTACCAGACCTTGGTGTGATGACTGTCGATGAGCTCATTTATGCCGTTAGAGGGATCCTAAGAGCATCTAATTTACCATTAATCGTAGACTGTGATACCGGGTATGGAGAAATTCTGAATTTAATGACGCTGTCAAAAACACTTGACGACATGGGCGTCGCCGCAATTCAGATTGAAGACCAAGTAATGCCAAAAAAATGCGGCCACTTGAATGATAAACGGCTAATACCAGTCGATGACATGTGTCGTAAAATTGTTGCCTGTAAAACATCGGCGAAAAAAACATTAATTTGCGCAAGGACAGACGCAGGGCAGATTTCAATAGAAGACGCAATAAAACGAGCAATTGCCTATCGTAAAGCTGGGGCGGACATGATCTTTGTTGAGGCGCTTAGATCAACATTAGACATGAAAATGGTCAGAGAAAAAGTTGAGGGTCCACTTTTAGCCAACATGACTGAGTTTGGCATCACACCCGAAACATCCATGAAAGAATGGGAAGAATTAGGCTTTGAGTTAGTCATCTATCCGGTTTCGTCATTACGTGTTGCCGCCGCTACGATGAGAGATTTTTACAAAAGCCTGCTCCAGAACGGCTCAGCGTCACAATTCAAAGAGAAGATGATGACACGAGCTGAGCTTTATGAAGTTATTGATTATCACCAGTACGAAGAACTCGATAAAAATATTGTCAAAAGCGAAGTACCCACGTCCATTTGACAAACTGTTTTTCAAAATTCTTATCAAAGTTGCAACAATGGGCAGAATTGGGTTTAGATTAGCCCAAAATTAATTACAGATGTTAACACGTCAGGATTATTCCCAGCACACTCTTGATGTTTTTTTAACAAAGGCTTCTTGCCTTCTGTTTTTTGCAAACAGCAGAGATCTATTTGGCTCACAGAGCTTTACAAAAATGAAATAGGATATAATTTCAAGAGCTACAGCCATCTTTTGGAGTTTACGATGTCACAGGTCAGAAAAACAGCACTCATCACCGGCTCGGGCCAAAACATAGGCCGAGGGATCGCGCACGAATTAGCCAAAGCTGGTCATAACATCGTTATTAATGGCAGCACAAATATTGACGCAGCAGAGGCTGTGGCAGAAGAGGTCCGAGCAATTGGGGTCGATGCTTCTGTTGCAATGGGTAATGTGGGTATCAGAAAGGACGCAGAACTAATCGTTAGTAAAGCTGTAGACACTTTTGGGGGTATAGACATCCTCGTCAACAATGCGGCAATCAGACCACACGGGCCCTTTTTAGAAATAGAGGCTGATGACTGGCAAAATGTTATTAACGTAAATATGAACGGGCCAATTTGGCTCGCCCGGGCAGTATTGCCTTTCATGATAAAAAAAGGCTGGGGACGTGTGATCCATTTCACCGGTATGAATGCGCAAAGGGGTTATCCTGGTGCAGGTTTCGTCTCAGTGTCCAAACATGCCCTTTGGGGCCTGACGAAGGCCCTTGCGGTTGAGTTTGGGCCAAGCGGGATAACGTCAAATATTATTTCTCCAGGTACTTTTCCACCGGACGAAGTAAATATGGAGCATGCTGGGTCTCATCAAAAATACGAGCAACTTTTGAAAGACAATCCCTCGGGAAGGTTGGGCAAGCCTGCTGATATTGGCGGAATGATAGCCTATTTGTGCTCAGAAAATGGTGGCTTTGTTAATGGCCAAATGCTGCAAATCAATGGTGGCGTCGTGATGCAGTATTAGAATCGATAAAGGCATAATCGATTTATGAGAGGCGGTTCACAAATTTAAACATGTCAGTCAATCGGCGTATTCCACATTACTTTCTACACTGGCAACTCAGAGAAAAGTCTGTCTGCGCTAGAGCCAGATTTACTAAAGAATAACTCAAGCGAGTGAAAAGCGAGGAGCGCGTCCTCGTGTTTTAACCCGCCATATGAGCAGTTAGCGATAAATTTGGACTTCATGTCTGAGTCGGTCATAGGCTGATTTTTGCCACCACGCATACAAGGCTGTTTGAAGTGGTGAACAGTTCCGGCCTTAGTATGCACCTCTAACCACCCGACGTAGTCTCTTGGGTATGGGTCTTTAGGATTTATGACATAAGCAACACGATGCGCGAGCTCAATCACTCGGTTATCAGCAAGAGTTTGCTCGGTGAATTGCAAAAGCCCAGCATCACCAAAAATCATTCCGACGGCCACACAATAAGGGACAGAAAATTTTGCGCCATATGGTGTAGAAGGACGGCGCTTTTCCTCCAAGGGTTCCCATAACCTGTGAACAGTACCTTCACCTACATGAGCCACAATTTTTTCGACGTCCTCAACGTCAACCATACCCCTTGCACTTATCGCGCAATCAATAAATGGCTGCGCCATTGTACCACAAGCAAAAGGCTTGAATGCAACTTGGTCAAAATGCCATGACTCACCCCAGTTTTCCAAAACCGAAAAATCCTGTTTTATTGATGGTTCAGCGAAAGCCTTGAAAAAGCCGTGTTCTCCCTCAAACACTGTTCTTGGCCCAAGAAAACCATTTCTTGCCATGAGTGCAGCCTTGAGGCCACTAGCCGCAGCCCAACCCGGATGCATGCGTTTTGTCGAGGTTCCCTCAGCGAGATATTCAATAATACCAGACGTCATACTCCCTACTATACCAAGAGCACTTGCAAGCTGTTTAGGCTGCAATTGGAGACAAATTCCTGCAGCCGCCGTAGCACCAAACGCGCCCAACACACCTGTTGGGTGAAAGCCCTGTCGATGAATAGCAGTCGGTGCAACAACTACCAGTCGACAGACGAGTTCAGCAGCCACAGAAATCGCTCTTACCCAATCATCACGGTCAATTTGAAGTTGACTGCTTAACGCAATCATCGGAGGAACTAAAGACGCCGCTAAGTGAACAGGGGTGCCCTCGTAAGTATCATCAAAGTCCTCTCCATGTATTGCTGTCCCGTTGACAAGACAGCTGTCAAACGAGCCCAGTTGAGTTTTGTGGCCAACAGCGCGGCAACTACCTTTATCAATCACTGAGTTCATCACTGAAAGAATATAGTCTTCTCTGCGAGCAGCGTACATCAAACCCACAGCGTCATATGTCATGCGTGCTATGATTTCATTACTGTTTTTAGGTAACGCTGTAGCTACATCAAGCGCCCAGTTGGCAAAATTTTCTGCAATAATTGAGTTCTCTGTTTCTGCTGATTTTTTTTTGTCCATGTCAATAAATTGCCTTTACAGAATAAAAACGATCAAGCCTAACGGGTAGTGTTATCAAATAGGTGTCTAGTTATAAAGGCACAATCAACTCTTTTGCCCCAAGTGTTAAGTTGATCCCTGTGCAATTTTTGTTACCTATCACTCATATTTTTAGCTGCTAAAAACAGCAAGGAAACAACATCAAAACTACTCCATGATCATGCTTGGGACGAGATTTAACACCTGAAAAACTTCAAGAAAAAAATTAACACTAGCGTCCCTACCCAACAAAACCCAGACCTATGACCTCGCCACTAATATCGTTCCGCCAAAAAAGTTGCCTTTTAATTGGAACATATGACAGCTTGCGTTTGAGGAGTGGTTGTAGCTTATAGCGAAATATTGAGATTACACTTAGACCTAGAACCGAAAAGTGTAGGGTCAATTGACAGCGCACCAACCAGCAAACAATTTGTTGTGAAAGCAAATCATGAATTGGTTTTCCATCGCTTTAGCGCCAACCTTGAACAATGCACAGCAATGCTCCGGCAGCCAGATTTTCTGTAAAATAGGAAATTACTCCAGTCACGCCGGCACTTGATCCGGTGCTGCTAGACGTTGGCCCGTGGACCTCGGACATTAGGAGAAAATGTCTACATACGTGCATGGTACCATTCGTACCATCGAAATTGCACTCTTATATTTTATCAAACGCTATATTTGGTAATACAGTCTAATCAATTTAATACGCGTTGATCCTTTCTTCGTTTTTGTGAGTGAACTATGCTGGGCATTCAGGCTGCAAAAACAACAAAAGGT
>Ga0181569_10003571_pt1 | contig 12101 bp, 22 predicted proteins | sample 101ome_19_FD_132452 | JGI IMG/M metagenome (GOLD analysis project Ga0181569, IMG submission 132452) | Coastal salt marsh microbial communities from the Groves Creek Marsh, Skidaway Island, Georgia - 101405AT metaG (megahit assembly) | ecosystem: Environmental > Aquatic > Marine > Intertidal... | reverse complement strand
TGTTGCCAAATTAGGAGAACAAATCAACGATTTAGCAACAGAAATCAACATGCTAAGAGATAATCTAAAAGGAAACGAAAAGAGAAATCAATTAGCAGTAAGACAACTTGGAGAACAAGTTGGAAATAGGCTCGGTGAGTTAGACAAGGTAATTCATCATTTACATAAAGATGAAATATCACTTGGTCAACCAGAAGAAGAGCCACCTGCAAAACCAACTAAAAAGGCGAAAGCATAATGGAATTAAACGAGAACGAATTGAATAAATACAAGTTATTTATGAAAGTTGCAGGCATTCATGGAACATATGATATGTGGTCAGAAATAGATCAAATGTTCAGAGTTGAATTTGAATTAGAACCGATGGAATTTGATAAAGCAGTGGAAGATGCAGTCAGCAGATGGACACATTATTTAACAACCAGGAGGTTACAAGACAACACACAAGAATATAATGGGCCAAGAAGGCACACTTGGATAAACTCAATAGTTATGGGAGCTTTCGATCCAATCAACGATGAAACATCAGAGTTCCTGGGCATTGAAAGCGACAGAACATTGTCTGTTCGTAGATTTTTTAAGTTCTGGATCGATTACAGTTTTTGGGATATCTACGAGGATATCGATGGAGATGTGCAAACAGAATTTCCTTTGAGAGTTTTCCTGGATAGGAAAAAACCAGAAGATAATTTCTGGCACGCATACATAGACAATGCTCAGTAGGTTAAGTAATGAAATTCATTGAGAATATTTTGAATATAGCAGATTTGCTCCAATTAGAAAACATTGCAATGAAAAGGATAATTGAAAAGGATAGAAATGCAAAAGTAACACTATCAATGGTAATTGAAAATTTAGATCCAGGTGATAGAGATAGGTTCGTAAAATTACTGGAAATGGATCTGACAGCAAATTTAATTGAAAAAGAAGCAATAGTAAGATCATTTTACGAAATTGAAGATGAAAAAGATAATTCTGATGAACAAATAGGCTTTTATTAAGGAATAAGGTAAAATTTTTTACCTTTTTTGATAACAAAGGTATTTTAAACACTACAATAAAATAAAAATTATGCAATACACTATATTAGCTGCGATAATCGTGGGTTCAGTATTGTCTCAACTTTTACCATATTTCAGAAAAGTAAGTGAAGGTAAAATCAGTAGTTTCGACTTAAAATATGCATACAACTTAGGAGTTGCAGCACTTTGGTCATCATTACTGGCCATTCCATTTTATACTACCTGGCAAGTGCCAGAAGGAGATGCTTTCATAGTTCATCTATTAGCCATCTTATTTGGTTACGGAGGTAACAAACTCCAGGCCGAAGGTATGAAATACTACAAATTAATTTCTGGATCCAATGTAAAAGCAGTACAAGAACCACAAGAATAAATAATCATATTGAAAATTTTTTAAATAGTCAAAACAATCCTATATTATGTCTGATGAATACTTTGGATACGATGAAATGGGAATAGATGAGGATGTCCAGGCAGAAATACTTACAGAAGAAGAACAAGGAGATTTGCTCAGAGAACTTCAACAACAAACGCCACAAGTAGCTTCCGTACAAATAAGAAACCGAGTGGATGCTGGTACAGTATTTACTGAGGAAGAAAGACAACATCCTTTCTTCATGTTGAGGGGAATAATGAGATCCTTAGAGCACTTGATCACGCAAGCAAGAATACCTGCAAATGCACAAGATAATGACTGGATAGCTACGGAACTTAATTCTCTCAAAGAAATGAGGATGATAATGAGGGATTTATTGCCAGTATACGAAAAATATCAATCAGAATTGGTAAAAAGTGAGGAGAATTGGACAAACAACCTGGTAGATTTCACTTTTAATTGGATAGTCACAAAATTTGGAGCAGAAGTTGCAAAAGAGTACCTGGAATCAATAGAAGAACTTGACAGAGAATCAAAATAGTTTTCCAATTCACAAAATATTTATAATGACTGAAAAAAACACAAAACTATGAGTGATGTTATAGAAAGTATCGAAAATTACCCACTAAAACTTGTGGATCTAATGGTTAAAACAAATAATTTTGATACAACATTAAATTTGCTGATAGATGGCAAAACAAAACAATTTGACATTAAATTTGTAAGATCAGATGATAAAATGGGTAAAAACTTGACTTTAACAATAGCAACAGACAGAATCTACACGAAATTCTTAATTCCCAACAATAAAAGTGCAATGGTGGACCTCGTAGCAAGCGTTCTGGGCTATCTCAAAACATTTCACACAATAAAAACGGAGATAAGGAAAAATGAATAGAAAAAACAAATATTACAAAATAATTGAGAAATTTTGGAACTTAAGCCTCGAACTCGTAATAAAAGAGGAGCAAAAAGGAGAAATTTTCATATCAACTGGCCTAACACTAAAAGAACCCACAATATTTGATGAAGATGAGGAGAATTTCATAGGTGGAAGGTCTGTAAACCTCAAAAACCAAACAATAATACAAAATGAGGAAGAGGATGAGGAGATTTACACAAAATTCGTAATTGATATGATTACACAAACTTTCAACGAAATGATTAACTCTGAAGTACTAAATATCTCCATAGATACGGTAAAATACGCAGAATTAATGGAAAAAATAAAAATTCGAGACAAGGAGTACTACAAATGAAATTTGACCTAATTTACGCAGATCCACCCTGGGAGTTCAAAAGCAACTCAAAAGAAGCTCCAGGAAGGAATGTACAAAAACACTACAAAACAATGTCAATAAAAGAGCTAAAAATGATGCCCATAGGCTCTCTTGCAGAAGAAAACTCAATGCTAACAATGTGGGTAACTGGCCCAACATTAGATCAAGGAATTTCACTCCTCAGAAGCTGGGGCTTCAAATACAAAGGCACAATATTTGTATGGGTAAAAACAACAAAAAAAGGAACTTTACACAAAGGATTGGGCTACACAACACGCAAAAACGCAGAAATTTGCATCTACGGAACAAAAGGAAAAGGTTTGGGAATCCCAATAAACAGAAATATTGAGGAAGTAATAATCGCACAAAGACAAAAACACTCACAAAAGCCAACGGAGGCCTATGAACGCTTAGAATTATTGTACCCCACAGCAACAAGATTAGAATTATTTGCAAGGAACTTGAGAAACCAATGGATAAGCTTTGGAAATGAACTTCCAGAGGGTTACGCAACAGGAAAGAAAACTTTGCGAGGAATAGCAAATTTAAAGGTAAAAAGGGAATATTTTCACATTTCAACACCTGTGGTTGAAGGTTTCTACTAATATTGGACAAATGCACAAAAATCAAAATAAAATGCTATTAGAGAGCTTAAAATGTGTATAAAATTGATACAGAGAAACAAAACAATGATACAAGCTTTTTTACAATAAACAAAAATGATATCACCGAGATGCGAGTAGAAGGCTTAAAATGGGTAAATTATAGTGCAAATGCCTCATCTGGCTCAAACAAAAGGTTCCAGAAACACACAAATTTCTGATACGAAATATTTTTTTCATGATACAAAATAAATTTTAATTTGGATCTCCCACGCATTTAATGGCTAAGAACAAAGATTTCAAGTGGTCCAGACTTCAATTTTCAAAAGCTCTGTGTGGGTTTTGCGAAAAGTTTTTAATACAAGAATGTAAATGCAAAATGTATGTCAACTCCAGGAGCTGAAACACTAACACACTCACACATCAGAGCACTGGAATTTTTATTTAATGTTAATCGTGCAAGAAGTAAAGTTATTCTTTCTCAAGACTTGAAGTGCCCGAAATCTTATAACAAGGACTATCTAAAAGACCTTTCCAACTTGGGATACATTTTAAAACTACCTTTATTAGAAGACATGAGAGAGGTGTTATATCAACTCTCGCCTCTTGGAGAGCAAGTTTTCTTGGAGTTAAAGAAGAACAATGATATACAGAGAACATACGATTTTGAATCTGAAACATATATTCACGCCACTTGAGACTATCGCACCCCCAAGAACCAACGTAAGCAGTATAGAGGACTTCTACGAGCTGGCTCAAATACGCCACCACACCAACCACATCTTTGCGAATGTGCATAGTAGAAGCTCTGTAAACAAGCTTTTCTTTGACTTAGATGGCGAGTTTCATAAGGTCGAAAGAGATGCCTTTATTCTTCAAGACAGATTAATAAGTCGTGGTGTTCGAGAAAAAGACATCCTCAAGGTCTGGACTACTAAGAAAGGTCTACACCTCTATGCTAAGATTAAACCTATTAATGGTCTGTATAATAGCGATATAAGGTCTGAAGTCAAAGAAAACATGAGGCTATTCACTCACTCTATAACAGAGGGATTGAAGACTATAGATAAGACTGTGATGAGTGATTTAAATAGAGTTTCAAGGGTTGCTGGCATAGAGAGATTTGATAATGGTATGACACCTGTTGTAGTAAGCTCAAACGAGGTCTTGAAGGATTGGATTGATAAGCATAAGAGGTGGATATCATTGATTAATCAAGGCAGTGAGATAATTAAAGAATGGGGCTCTGTCAATGGTGAATTCTTTGATTTGTACGAAGGCATCACTGATGAAGATGTGAAAAGGGCTGGTTCCTACTCCTATGAGAACATCAAGTTAACTAAAACTGCATTGTCAAGCTATGAGATAGCAGACACTACCTTTGTAACTACTATGAGCAGAAGAGAGGCTCTACCTATGTTAGAACCTATTCTCAAGCCAGTTCTTCGAAAGCATTATGATGAGTTTGTAGGGTTCAAACCAAGTCATAATAATAGGATTGTTTGTGTATACCTCTTATTAGAGGCTGGTTACAGCGTAGACTTGATCTGTAGGTACATATCATATCTAAATTGGGATAATTTTAATCCAATTAGAACAAGAAATAACATATTGAGCCTTCTTAATAATAAGAAGTTGAAGATGAACTACGATTAAAGACCGAAATGTATATCAATTAGGTACGTAAGAGAGAACTTGTAGAGAGGTTTTGTTCTTCAAGCTCTTCATTTCAATGAGTTCATGCTTATTGAGATATCCTTCCTTAACCTCTCTATCATTCATATTTATGAGTGCATTATATAGTGTGATGATGAGCCTTTGAATAGCGATATTTCTCCGATAGGAACCGATGAAATTACAGTGATATTGAAGTCAGCTGATAAGCGAATTTATTCATTTGATGAGCTTGGCGATTTCGATTATTACCTTTTAGATGATGAATTATGGGCTTTGGCAGTCTCTACCTACCTCAGAGAGTACCCTCGCTGGCGTGTTCGATTAACAAGAGGATTTGCTTTAGGTGGTTATGTTTTGATTAAGCAGAGTGCACGTATAGGCCTTGAGAAGCTCATTAAACATGAGATAGGACACACCTTAGGGAAGAGGCATACCCTACTTCCTACTATCATGAATCCCTCTTGGTTGTTTAGATGGTTCAACAGGCTCTGATCGTCCTTTTTATTGCATCTTAGATATACATTATAATAAAGAATTACATTTTGAAGTTTATTGAGTGTAGAGGGCTTGTAGGCTTACTCTGTGGCCTTTGTATTAGTTTTATGGTCATGTGAGTTGATAGTAGGGAGTGTGAGTGTGGTGTTATGTGTATTGTTATTTTGGCTTGTAGTAGCTGTTTTGTTGACTTAGAGGGCTTTTTAGAGTGTGATATGCGTTTTTAGGCTTTGTAAATTTGATTCCTTAAAGAATCACGAATTAAATGCATATCTGTCGTATTACAGACCTTCTACTCATATGTGATTTTCTTTTTATGATATTATAGTATTTTTTATATAATTATTTATTTTCTGAAATAAAATGAAAAGAAATTAAATTGGCTCTACTCTTATTTAATGCATTGGAGAGAGCCTCTATTTCATATCTGCCTTGTTAAAATGTACAAGTGCAGAATTTGAGGGGTAGGGTTTCAGTAGTATGACTTTACTAATACATCATCTATTAGTAAACTCAATGCAGATCTACTGTGTGTGGCTTTTGTGGGCATATAACACATTTGGAACAATCGTTGCCTTTTTTTCTCCTAACACCCCCCCCTCTTTTTTGAAGGGAACTATGCCTAAAAAATTTTTTTTACTCAAAAGTTTAATTAATGTCAATTACTATCGCAGTATGAGAGAGGAACAAGGTCTACCATAATTCACATAACCCTAAGCCTTGATAGTTCGGCCTCTCTCATTTTTCAAACTCACGATAAGCTTATTAATTAGTTAAGGAAAACATAATATACTACATGAAAGTACGTGAATATGAGGTTAGTCACACCCAGGCACAAATATTGATTTTATGTGATAGATGTGTGGGCCCATATATGTTAGATGAGAAATCAAATAACAATGTGGATCTCACTTGCCAAATCTGTGGCTACAAAACAGGAGAGACAAAAAATGAGTGAAAAACAAGGATTGGAAACTGTACAGGTTATTGATCTATTTTTAACAAAGAACGTATTTGCATTTGATGGAGGTATCAAGCTAAAAGATGGTGAACTTATCAATGGAAATATAACAAAGAGAGCAACACAAGAGGGCCAGGTAATCCTGGAGATAGAACTAAGTAGTGGTCATCCCAACCAGTTCTATACATCCTTCAAGTTCGTAACAGTATTTGAAGCGAAAGTCCTGGTTGCTGCAATACAGATGATAGAAATGGCAGGCAAAAGTTGTGCAGATACTGTCAAACAGGCTATAGAAATGTCAAAAAAATTGCTCGAAGAGAACGAAAAAGAAAGCGAAGAAAAAGAAAATAAGTAAATAAAAAAAACCCCATTTTTCAATGGGGAACATACCAACCAGGGATAATCTTGCAAATCCCTTTATTACGATATAAAATAGGGGTATAAAAATTTTTTCGAATAAAAAAAACCCCTATCGCTTGGATAGGGGCTGTGAGGGATAGTTTGGTGTCGAGTTCTGAAAAAATGAATGTTGTGGTATCCAGAACTCTAATGCCATATTAGAATTTTTGTATATAAAGTTTTGCCAGATTGGAAAATATTCATTTTAGAAAAAAGGTTCCAATGAAAAATTATCTAATGAGGTTTGTATTTTTGGCACTCTCTGTTTAAATTCTCCTATATATGGATTATTTTTCTCATATTCTATTCTTCCTTTTGCTATGTTATAGTATTCTTCTTCAAGTTCTATACCTATAAATGAAAAACCACCTCTTGCACACGCTTTTCCTGTGCTACCACTTCCCATGAATGGATCAAGAGTAACACCATTTTTAGGGGTTACTAATCTTATTAAGTAAAGCATAAGGTCCGTAGGTTTTACAGTAGGATGGTTATTTTTAGCTATACTTTTGTTTCTTTGGTATGGGTTTTCAATAGGTTTTGTTCTACCATCGTGGCTGTATTGTTTATCTTCAAATCCTTCCAATCCTTCGTTTCTGTCAGTTTTACTTGTTTTGGGACAATAGAAGTATCTCGCCCAATCCTCTTGTAAACCATCATGAATTACATTTGCAGGGTATCTACCAAGTTCGTGTTGTTTCTGACTATCTTTATTATCTTTCATACCAAAATTTACCACACCATTTTCTCTATTATTAGAACCAATACTTAACTTCTCATCTGTTTCTATCCTACTATCATCTATATTGATACTGCCAGTTCCCCATTCTAATACATTTTTAGCTATTGTTTTTTCAGCTAAAGGTTTTCGTGCCATGACTATTGGCTCATGTGCAGGTTTAAGAGCTGTACCCCACCCTTTTCCAACATTTAAATTCTTAGGAAAACCACTACCATAAATCCACATGATTTGATCTCTGATTTCAAAACCTGCATCCTCTATTCTAACTGCCATTCTGTGATATGTTCTACTACCAGCAAAGGATAATAGATGACCACCAGGTTTAAGGACACGTAAACACTCTTCCCATATTTCTTGAGAGGGTACATCATAATCCCATTTTCTTGCCATAAATGATAAACCATAAGGTGGATCTGTGACTATGCTATCTACTGAGCAATCTTTCATCTGTTTCATCTGTTTAAGACAATCATTGTGATATAGATTTATGGTAGTCATGTTAATGTTAAATTTTGGTTAGAATTTTTGTATATAAGGTTTTGCGAGGATAGAAAATTTTGAAATAAAAAAAACCCCTCTTGCGAGGGGCCATAATTTAATTTTATTATAATTTATATCTTTTAATTTCTATTTGAAGTGTCATACGATATTCATTGTTATCGCTACCATAATTTTGAGATGCAGAAAAAAATATTAGATCATTCTTATATTCATCAAGAATAGATGAATATGATTGTTTTCGTATTTTTCCTGCAAAAACAACGAGTTCTGGTGCAGAATTTTTATTGTTCCAATTTTTTACAAATTTATCTAATTTGTAACTATTGTCTAATCTTATTGTTTCACCATCTTCAAGTTCTGGTTCTACATAAGTCAAGTCATCTAATTGAGTATAATAAGTAGGTGCAAGATATGCTTGTGCATACAACCTTGTAACTGTGTGTGCTCTTTCTACAACCCAATAATAACCATTCTTGTAGGCAGTATCTATTATCTCGTAGATTTCTTCTTTATTAAGCATAGCGTAATCATGCTCAGTATCTTCATTTCTTAATTGAAAGTCATCTTTTATCATTATAATTCTCCTGCAGGGTTTCCCTGCGAATCAATAATGCCCCTCTTATGAGGGGCTTTGATATATTAGTTTGGGAATCATTGTATTTCTAAGTCTTTAAAACGTACATCAATTTCATTAGTTGAACTCTCCTTCTTTCATAAGTCTAACGTACCATCCATCAGATTCCTTATACAAGTTTTTCAATCTTGCACCTGTATATCTATCGTATTCGGCATAATCGCCAAAAACCCATTGATAGTCATAAGTTCCTTTGAGACTAATAATTAGCCAACTCATAAGGTCCGAATCTATTTCTGGAATTTCACCTTCCATAAGTGGTTTATAATCGACAAAATGATACCAATTTTCTTTATGGAGTTTTTCAAATTCTTCAAAATTTTCTCCATTTTTTAATTGGTTTGCTGCCTTCATAATTTCTGAATAGATTGATTCATAATCAACTAAATTCCATTCTCCTTTTCGATTAAGGAATTCTATTTTGTTGATGCGTTCTTTTTCTTTGTCATCTAAGGCTTTGAAAAAGTCAAGGGCTGTTAAATAATATTTTTCCCATATGTATTTTGGTTTTTTATATAATACCATTGTTTTTTTCTCCTGCAGGTTGTACCTGCGAATCACAAATGCCCCACATCAGTGGGGCTATGTTATGATTATTTATTAAGATTTTTAAGCTCTAATCGTTTTCCATTTCTTCTGCTAACCATTCTTTGTATTGGGGATGTTCGTTAATGTCTAAGTCAATCCACTCTCCATTTTTATACTCACCACAAAAAGCATTATTATATTCAATCCACTCTGCAGTGATTTCTATATCATGTTTTTTCTCTCCTTGTCGGTAAGCTTCTACTGGTGGTGAGTTTGCACTCCAAAAAGAAAGGAATAATGTGTCTTCTTGTTGTCTTGTTACAAAGACCTCATTGATTTTTCCAATTTCCCATTTGGTACCCCATTCTCTAATAGCTTTATCCCAATTCCATTCTCCTATTGGATTAAGAAATTCTAATAGACCATTGTCTCTTTCTTTCTTTTGGTATTGATCAATAATATTTTCAATATTGTCCAATACTTCTTTACTTCCTCTAATGGTTATATCGTTTTCACACCAATTAGGCATTAGCTATGCAACTCCTTTTCTAATTGATAGTATTCTTTTTGCTCATCATCATCTAAATGATCAGCAATTATCCATTTAAAACCAATTAAGTCCATTTGAACTTCAACAAAGTTGTCAATGGCTTTCTTTTCAAGCTCTTCTAATCTATCTTGTTTTAATTGTTTGTTCATAATTTTTTCTCCTGCAGGGGTTTCCTGCGAATCATAAAAACCCCTATCTAAATAGGGGTTAATATATTTAATTATTAAGTTCTTTCATTTTTTAATTTGGATTTTCAAGAAAAGAAATTAGAAATGATTCATAATCATTTTCATCTTCGATTTCTTCAAGTTTCTTGTCAAGATAATCTCTCTGTTCTTTATCTAATTCATCAAATGATATCAAATATTCCAAGTCATAATCATTTAAAATTGCTTGTACGTTCATTAATAATCACTCCTGCTGTCTGCGACATCAGATGAATAGTTTGTCATGCAGTTTGAACACATCATATCGTAGTCGTTATCATTTGAACATCTGCAACACCAATTCTCTTCAATGTTTGTACAATCTGTTAAATCATCTTCTATATGATTGAACTTATTTTCATTTATACATTTTGTGTATTTCATTCTTTCACCTACAGGCATTGCCTGTGAATCGCAAGAACCCCAGGCTATAAAGCGTGGGGCATTGCATTGTTTCTACTATAAAGTAGGATCTTCTGGATCATCTATGACAAATACATTGTCACTTTCTTCTAAGATTCTATATCCTATTACTTTGCAAGTGTCATATGATTCACATCTGTATAAAATTCTCAATTCTTCTACATCATCTTTGAACCATTCCCAGGTGCAATCAGATCCATCTTCTCTGTGTTTTGTTACTGTCATGCAATTTTACTCTCCAGGTTTGTTGTTTGTATTAATACAAACTTATCACTTGTTCCTTGTTGACTTACTATAAACTCATCTGGTAAGTGCTTGCACACAAAATCAATCTTTTTTCTTGATGTCATGTGAGCACTATCACAGATTTCGTTAAAGAAACTTACTGTAAGGTCTACATTTGCATGAGGCATAAATGTTACATGTGTGGTATCCCATTTTTTTTCTTCTTTGAGTTTTACCAATAGCTTGTTCATCACAAATATAAATTGATTTTCGAAGCCATTGAAATACTCAGATAAGAAATCTAATCTCCAAACATTGTATTCATATTTTTTATAAAATTCTTTTATCATTTTAAATTTTTCTCCTGGAAGACTTTATCTTCCTATGCAAGAAAACCCCACACTATTAAGCATGGGGCTTCTTATTAATCTTTGTTCCAATCTATATTAATTTCATAGTTCTTTTCAATGATATCTTTCATTGATATTTTGTCTATGTATGTGTGTATTTGATGACATGCTAAGCATGTTTCGTAAACTCTGCGTGTAGCTATACCTTCTTCATTGTAGGTGTATTCGCCATCAAAGATAACATGATGTTTGTGTTCAATACATTTTGGTTTGTTGATTTTATAATTCATCTGACCACTTCCTTAGATGAATAGCTAAGGTAGGGGATTTGCTTAACTTGAAATGATTGTAATCTAAATTGTAATGTTTGAAAAATTTCTCTACATCTGAATTTGTATCAAGGTTAAAAGCAACTTGATGTGTGCCAGATCCAGTAGTATATGAGGTAAATAAATCAGTTGTATATCCTTTCTTCCATTTCTTTTTAGCCAGTTCCTTTGCAGGTCTTAGCTCAATGAAAAGATGATCCCAATCCATTTTATTTATAGTTCTCATAATTTCTTGTCTTTCAAATTCATTAACTACGTTTAGTACATAATTAACAGTTATTAAATCCCATTTTGTATTCACCAATTCTTCACTTAATGTGTCAGTAATTTCATATAATGCTTCACCTGGTTCTACTAAATTTGGATCATAAGCAACTATATTTACATTATCAATATAGTTTTTAATCTTAGATTCAATATATTTAGAGTTTCTACCAGTACCAGCACCAAAATCTAACACATTGTATTCTGTGTATTTGATGGGCAGTCTATTGAATAATTTTTTTATTCCTGGTGTGGGCATTTTGCCACTATAGACAGTCGGATGCTTTGGCATCACGAACTCTCCTTGTTTAATTTTATTATTCTTTGATTGTTCATTTTTATCACTGAGGCTTTCGCCTCTGAATCATAAAAGCCCCTATAATAAATAGGGGCAGTGATTTTGATTATTAATACATCACATAATATTAGTTTCTATCTCTTATATATTTAGGCATAGCTTTTTTAATTTTTTCTCCATCTTTCATAGCTTCTTTGATTTCATAGTCTGTTGCTAACCTCTCAAAGTTTGCTATTACT
>Ga0181569_10003551_pt1 | contig 12129 bp, 10 predicted proteins | sample 101ome_19_FD_132452 | JGI IMG/M metagenome (GOLD analysis project Ga0181569, IMG submission 132452) | Coastal salt marsh microbial communities from the Groves Creek Marsh, Skidaway Island, Georgia - 101405AT metaG (megahit assembly) | ecosystem: Environmental > Aquatic > Marine > Intertidal... | reverse complement strand
GAATTTAAAATTACAGTAATCAACACGAATGATAACCCTAATTTTTTATCTGCCGCGTCAGCCACTTCTGAAGAAGATAATCCATTTTCATTTCAAGTTACGGCCTCAGATCCAGATGTTGGAGATAATCTCACATTATCAACTGCAGACCTTCCATCATGGGTAAGCTTTTCAAATTCGACACTGACGGCAACTCCAACTAATAAAAATGTTGGATCTCACAAATTTACTTTATCAGCGGTAGACACAGCAGGCGCTAAAGCTGAGCAAATTTTCACCTTAAATGTTGAAAATACAAATGATGCACCAGTGGTCTTAAAAATAATACCTGATCAAACGCTAACTGAAGACGCAGCTTTTAATTTTACTTTAGCATCAGGTACCTTTTCGGATGTTGACATTGGTGATGAACTTTCATTTTCGTCAGCTTTATCAAATGGTTCCAATTTACCCTCCTGGTTAAATTTCAACAGTTCAAATGCTACCTTTACTGGAACCCCGTTGAACGAACATGTAGGCAATATTTCTGTAAGGGTGATTGCGACCGATAAGTTTGGTAGCTCGGTTTATACAGATAGCAGCTTTATCATTGAAAATACCAATGATGTACCAACTATCATTTCAACGCCAGACTTAGCAGTGACGGAAGATAGCTATTATTCATATATTGCTTACGCTAATGATGTGGATACAGGCGACACTACAACAGTTACAATTTTAGACAAACCGAATTGGTTAAGTTTTAGTTCAAATAATAACCTTTTGTCTGGAACCCCTACAAATGACGACGTTGGTACACATAGCGTTATAATTAAAGCCACTGATAATTATGGTGGCGAGACAAAACAAAGTTTTGCGATTGAAGTTACAAATTCAAACGATGCACCAGTAGTGAATAAAACATTGCAGGATGATATTATAATAGAGGATCAAGCATTTTCTATCATAATACCAAGCGATACATTCATTGATATTGATTCAGGAGATGAGTTGATTTTAAGTGCCACATTAGCAAGCGGAACCATCCTGCCTGCTTCATGGATTAGCTTCGACTCAGAAACTGGTACTTTGAGCGGCACAGCGTTGAATGAGCATGTAGGCGCACATAGCATAAGAATATATGCAACAGATAAATCAAATTTATCTATTTTTGATGATATTGAATTAACCGTTTTAAATTCAAACGATGCCCCGACTTTTTCTTCATCTCCAAGCTTGAACGCTACTTTAGGAAGTCAGTATAATTATTCAATCGAGGTAGCCGATGTAGATTTAAAGGATACCAGAACTATTTCGGTCATTGAAAAACCCACTTGGCTTTCTTTAATAAACACGACTTTAAGTGGGACACCACAGTACAGTGATCTTGGAGCTAATTCAGTAAAGTTAAAAGTCGTAGACGCTGCAGGAGCTGAAGATACGCAAATATTCTCAATTAATGTACAACAAGTAGTGGAAACGGCAACTTGGGGTGGAAACTCTTATAACTACACTTTTCCTTCGAATACCTATGTAAACGACTCTACGTCGCTTAGCGTTTCGGGACTTCCTTCTTGGTTGAGCTTCAATTCTCAGAGCAAAACGGTAACAGGAACCACGCCAAAGGTTGATGTGAGGATGGATACGGATGGGAATTTCAAAGCCTATAACGCGAATACAAGTCAATTCGATTCTTCGCTTCCAAAACAACTTGAAAGCTCTCAGATCAGTTTGTCTTCTGAGAATTCGGAGGGAACGAGTCAAAGTTTTAGTTTATTAATTAGGCCTGATTTTGCGATACCGATCAAAGACACATCTAAAATGGTCGTACAGGATTTTCCAGTATCTGGATTGAGCACAGAACAAGCACTAAATTTATCTACTTCTTATGTGGCAGACTTGGGCACGGTCTTAAATTTGGGCTCATTCGACCTCGATTATCAGAACCTTATTCATGGTAAAGATAATAATCCATCGACTACTTATACATCGCCACAGATTGTTATTGATCTGCCCGGTGAAATTGCAGCTGACAAAGATATAGACCTAGGTTTGATCACAATCAAATTAATTCAAGTTAAAAACAAAACTTCTGAAAATACAAGAACACGAGAGAGTGATGAGGAGTTCGCTTATCTTATGTTTACAAGTGAAATAAGGGATTCTGAATCAACTCCTGCTTCATTTACTTCTTCGCAGCAACTGCAAGGGCAAATATCTATCAAATGGGGATCAGGCCTAGCATGGACTAACGTGCCCGAAAAAATAGATGGCGTTAATGATACGATAGAATACACAACCGCGACATCGACTGAACCGGCTAAACTTAAATTAAATTTACTGGCCTTATCAGACGATTTAGGGTTTGGGTCTACCTTATTGCCTATAGAAAGGGGTGAATATTATGCAAGTGTAGACGGAATTCCATTTGAATTCGAAGATGGTACCTTCATTGATATTTTAGAGGCGACAGTGAACATCGTATGATTTAATGTTTTGTTTCATTGCCGCTTTGTAAAGATTCTTGAACAATTTTTGATCTTTGAAGAGCTTCAAGTTGTGACTTATGCCTCGATCGAGCTCTAGATAATTCATGATTAAATCTTGCCTCTAAGGCAGCCTTTGAAGCTTCAAATCTTTTTTTAATCTCATCGACCTCTTTTTGATGGCCTTGGATGAGTGACTTTTGACGTTCAGTATTCATAATCTTGGAATTTTCAGCCATAACTTTTCATCCTTAAAATTTTAGAAAACATACAAGTACACAAAAAGATTACAAACAGATTAGTAAAAAATAAGCGAAAAACGTAAAAACGAGTGTACATTTACATTTAACATTTAAATTTTAGTATCGCTGATTTTATTTTTTACTTATGCAGGAACGCCGCCAAATCGTCGATTGCGAGAGAGATAACTAGTTAGTACTTGCTCAAAAATTTCTGATGTAAAATCAGGCCAAAGCGTATCAACGAATTCATATTCCGAGTAGGCGGACTGCCAAAGAAGAAAATTAGAAATCCTCGCTTCGCCAGAAGTTCTTATAACTAAATCTGGATCCGGAAGAAAATATGTGTCTAGATATTTTGGTAAAGTTTCCTCGTTGATTTCTCGCGCGTCTATTTTTCCAACGGCTAAATCCTTTGCGAGGCGTTTAGTTGCACGCGCCACCTCATCTCTACCACCATAATTGATTGCTATTGTCAAATTAAGCCCATTATTACCGCTAGTTAAAAGCTCAAGCTCATCCATTAAATCAACTAAGTGATTGTCAAGTTTTATTCGGTCTCCAATAAAGCGAACACGTACATTATTATCCTTCAAGCCTTGCGATTCATGATTTATGTAACGCTTAAATAAACGCATCAAGCCAGCTACTTCTGACTGTGTACGTTTCCAGTTTTCCGTGGAAAAAGCAAAAATAGTCAAATGTTTTACGCCTAAATCAGGACAGCACTTTACTATTTCACGAACACGCTTTGCACCAACGTAATGGCCGATTATTCGTCGTCTATTCCGCGCCAAAGCCCAACGGCCGTTTCCATCCATAATAATTGCGACATGATTAGGTTTTCTAATGTCTATGTTTTTTTTTAGCATATTTCTTGCGGCCTTCAACTGCTCACATAGTTGTTACTACAATTTTCAAATAAGGAAAATAGCTAATAATTTGTATTTTTTTCAGCATTGTTGGTTGAACAAAATCTTTAAGTAAGCTGTGAGAATATTTAAAAAACGAGTTGCTACAAGTTAGCTGCTATAGTTAGTTGTATAAAGTCTCTATTTTGCAGAGCACCTTAAATCAAAGTTTAAATCTGAAGACTTACTTTAAAAAGTTTCTACAAGTAGCTTCAGAGCCAAATATTTCACAGAGCTTTTCACTTGTTAATTTTTAAATAGCAAGTGTACGCGGTAGCTATTTCTTTAAAGTTCTAATAAATTAGAGAGTAATAAATAGGGGGCTTTATAGTTTAATCTAAAAAAGTGTGGTTTCATACGAACGGATAAATAACCATAACTTACACGATTTGATACGCATAATATATATTATGTTAAATAATTGCGTGCGTGTTTAAGAGCGTTCCGTTATTTCTGCTAGCGACCTATAATATAATTTTTAATATTTGTCTGAACCAGACTGACAAACGAAAGGACTTTAAGCGCGTGAAAGTCGAAAGATTTCTAAGCGAGATTATGAAGGCGGATCTGATCCGCGATGTTTGGGAACTTCACGTATCAAAAATGCGCGAGTATAAGTTTGATCGTTTGGTCTATGGGTTTACGCATTTTTCTACGGATCACGGATTGGGCGATCCCAATGATTTTACGTTTCTTACCAACCACAGTGCAGATTATATAAATGGGTTCATAAATGATGGGCTTTTCAAAGATGCGCCGATGACCAATTGGGCACAGGCCAATAACGGCGCCTGCAGTTGGACACATATTGTAAAGCGAATGCAAAACGCGACATTAAGCCCAGGTGAATTGGCCACTATCGCTTTCAACCATAAACACGATGTCAAAGCCGGCTATACGATCAGCTTTAAAGCGCCTTCAATGCGGTCTAAAGGCGCAATTGGCCTGACGGCGCCAAAAAACATGTCGCAAGAGGAAGTCGACGAGAACTGGAAAGAATTTGGCGATGAGATTTTGCTTATCAATAACGTTGTTCATTTAAAGATCATTGCGCTTCCTTTGGAAACGCCCGCCGCTTTAAACCTTACAAAACGCCAAATACAGGTTCTTCAATGGGTCAGTGATGGTAAAACGTTACAAGATGTAAGCGTTTTGTTGAACATATCACCAACCACTGTTGAAAAACATTTGCGGCTTGCCCGCCAAGGTTTGGGCGTTGAAACCACTGCGCAGGCCATAATGAAGACCGTGCGACAAAATCAAATTCATATTACCAAATGATAATCGCAATAAAAAAGGCCGCGTGTAGCGGCCTTGGTGGTTATTGAAGGCATGGGCGCGATCACGCGCCCGAAACCGTAAAAGTCATAATTTAACCTTGCACAACCTTGGCAACTTCGGCGGCGAAATCTTCTTCTTTTTTCTCGATACCTTCGCCAACTTCCATCCGCACATAGCCCGTGATTTCAACGCCGGCCTCTTTGGCAGCTTGCTCAACGGTCAAATCTGGATTGATCACAAAAGCTTGACCCAAAAGCGTCACCTCGGAGAGGAATTTTTTAATGCGACCCGCGATCATTTTTTCAATCACCGCTTCGGGCTTACCAGATTCACGTGCTTGTTCGGTTAAAACGTTTTTCTCCCGTTCTAGCAAAACCGGATCGAGATCTTCAGCTCCAAGCGATTGCGGGTTTGCGGCCGCAACATGCATAGCAACTTGCTTTGCAAAAGCTTCGTTGACACCTTTCGTGGCAACGAGAACGCCAATGCGCCCCATACCTTCGGCGGCGCTGCTATGGATATAAGATTGCACGCTGTCGCCCGAGATTTTAGACATCCGGCGCAATGACATATTTTCGCCAATCGTCGCAATCTTATCTGTCAAAATCTCGGTTACGGTTTTTCCACCGATATCGGCTTGCGCCAACGCATCAAGATCTGCCACATTGAGCGCTTTTTGCGCGAAGGAGCCGACCATTGTTTGGAATTCAGCGTTTTTACCAACAAAATCGGTCTCAGAGTTCACTTCAACAGCAACGCCCGTGCCGTTCTGAACCGAAACGGCTACCAAGCCCTCAGCTGCCACGCGGCCCGATTTCTTTGCCGCTTTGGCAAGGCCTTTGGTGCGCAGCCAATCAACCGCTGCTTCAAAATCGCCTTCAGTTTCTGTCAGGGCTTTCTTTGCGTCCATCATACCTGCGCCTGTCGCGTCGCGCAGTTCTTTTACCATTGATGCTGTGATGGCCATTTGGCTCTCCTCATTTAGCGTCATAAGAAAAGGCAGGATGTCATTCCCCTGCCCTTGGCTTTTAGATCAGCGCTTACGCCTCTGGCGTAGCTGCTTCTGTAGCCGTCTCTGCAGCAGGCGCTTCAGCAGCAGGCTCGGCCTCAACCACGGCCTCTTCTTGCAACGCCTCTTCCATTTCGCCAAGATCAACCCCGGCGGCACCCAATTGGGCAGACATTCCATCGAGCGCAGCCCGAGAGGCTAAATCGCAATACAGAGCGATAGCGCGTGATGCATCATCATTGCCTGGAATAATGTAATCAACCCCATCTGGGGAACAATTTGTGTCGACAATACCAACCACGGGAATCCCCAGCTTATTGGCTTCTGCAATCGCCAGCGCTTCTTTTTTCACGTCGATCACGAACAACAAATCTGGCACACCGCCCATTTCGCGAATACCGCCCAGTGACGCTTGCAATTTGTTTTGCTCGCGCTCAAGTCCAAGCCGTTCTTTCTTGGTAAGACCGTCCATACCGGCCGTAAGCTGCTCGTCAATATTTGCAAGCCGCTTGATTGATTGTGAAACCGTTTGCCAATTGGTCAGCGTGCCGCCCAACCAACGGTGGTTCATGTAATATTGTGCGCATTTTTCGGCCGCTTCGGATATCGGCGCTGCCGCTTGGCGTTTTGTGCCCACAAACAGGATACGCCCCCCGCGCGCAACGGTTTCGCGAATTGCATTTAAAGCCGCGTCCAGCATCGGCACGGTTTGTGTCAAATCCATAATATGGATGCCATTGCGGGCGCCATAAATGAACTCACCCATACGCGGGTTCCAACGTTGTGTTTGGTGGCCAAAATGTACGCCAGCTTCAAGCAATTGACGCAAAGTAAACTCTGGAAGAGCCATGATTTTTCCTTTCCGGTTTTCGCCTTGACAGAGCTGTAAGAGCGGATGCTCCAACCGGTGGACTTTAAGGATGTATCCCCTAAATGCCCAAACTCCATCTGCGGATTTCGATAGAGGCGCGTTTAAATCAGCTTATCTCTGGGCGCAAGCCTAAAATACAAGGGTTGTCTTACGCTAAGATGGTACGTTCAATCACCCAATAGGCTCCGATCAACGCAATCAGGCAAGAGGACGGGATTGAAATATAGGCTCGATACCAAGGTTTATTTCCAAACCACACGCCCAACAATAGAAAAGCGCAAGCAATTACAGTGAGTTGCCCTATTTCTACGCCAATATTAAAGCCGATCAAAGCTGCTATGAATTGTCCATCCGGTAGCCCAAATTCTTGCAAAACGCTGGCAAAACCGAGCCCGTGCAACAATCCGAATCCAAAGATCAAAGCCGGTCGCCAACGGTGAAGATTTTGAGAAAAGATATTCTCAACCGCCACAAAAACGATCGAGGCGGCTATCAAAGGCTCAACTACACTGCCTGAAATGGTGACCCACCCCATCGCACCGGCGGCAAGCGTGACCGTATGGGCCAAAGTAAAGGCCGAAATCTGCCATAAGAGCGCTGAGATTCGCAGGGTGAGAAAGAATAAACCCAAGACAAAAAGAATGTGATCCAGCCCTTTGGGTATAATATGGTCGAACCCGACCGGCACATAAGAGGCCAGCTCGCCCCATGCAGAGCGCTTTTTCAATGCGCCCTGCCCGTTCATCGCGCTGCTGCGTTGCCCATCGCTTAAATATTCGGTTAAACCATTTTCAACGCCCTGCTGGCGCAAAACCAAATTGCCCAGCTCAGAATCCCAGGCAAAGCTGACGGCGCTTGGCGAAGCCAGCGATCCGGTTATACGAAGAATACTGAACCGCGGTAGATCCTGATTTTCTTCGCCAATCACCCTTACCTCTGCCAGCCTCAACGATACATCCTGAGGTGCCGGCGCAGCCCAAAGATGCAGGCGGGTTTGAAGAGAGGGCCAAAACACGCGCACAGCCTCCGCCAAAGCCTGCGCCTCTAAGGCCCGCAAACGGTCATATTCTTCCACCCGCGCTGACTCATTCGTATCTGTTGTTTCAGAAAGATCTATTTCAGCCAAAACGGCTTCTGCCATCAAGCGTATTTCGATCTCAATCTGGTTGTCCGTGATCGTAATGTCGGCTATCGAAGGGAAAACTTCATGTGCAGAGGCCGAGAGAATGCCCAAAAGGTTGAGCAATATTACAGCGATCAGGGTTTTGAATAAATGCAAGGGAGTCTTGGTCATCATGCCTCTTGTTACGTTTTTTGCGTTTTTTGCTGCTCAGCCTTCTTTCGCACATGAATTATGGATTGATGGTCAGAACTTTCAAGCTCAATCTGACGAAACCATTCGCTTGGACTTGCGCAATGGCGAGAACTTTAAAGGGTCTGCGCAGGCTTATTTTAAGTCGCGGATTAAGTCGTTTTATTGGTTTTTGAACCAGGAAACCCATCAGGTTGAAGCACGCATGGGGGATATCCCAGCCTTTTCGGCAACTCCCGGCGAAGATGGGCTGATGGTGGTTGTGTATGAATCCACGCCCAGCAGCCTGACCTATCGTGACTGGGCGAAATTCGACGCGTTTATTCAGCATAAAGATCTTGGACCCATCGAAGAAATGCACGCAGCGCGTGGGTTATTAAAGACCGATATTAAAGAGGCGTATCATCGCTATAGCAAGGCTGTGATTGGCATTGGCGAAGCGCAAGGCGCTGATCAACGATTTGGGCTGGAAACAGAGTTTGTGCTGTTAGGCAATCCTTATCGGGATGATCCGGCGCAGGGGCTTAAGGTGCAAATTCTGTATCGCGACGCGCCCCGCGCGGATGCTCAAATCGAAATATTTGAAAGAGCCTCTGACGGGACCGTAAATGTGTCTTTGATGCGCAGCAACGCCGAGGGAGTGGCGGTTATAGATATTAAGCCCGGGCACACATATTTGCTGGATGCTGTCTTGCTAAGAGTACCAGATCCCAATACCGCCAACGGGCCGCCCGCCCATTGGGAAAGCCTCTGGGCAGCGGTGACCTTTGCTGTACCCGAAGGGTAGAATGCGATGGAAACGCCTATTATTTGTATCGGCAGTGCCCTTTGGGATGTGATCGGACGTACGCAAACGCATTCCGGATTAGGCGGTGATGTTGCCGGGTTCATAAAAGAGCAAGCTGGGGGCGTGGCATTTAACATCGCCAAACTTTTCAGCCGCAAGGGCTGCGACACCATTATGCTGTCGCATATCGGTAAGGATCCGGCCGGTTGCGCGTTATTAGAGGTGATGGCGGGGCTGGGCATAGACGGAAAATTTGCCTATCGCAGCGCAAATCTTCCTACGGATCGATATATGGCAATCGAAGATGCCACGGGGTTAATCGCAGCGCTAGCAGATGCAAATTCTCTTGAGGCGGCCGGGGAGGCAATTTTGCGCCCTTTAAGCGATGGGCGCTTGGGCTCCCCAATCGCTCCTTTTAAGGGAACAATGGTCGTTGATGGCAATCTAACCGAAACCCTATTGGCGCGCATTGCGCAGGATCCCTTGCTCCAACAAGGTGACCTGAGGATATGCTCGGCCTCCCCCGGTAAAGCCACCCGGTTGAGGTGTTTTTTAGGGGGCGCTCGGGTCACGATTTACTGTAATAAGCACGAGGCCGAGTTTATCTGCGCTTCAGAATTTGCAACCGCAGCGGATGCAGCACAGGCGTTGACGGCGGCTGGCGCCTGGCGCGCCATTGTGACGGATGGCGTCAAGCCCGCTGCCGATGTGCAGCGCGGGCAGCCTTTAATCGTTGCACGCCCTGCCAAGGTGCAGATCAAACAAATAACCGGTGCGGGCGATGTGTTCATGGCGCAGCATATTTTGGCTGAGCTAGAGGGCGCGCCGCCTGAGGAGGCCCTAAAGAGCGCCATAGGTGAAGCGCAGAATTTTGTTGCGGGAAAGATATGAAATGCTGAATTGTCAGATTGCACCCAATGTTGCCGAGGCCTTGACAAAAAAGACCCCCATCGTTGCGTTGGAAAGTACCATCATCACCCATGGGATGCCTTGGCCACAAAATCTGGATATGGCAAAATCAGTGGAATCATGTGTGCGCGAGGCTGGGGCCACGCCCGCGACAATTGCCGTGATCGATGGTGTTTTGAAAATCGGTTTAAGCGCAACGGATCTGACACAATTGGCGCAAACAAAAAATGCCGCCAAATTATCACGGGCGGATTTGGCGCTTTGTATGGCGCAAAAAAAGACTGGAGCAACCACTGTTGCCGCCACAATGATTGCCGCGAATTTTGCTGGCATTTCGGTTTTTGCAACGGGTGGAATTGGCGGCGTTCATCGCGGCGCCGAACATAGTTTTGATATCTCGGCCGATCTTCGGGAATTGGCGCTTACGCCCATAACGGTTGTCGCTGCGGGGGCAAAGGCAATATTGGACATTCCAAAAACGCTGGAAGTTTTGGAAACTTATGGCGTTCCAGTTATTTGTTATCGTAGCGATGTATTCCCTGCCTTTTGGTCTGGGAGGTCTTCCTATCCTGCGCCGTTGCGTATGGATGAGGCAAAAGAAATAGCTTTGGCGCATAAAATGCGCGCAGAATTGGGCCTGTCTGGCGGGCAATTGGTGGCCAATCCGATACCATTGGGTGATCAAATTCCCCAAAGTGAAATTGATCCTATGATTGCCCAAGCGCTAACAGAGGCCGCGCACCAAAAAATTACCGCAAAGGCAGTGACTCCATTTTTGCTCTCACGCGTTTTTGATCTGACGCAAGGCCGATCTTTGACCGCTAATATTGCTCTGGTGCTGAACAATGCGCGTTTAGCGGCTCAGATTGCACAAAATTTATGACAGAGCCGTTACTGTTTAGAATTGAGGCGTATGAATATTGTGCGCGCGTCTAAGTGTGATATGTGTTGGCGCAGGTAAAGGGTTATAGTCATGAGTGATCTTGTAAAACCACCGACCTTGTTAAAAAGGTTTATCTCAGGGTTCAGGAATAGCTTTCTAACCGGGGTTGTCGTCATTGCCCCCGTAGGCTTGACCGTGTGGCTGGTTTGGACAGTGATTGGTTGGATTGATGGCTTCGTTTTGCCCTTCGTCCCTTCACAATATCAACCTGAAGCAATTTTAAAGGCTATCCTAGGCGAGGATGTGCGGGTCAATATCCGCGGTCTTGGCGTTGTGTTCTTTTTGGTCTTCACCACCTTCATCGGCTGGATTGCCAAAGGATTGCTTGGCCGTACCTTCATTCGATCCGCAGAAAACCTCGTGAACCGCATGCCGGTTGTCCGCTCGGTGTATTCGGGCGTAAAGCAAATTGCGGAAACCGTGTTTGCGCAAGCCGATAGGTCTTTCGAAAAAGCATGTTTGATCGAATATCCACGGCGCGGTATTTGGGCCATCGGATTCATTTCCACCACAGCGAAAGGTGAGGTTTCAAAACGCTCGGGATCGGGGCAGAAAATGCAATCGATTTTTGTTCCAACAACGCCCAACCCGACCTCCGGCTTTTTGTTATTCTTTCCTGCTGAAGATGTGATTGAATTGGATATGAGCGTTGAGGATGCGGCGAAATTGGTGATCTCGGCCGGGCTTGTCTATCCTGAGGATCTGCCGGTTAAAGAACTAAAAGCCTAAATTGAATGCAGCCCATTAAGTGCTTTGATTTGATGTCTGCAATTCATTGTTTTGTAAAGATAATTACATTTTGGCTGGTTCGACGTGCCCAAAGACCAGATATTCCTCGAGTTATGATTATATATGCGAAATAATAATAAACGATCTGATCGCCTTGCGGTGACCTTTGCGTTTTATTTTTAATTCATTAAAAATTAACCCGAAGCGCCCGGGCCAAATGGTAGGGCGTTGGGTAAATTAAGACCTGTCTCACTTAAAACGCCTGCGGCGCTGCGCTTCAAAGACATAAGGAGCGAACAAAGTGACGGTTTTAAAAAATATTAAGACTACAAAATCAGTCATATTACTGGCAATCGATAAAGCTTATGCAGCAAGTAAAGCGCGAACGAAACGCTTTGAAGGGCCTTTCAGATGAACAGCTTTCAGATATCGAAAAAACCAAACTCAAAGCCTTAAAGGAAATTCAGCAAGGGTATCGTATTCCTACAAACCGGCGCTTTAAGTAGGCTGGAATGCCGTGCTCTGATGATCACCCACTTTTTGAGCGTTACATGAGATGGAGGAACTGAACCGCGTTACAACGCTGTCCAGCCGCCATCAACGCTTAAGGTCGTGCCGGTGATTTGATCCGCAGCATCAGAGCAAAAAAACACGCATGTACTGCCCAATTGTT
>Ga0181569_10003549_pt1 | contig 12136 bp, 7 predicted proteins | sample 101ome_19_FD_132452 | JGI IMG/M metagenome (GOLD analysis project Ga0181569, IMG submission 132452) | Coastal salt marsh microbial communities from the Groves Creek Marsh, Skidaway Island, Georgia - 101405AT metaG (megahit assembly) | ecosystem: Environmental > Aquatic > Marine > Intertidal zone... | reverse complement strand
GCATCAAGTACCAAAACGAAATCAATCAAGAGTGCAAGTAGTGACAAAGTCGATCTCCTTCTAAAGAAGTAGAAGTCCACGTTTGTTCTCTGTACTCTAATCGAAGCGTTCACCGTTTCTGTGTCATAATCAAGTAATCAAATCAAAATCAGCGCGCGAGCGCGCGTTTTCTTTGGGTATTGGCCAACAAAAAACGCTCCGGCGTCGCGTCGACGCCACATCGCGTTCCCGATGGTGCGCGCGACGACGACGACGACGACGACGACGACGACCGCGCGAGCCGGTGCGAGAGATTACGCCCTTCATCCTCCCGCCGGATGGACGTCTGAGTGGTCGTGGTGCGCGCTCGACGGCGGCGATCGCGCGACGCGCGGCGCGAACGCGCGAGCGTTATTCCACGCGCCCGAATTACACGAACGCGCGAGAATGGGCGACGCGCGAGAGGTGACGCGATTGTTGGACTCGGGAGCGTTTGAATTGGAGGCAAAAGATCCCGCCGGACGCACCGCGTTACACTTCGCCGTGGGATTCGGTCGTCTCGACGTCGTGGAGGCGCTCTTGCGTCGAGGGTGCGCGCTCGAGCCGAGAGATTTTTGGAAAAAGGCGCCGGTGGATTGGGGGATTCAGGCGCGACACGACGCGTGCGTGGAGGCGCTCAGGGTGGAGGCGGTGAAGAGAGGCGTGTGGGGAGGTCGAGGGCGGGTGGCGCCGCTGAAGACGTACTACGAACACTGTTATAATCTCACCGCGGAACAAGTCGAAGCCATGGTGGCGGAGAACGCGCGCGAGGCGCGCGAACACTACGAGCAACAGATTGAGATGAATCGAGCGAGTTACGCGCGACAGCGCGAAGAGAGGATCAAGGTTGCGTCAAAACCGAAACCCAGAGGTCGAAAGAAGAGGTGAGCGCGACGGCACTCGTGTATTAATGAATTACATGGTCGACCCGAGTTACGCGGTCAACCGTCGGTTTACGTCATCATCTCTACATCCGCCGCGCGTTTGATTTGCGGCAACTCGTCGTCACACAGCGGTTGTTCGATCGGTTGAATCATCCTTCGTTCGCACCCGTTTCCATCGATGGTGACGAGTCGAATGACACCACCCGAGGACGCGTCGCGCGCGATGGCGAGCGAAATCGCGCGCGTCACCCACGCCTCCGCCTCGGCGCGAGACATGTCCTTCTTGAACGTGTCGTCGCACCACCCGTACACGTACGCGCTCCCGCTCCCGCCCACCGTGAACGGGGCCTCGACGAGGGCACCACCGAGTGGAATCCCGTACACCTGCGGACCGAGCTTTCGATCCCATCCCGCTATGATCATCCCCGCCTGCAGCCGCTCCTTGTTTTCGTACGCGATTGTTTTCGTCAAATTAGCGACGAGCCTCACGTCGCACGTCAATCGTTCGTCCGCTCCCGCCGCCGCGCTCGACACCGACACCGCGTGTTCTTCCGCTAATCTAGAGACGTACGCCGCCACGTTCTGCGTATCCGCCGCGCTTCCGCTGCGACACATCCACGCGTTGTCGCAGATCCGCGTGATTTTGTCGCTCGCCCTATTCGCCACGTACGTCCCCGTGCTCGTGCGCGAGTCCGCCCCGAGCACGACACCGTCCGCGTACGTAACCGCCATGATGGTCGTCTGCGCGCCCCACCGACACCGTCGTCATCGTCGTCGTCGTCAGTCAATCGATCGATCGATCGTCGTCACGCACTTCACCCACGTCGTGCGCGCACGTTCGCGTGCTCCATCGCGTCCCGCGTCGCCTCGCCTCGCCTCGTCTCGCGCACCCCCATGGACACGGGCGCGTTCGCGTGCTCCATCGCGTCTCGTCTCGTCTCGTCTCGTCTCGTCGCGCTCTCCCGTCGTCGTCGTCGTCGTCGTCGTCCCTCACCCGTCGGTCGCGTCCGTCCGTCCGAGGGGACATGGAATAAAACCCCATATTTGAGCGCACACACACTCGCCGACGCGCGCGACCGACCGACGACGACGACGACGGGGGCGCGAGACTCGATCGCGCGCGAGTCGCGTCGCGTCGTGTCGAGTCGCGTCGTGTCGAACGACACCGCGCGCGATCGATCGAGACCGACCGCGTGTCTCTCTCCGTCTCTCTCTCTCCGTCCGTCCCTCGAACGCGCGCGTTTGGGGAGATGGCGACGGCGGATGGAGACGGCGCCGAGACGCGCGCGGAGACGACGGTGCGCGACGACGACGACGACGACGACGCGCCGTGCTGTCGATTCTGTTTCGAATGCGCGAACGATGACGTGCGAGGTCTCGAACTCATCGCGCCGTGCGCGTGTCGAGGCGGGCAACGGTTTATTCACGCGAACTGTCTGTTGCGATGGCAACGCATGTGCGTGGTGCAATCACCGACGCACCCGGCGTATTGGGACGATGATACGCGATCGAACGTGTGTAACGTGTGTAAGACGACGTTTACGACGACGCCGCCGTCGAGATTGACGCTCATGTCGAGTTTCACGGGGGCGGAGATCGCGGCCATGTTGAGCCGAGATTTTCTTCTGTGTAGTCACGACGAATTTTCGCGCGCGTTGAGGGAAAAGCTGGAACAAATGCCGCCGGGATTGCGACGAATTTGTGGATACGAACACTGGATAGATGGGACGTACCTGATCACGGACGTGATCGAGGCCGGAGAGGATGAGGACGAGGGGGGAGAGGGGGGCGAACGCGGCGTCGGCGACGACAGCATCGTCGCCGTCAATCTCAACTCGCGGACGGATCTGAACGAGGTGGTGAACAGGGAGAGTCAGCTGTTTGAGCTCGTGGAGGATGTCCGACGCGGGGTGACGACGGGGAGGTTAAATCTCGAGCACAGCGTCACGGGTGAAGGCGCCGTCGTCTCGGTGCAGGTTGAAGACGAAGACGAGGAGCGATACGAACCGTCTTCGCAATCAGAGGAGGCGGCGGCGGCGGAGGACGACGACGACGAGGAAGAGGAGGAGGACGACGACGAGAACGACGAGGAAGAGTCACCCGAAAATGACGACGACGAGAACGGCGAGAACGGCGAGAACGAAGGAGAAGAAGAAGGAGAAGAAGGAGAAGGAGAAGAAGGAGGCGCGCGGCGACGTCGCGTACGCCTCGTCGGAGACGACGCCATTCGAGAACTTCTCTCACCCCTCGGCGCCGTGTTTTCAGTCTACCAACGGTTCCGTCGACGTCGAGCGATCGACGCCGCGTTTGAAGAGGCCGCTCTGGAGTGTCGAGTGGACGTCGACGAGGTCAAGTCCAAGGTGGAGGTGGACTGTTTCACTGGAGGTCCCGTGAACGAGGACGACGTCTCGCTCTGTTTGGTCGTCGGCGCGGACGCCGAGCGCGGATTCGTGAAGATTGAAGACGGCGTCTCGAGCGCCATTAGCGTAGCTTTTAGACAACGCATTGAAGGATGCGCGACGTTCCCTCCCGGAACCGTCGTGAAAACGACGGACGAGGCGGGCAGAGAGGTGGTCGGCGTCGTCACGCGCAAATCGGGCGACGACGAATGGAACGTCGCGACGGCGCTCGGCGTCGTTCGTCGCGCACAAAAGGACGTGTACGTCTTACACGCGTCGAATCGTGGGAAAGTCCTCGTGTTCTGGGGCACCGCGCAGTGGTCTCGCGCGCAGCTCTTGGGTGAAATCGCGCGCGGTCATTGGGGACTAACAAAGATGGAAAGTGTCGATGTGGCGAGGCCGGATGCCGCCTATCGGCGCGCCGTCGACGCCGGGCTCGTGTTCGCGCCGCTCACGGAGATGACGGAGACGTTCATGCGCGAGGCAATCTCGGACATGAACCGCATTCGGTCCACGGGTCAGATTGAGCGCGCGGCGTCGCCGGCGCCGCGGTGACGCGACGTCGATTCTCTCCGCCATGTGTACTCTTCGCGCGCGCGCCATGTGTACGCGCCACTGCACGACGCACGCAACGCGATGAACGCACGCAACGCACTCGCGACTGTCTTTGTTTTCCTGTTCGCGCTCCTCGGCGGCGCTCGCGCGTGGGAGTGCCCGACGTTCGACGAGGAAAAGGTGATGCAAGTGTTGCAAGTGTGTCTCGCCGACGCCGACGGCTTGTGCGGCGACGCGTGCGTCCCGGCGCTCGTCAACGGCGCCTTGGCCGTCAAGGACGAGATCGAGATTCCGTGCACAGGCGGCATCGACGGTGTCCTCGAAAACGTCCTCAAGCGATGCACCGAGGAAAACGGAGGCACGTTCGATCCGTGCGACGGCAAGGTGGAAGACGCGCTTCGCCGGTACGCGAGCGAGACGCGATGCGTCGAGGGGGGCACGCTCGCCGATTTCTTGTCGCGCGAGGACCGACGATGAAGAAGATTGATGAAGAAACGCATCGATTCCTTACCACTACATCTGTTTACTACTACTGTTTACTACCACACGCACACACATTGTGAACGACGACGTCTTCATCGCATCTCTCCTCGCCGTAATCGAGCGACGTGTTCGCGCTCTCGCGCCCGTCTCCGTCGCCGTCGTCTCGCCTTGGCCGCGTCCTCGGATTCCTCCGCCCCCGACGACGTCTCCGACGTTCGCACCGCTCGCCCTCGTCCGAGCGGAGGCATCCTCCTCGCGGACTCCCTCACCGGCGGCGGTCGATCCTCCTCCGCCTCCGCCTCAGCCGCGTCGTCTCCGCGCACCAACGCGCGCGCCAACGCGCGTCTCGCCTCTCTCTCGCGTCTCCTCGCCTCGCTCACCGGTTCACCCCACCCGAGACCGACGCGCGCGGATCGACGCACACACTCCTCGCGCTCGAACGCGTCCTCCCTCGTCGACGCGTACGACGACGACGACGACGACGACGAAGACGCGCGCGCCGTCGTCTCCGTCATCGTCTCCATCGCATCCACGAACTCGTTCGTCTCGTCCTCGTCCGCGTCCTCGTCGTCCATCCCGTCGACACCGTCGTCGCGACGAGACGTCATCGCTCGCGCCCTCGCCTCGCGCCGTCGTTCGAGTTCACGAACGATGTCTCTCGCGGACGACGCCATCGTCGCGACGGACTCTCGACTCTCGACGGATGCGATCCGATTCGGATGCGACTGTGATGCGACGGCGATGCGATGCGACGCGTGCGCGGTCACCCACCGCGGTCACCACCCGACGACGACGGCATCGGTCGTCCTCGCGCGCGCGCGTCCGTCTCCGACGTCGCGCGACGGACGCGCACGCGTCGGAGACGAACGCACGATGCAGATGCACCCCTAAACCCTAGACCCCTAAACCCTAGACACCCCGTCGCGTCACCCCGCGCGCCAACTGTTTTTCGCGTCCGTCGTTCCTCGCGGTGCCGTCGCGCGTGCGCGGCGCGCTGGACGCCGGGTCGGCGTGGTGGTACTTTACGTGGTGTGTGTAAAGGACCCCGATATCGATATCTCGAGAGAGAAATATTCAAAGAACTCGTCGACTCGACGACGTCGAGTGGGTGTGACGGCGACTGGAATGACGGTTGACGAATGCGCGAGAAGACGACGCGCGACGACGACGACGACGACGACGACGACGACGACGCGGGAGAAGACGGGCGATGCGCGTCGCGGCGTGCGTCGCGGCGACGATGTGCGCGTGCGCGTCCACGGCGTCGGCGACGGCGACGATTCCGAACGATGGTGCGCCAGATGAATGCGATGCGCGCGGCGAAAACGTCGTCGATCGCGTCGGCGGACGAAGCGCGTGGACGCGCGCTCGCGGCGTCGACGACGTTTTGTGATGTTTGAAACACGGCCGGGACGTGCGCGTTGTAGACGTCGAGTGGGACGTGCGCGGCGGACGCGTCGTGCGCGTGGGTTTCGGTGGATTCCGAGTGCGGAACGTCTGCGGCCGAGGCGACGAGCGCGGTGGCGACGTTGTTCGCACCGACGATCGGTGTCGCGCTGTAACAGGTCGCGCGTGCGTTGAACACGGCGCCGACGTGCTCGAGCGTCGAGTGCGAAAATTTCGCGGCGGCGAACGCGTGCGTCATCACGCAGGCGGAGGCGACGACGCTGTCTTCCGGCGACGCCTTTTCGGGCGCGTTGTTTCATCGCGCGATGAAGTGCTCTCAATTCGAGGCGCAGTCGACGTGTACCGCGGATTCGGAGTGTGCGTGGGAATACGACATGGACGAGAAAGCGTACACGTGCGATCCGAGCAATCTCGGGACGCTCGCGCTCGCCGAGTGTCCGGCTCTGACGCCGCACATCCAAACCGTTATCAACGCCAATCCGCGAGCGGCGGGACTCGGCGTCGGCGCTCAAGACCTGACGCCGAAACCCACAGTGAGTGGCTCCACAAGCTGCCGTCTCACGCAAACCTTTACGTTGACAGCGCTCGTCGTCGGCGCTCTCGCGCTCGTCGCCCAACTAATGAATAACAACCATCAGGTTTTGTTTTGTACCACGTGTAGTGTTTTCGTCCTGATGTGTAACGTCCCATCTTCCACTAACGCGCCCCGGGACCGATGTAGCACGCTTTAGGGACCGATGTAGCACGCTTTAGGGACCGATGTAGCACACGCTTTAGGGACCGATGGAGCGCGCTTTAGGGACCGATGGAGCACACTTTAGGGACCGATGTAGTGCAATCCAGGGACCGTGCCGAGTATTTTTTCTCGATCGATCGGTCGTTGACGTCGGCCCGCACACGACGACGGACGTCGACGGCGCGGCGGGTGATGCGAGCGATGCGGCGAGCGGTGCGACGAACGACGTGTGAACGCGCGGTGCGCGCGGTGTGTGGGACGACGTCGGCGTCGTCGGCGGTGACGGCGGCGACGGCGGCGACGGCGACGCGCGAGTCCCATCGCCACCATCATCATAATCATCACCAGTGGTCCCGCGATCGAACGGTCGCGTCGGCGGCGACGTCGTCGGCGAGCGCGTGGCGACGGGCGAATCGAGGGTACGCGTCGGCGACGGCGTCGTACGAGATCATCGATCACGAGTACGATGCCCTGGTGGTCGGGGCGGGAGGCGCGGGTTTGCGCGCGGCGATCGGTTTGGGCGAACACGGATTCAAGACGGCGTGCGTGACGAAGCTTTTCCCGACGCGGTCGCACACGGTGGCGGCGCAGGGAGGGATAAACGCGGCGTTAGGGAACATGACGGAGGATGATTGGCGGTGGCACGCGTACGATACTGTCAAGGGGGCGGATTGGCTCGGAGACCAGGACGCCATTCAGTACATGTGCAGAGAAGCGCCCAAGGCGGTGATCGAATTGGAAAAGTACGGCATGCCCTTCTCGAGAACGGACGAGGGGAAGATTTACCAGCGTGCGTTCGGTGGTCAGTCGTTGGATTACGGCAAGGGTGGACAGGCGTATCGATGTGCGGCGGCGGCGGATCGAACGGGACACGCCATGTTGCACACGCTCTACGGCGCCGCGTTGAAGCACGACGTGCAATTCTTCGTGGAGTACTTTGCGTTGGATTTGATCATGGACAAGGGCGAATGCGTGGGTATCATGGCGCTGTGCCTCGAGGACGGTACCATTCACAGGTTCAGATCCCACCAGACCATTTTAGCCACCGGCGGATACGGTCGGGCGTACTTTAGCGCCACCTCCGCGCACACGTGCACGGGCGACGGCAACGCCATGGTCGCTCGAGCGGGCTTGCCTTTGCAGGATCAAGAATTCGTGCAGTTTCACCCCACCGGTATTTACGGCGCCGGTTGCTTGATCACGGAGGGTTCTCGCGGGGAGGGTGGCATCTTGCGCAACTCGGAGGGCGAGCGTTTCATGGAGCGCTACGCGCCGAGCGCCAAGGATCTCGCCAGTCGTGACGTCGTGTCCCGATCGATGACGCTCGAGATTCGCGAGGGAAGAGGCGTGGGTAAGGACAAAGATCACATCTATTTGCACCTGAACCACTTGCCGCCGGAACTCTTGGCGGAGCGTCTCCCGGGAATTTCCGAAACCGCCGCCATTTTCGCCGGCGTCGACGTCACCAAAGAACCCATTCCCGTCATCCCCACCGTCCACTACAACATGGGCGGTATCCCCACCAACTACAAGGGCGAAGTCGTCGCGCCGAAGAACGGCGATCCCGACGCCATCGTCCCCGGTTTGCTCGCCGCCGGCGAGGCGGCGTGCGCCAGCGTGCACGGCGCCAACAGACTGGGCGCCAACTCGTTGTTGGACATCGTCGTCTTCGGTCGAGCATGCGCCAACACGGTGGCGGGTAAGCTCAAACAAGGCGCACCACACCGTAAGATTGCCGACGACGCCGGATCGAACGCCATCGAACGTCTCGAAAAGATTCGCAACTCCACGGGCACGGCGCCGACGGCGATGCTTCGCAAGACGATGCAAAAGGTGATGCAAGAGGACGCCGCCGTCTTCCGAACGCAAGAGACGCTCGCCAACGGATGCACGCGCATCGATGACGTCGCCGCGCAGTTGGACAACCTCAAGCTCACCGACCGCTCCTTGGTTTGGAACACCGACTTGGTCGAGGCGCTCGAGCTCCACAACCTCATGCCAAACGCGCAAACCACCATGCACTCGGCCGAGCGTCGCAAGGAGAGTCGCGGCGCACACGCGCGCGAAGACTTCCCCGACCGTCTCGACGACGCGTGGATGAAACACACGCTCGCGTACGTCGAAAACGGTAAAGTTAAGATTGATTACAGACCGGTGCACGACTACACGCTCGACGCCGAGATGGACGTCATCCCGCCCAAGGCGCGCGTCTATTAAACGACGCGCGACGACGACTCGACTCGACTCGATTCTGCACGATGTTTTAAAATCATACACACACACGCATTGTTCAGTCCATCCATCCGCCGTCCGTCGCGTGATCGCAGCCTCCGTCGCCCTCGCCTCGCCCGCCGTTCGTCGTCCGCCCGCCGGTCTGGTCGGTCGGTCGGTCGCCGCCACTCGCCCGCCCCACCCGCGGCGGTCGTCCTCATTCCGCCCGCGCGCGATGCCTCGCGCGTCCGACGTCGACGCCGATCTCGGGGCGGACGTCAAGGCGTTCGCCTCGACGCTCGGATTCGCCCCGAGCGCGGCGTCCGGGGACGTCGCGCGTGGATTCGACGACCGAGACTTTCGCGCCGAACATCTGCGGCGGGCGGCGGCGGCGTCGACGAAGAAGAAGGCGCGGGCGAGCGAGGACGCGGACGATGCGCGTCGCGATGCGCGAGGACGTCGAGGGACAAAGGCGTCGTCGACGGGCGCGCGCGATGGAGGCGATGGGACGGCGACGAAGGCGGAGGGGAGACGAGGGCGAGGGGACGTCTCGGAGGGCGACGGCGGAGACGGCGCGACGGCGCGGCGGGCGTCGGGGAAGAAACGACCGTGGAATCCTGGGGCGGGACCGATGCCGACGAAAGAGGAGAGCGGTGGTGATGGGAAGGGTACGCGCGCGCGCGATGGCGGTGGAGTCTCGGGTGGGGCGTGGTACGAGACGGTCAAGGCGTTGAACGCGGAGCTCGGCGAGGCGAAGACGAGGACGAAATCGAGCGCGGCGGCGCCGACGCGAGGGGAGCTCGAGGCGAAGGAAAAGATGGCGAAGAGCGCGTTAGAAGAGCGCGTGGGTTCATACGCGAAGAGGTTACAGCGTAAGAGCGACGCGAACGCCAAGTGGTTGGAGATGGTGCGCACGAGCGGTACGGCGAGCGACAAGGTGGCGGCAAACGTGTTGAGCGTCACCGAGGATCCGGTGGCCAACTTAAAAGCGTTGGAAAATTTACTAGGACTCGTCGAGCGCGCGCGCGCGAGCGGTGGAAAACGCGGGGCGGTGCAATCGATCACCGCGCTCGAGACGCTGTTTCGTGAGAGTTTACTTCCCGATAGAAAGCTCAAGTACTTTAGCGAGCAACCGCTCGCGGCATCGGCGGACGCGCCGCACGAACGCAAGCGTTTGATGTACTGGCACGTGGAAGATTCCATTAAGCGAATGTATCTGAGATTTATCGGAGCTCTGGACGAGCTCTCGAGAGATCCTCTGCCCATTCTCAAGGAAAAGTCGCTCAAGAGCGCGTACGCGTTGCTCAAGGCGAAACCGGAGGGTGAGCGTCAGTTGTTGAACATTCTCGTCAACAAACTCGGTGACCCGTCGAGAAAAATCGCTTCAAACGCGTCGTATCTGTGTCTAGAGCTGATCAAAGCGCATCCAGCTATGAAGCGCATCGTCGCGCGGGAAGTCGAGGCGTTCACGTTCAGACGCGGCGTCGGGTTGAAGGCGCAATACTACGCCGCCGTCATGTTGAATCAAATTTCTCTCAGTCACCGAGGAGACGGGCCCGCGTTGGCCGAGCAACTCATCGAGGCGTACTTTGGACTCTTCCAGTACTTGTACAAACTGTCTTTGAAAAAAGACGTCGAAGACGAGGGAGAAGATGCGAAACCTGAGCCGAAGAAGAAGGAGAAGCACCGCCACAGAGACGGCGGGCGAGGGAGAGGCGGGCGAGGCGGTCGCGGAGGCCGAGGCGGACGGGGACGCGGTCGCGGAGGTAAAGACGCGAAGAAACAGGAACAACCGGCGCAAATTGGCGCGGGCGTGGACGCGCGAGTCGTGTCGGCGCTGCTCACCGGTATCAACCGCGCGTTCCCGTACGTGGCGAGCGAAAAGGTTGACGCTCTCATCGATCGCATCTCTCCCGCGCTCTTCACGATCGCGCACTCGCCAAATCTGGGAGGTGCGCTCCAAGCGATGATGCTTCTCTTTCAGTTATTGTCGGCGCGCTCGTCCGTCAGCGATCGCTATTACAGAGCCTTGTACGCGTTGCTGCTCCATCCAGGATTGGCGAGATCGACAAACACCTCGCAGGTGCTTTCGTTGATTTACAAGAGTCTTCGCGAAGATGTCGTCCCGAAGCGCTCCGCAGCCATGGTGAAACGACTTTTGCAGGTTGCCTCACAAGCGCCCGCCACGTTCGCGTGCGGCGCGCTCATGGCGGTGAGTGAATTCTTGGCGAAACAACCGTCGCACTGGAACGCGATTCGACAACCCAGAGACGCGGAGGACGACGACGTCGAGCATTTTAGCGATGTCAGAGGCGACGACGACGACGACGACGGGCGCACCGGTCTATTCGAGGGCGATGAGATGGAACACGACAAGCGCGAATCCGCGAGCGATAGCGAGAAATCATCGGATGATGACGAAGACGCCGGTTTGGGCGCCGAAAGGAGAGTGTCCTCGGCGAGTGAGCGGTACGATATGGAGAAACGAGAACCCATGTACGCTCGCGCGGAGACGTCGTGTTGGTGGGAACTCAACGTGTTGGCCACCAACGCGCACCCGTCCGTTGCCGCGATGTCGCGCACGCTCCTTCAGGGTAAGCCGATCGAATACGACGGCGATCCTCTCGCCGACATGACGCTCACCGTCTTCCTCGACAAGTGGTTACAAAAGAAGCCAAAGAAACGGTCCAAGGGTGGTTCCGACGTCATGCGCGCCGCGAACGCCGACGTCGCCGACGCTTACATGCCGGGCACGGAGGAATTCGCCTCGCTCATGGAGTCCGAAGTTGATCCATCCGACGTCTTCTTCCATCGATACTTTGCCAACAAGGCTGAAACGGCGGCGGCCAAGAAGAAAAAGGTTGACAAGAAGACCACAGAAGATGTGAGCGACGCCGAGTCTGAATCCGATCCGGACGGAGAGTTGCCGAAGAAAAAGTACGATGATAGCGAATCCGAAGGCGAAGAGAGCGAGGACGAACTCGCGGTGCAGGAAATCAACATCGACGAAGCCTCCGACTCTGACGACGAGGCGTTGGCGGTGTCCCTCAAAAAGGTTAAAAAGGACGATTTCAAGGATGACGACTTCGATGAAGAAGCCGACGAAGAGTTCCTCAGATCCGAACGACAAGAGGAAGGCATCGAAGACGATCGTTTCAACCTCGATGCGTTGGCTAAAGCGTACGGTAAACCGCCCGGTTACTTGCTCGCCGAGGCGGCGGAACGCGAACGCGAGGAGGAAGCCAAGGCGATCAAGGCGATCAAACGCGCCGTTCAGGACGGACCGAAGGACGAGGCCGCCGACGTCGTCGTCGAAGATTTCACGAGTGGCGGCGTGTTCGCCTCTGCAGACGATTACGCCGACATGATAAACGACGACGACGCCAACGCCGTGGACCCGTCCAAGCTCGACGAGGACGAGGACGGCGAGGACGAGGACGAGG
>Ga0181569_10003548_pt1 | contig 12137 bp, 13 predicted proteins | sample 101ome_19_FD_132452 | JGI IMG/M metagenome (GOLD analysis project Ga0181569, IMG submission 132452) | Coastal salt marsh microbial communities from the Groves Creek Marsh, Skidaway Island, Georgia - 101405AT metaG (megahit assembly) | ecosystem: Environmental > Aquatic > Marine > Intertidal... | reverse complement strand
CTGAGAGGGTCCGTGTGAGGGTAACGCCCAGTCCGGACACTTTGGTCGAGTACTCGGCGGTGTAGAGCGACAATGGGTTATCGGCCGTTGCCAACCCCGTTGTAAAGAGTGCGCCGATCAACACCCCAGTGATCTGCAAAATCCTCATGGTAGGTCCTCCCATACCTCTCCCGTCGCCGGCACCGGCAGCCCGTCTTTCAATAGTTCGCCACGATCCCATGTGAGTCGGCCGCTCAGGTGCCAGTTCACGGCCACCGGATAAATTCGATGTTCTAACTCGAGAACACGGGCTGCCAGCGTGTCGGCATCATCACCCGAATTGACGGGCAATCTAGCCTGTAGGACCGCAGGGCCCCCATCAAGTTCCCCACTGACGTAGTGCACGGTCGCGCCTGCGTAACGGTCACCGTTGTCCAACGCGCGTTGGTGAGTATGCAAGCCAGGATACAGCGGGAGCAGTGAGGGGTGAATATTCATCAGCCGTCCGGAAAAACGGGTTACGAAATCCGCGGTCAGAATGCGCATGAAGCCGGCTAGCACGATCAAGTCAGGTTGTGCAGCGTCAAGAACGGCTGCCAGCTCTTGATCAAAAGCTTCTCGAGTCGCATAGCGTTGGTGGTCGATCAGGGCGGTCTCAATGCCGGCCTCCTGTGCAATCTTCAAGCCGCCAGCGCCGGGGCGATTGCTGATGACCAGAGAGATTTCACCACCTAACACCCCCTGCTGACTGGCGTTAAGCAGTGACTGGAAGTTTGAGCCCCTGCCCGATAGCAATACAGCGATGCGCTTTGTCACACTCGGGGCCCTAGCAGAGTTCCACTCCGACCGTGGCATCGGAGATTGCACCCAGCTCCCAGCCTGACAGGCCCAGTCCATCTAGCTGGCTCAGGGTATCGGCGGCGTGCTCGGGTGCGACCACCAGGATCATGCCCACCCCGCAGTTGAAAGTGCGCATCATCTCGCGTTCTTCAATATTGCCGCCAGCCTGAAGCCATTCGAAAACCGGTGGGAATGACCAGCTGTCGCGATGCACCCTTGCCCCGACACCTTCGGGCAATACTCTGGGCAGGTTTTCAAGAATGCCGCCACCGGTGATGTGCGCCATGGCTTTGATGTCTATGGATTTTTGCAAGGCCAGCAGTGGACGGTTGTAGATCGTAGTGGGAGCCAGCAGGGCCTCGCCCAGAGTGACCTCGCCGCAGCTTTGTTGCGGGTGGGAGCCCGTGTGCTCAAGCACCTTGCGAATCAGGGAGTAGCCGTTGGAGTGCGGTCCGCTGGAGGGTAGGGCGATCAGCGTGTCTCCGGCATGAACCGTGCTCCCGTCAATAATATCGGCGCGTTCCACTACCCCCACGCAGAATCCAGCCAGATCGTAGTCCTCACCCTGATACATCCCCGGCATCTCGGCCGTTTCTCCGCCCACCAATGCGGCACCGGCCAGTTCGCAGCCTTTTCCAATTCCCGAAACTACCGCGGCGGCCACATCTACATTGAGTTTGCCCGTTGCGAAATAGTCCAGAAAGAACAGCGGCTCAGCGCCAACGACTGCAATATCGTTGGTGCACATGGCGACCAAATCAATACCAATGGTGTCATGAACACCCAGATCCATAGCCAGCCGCAGTTTGGTGCCAACGCCGTCGGTCCCAGAGACCAAAACTGGCTCAGAATAACCGGACGGGATCGTGCAGAGGGCGCCAAATCCGCCGAGCCCATTGAGAACCTCAGGCCTTTGCGTAGCGCGGCTTACCGATTTAATGCGCTCTACCAGCGCGTTTCCGGCGTCGATATCGACTCCGGCGTCTCGATAGGTCAGAGAGGGCTGTTCTCCGCTGGGTGTGCTCATTCCATTTTTCCGCGATGGGTGGTGTCTTGCGTGCGCATTGGGATAGTAATGTGCTCGCCTTGCGCTGGAAAGCAATGATGGATGCTTTTAGGGGATAATGCGGGGATTATTCCGATCAAGCGCGTTGAGTCTCTGGCTCAGCACGCGATCCGGTTGTTCAGTCACAGAGGTCTCAGTTGGTAGCAGGCAACTCAATATCCCCAGCGCACTTTTTTTCGGGCGCGGCCACTGTTGGGTCGTGGCGTGCAAGATGGCTTTGCATGCTTGTGCTGATCATGTTCTGCGCCTCTGTTATTGGGCAGGCGCAAACCGATGAGCTGGTGCTTCGAATAGAGGTCGAGCGCCGTGACGAGGCCGCGATTGATGCTGCAGCGCGGCAGGCGCTTGAGCAAGCGCTACTGCAGCGATCTGGGGACCGGGCGTTGTTGGCTCATCCATCCGTTTCCCGCGCTTTAGACTCGGCGCGTTCACAATTGGCTCGTTACCAATTTGAGCAAGTGGACAGCAAAACACGTTTCGTGGCACACATCGACCAGCTCGCGCTTGAGAGCTTAATTCGCAGCGCGAGCGGCACGATATGGGCCGAGGAGCGACCGCCCGTGTTGCTTTGGCTGGTGGTGGATGATGCGGTCGGCCGTCGATTTGGCAATCTGGCTCCAGAGAGAGGGTTATGGGAGGCAATCAGTTCAGAGTTTTCCACGCTCGGAATGAATCTCAGGCGGCCCCTATATGATCTGTCCGATAGCGTATTGGTCTCTCCAGAGACCCTATGGCGCAAGGACTATGGTCCGGTCGTGGAGGCGTCTGACCGCTACGGTATGACGCATCTCTTGATCGGGCGATTGATCCCGCTGAGTAATGCGCGTTTTATCGGGGAATGGACTTATCGGGATGACTCGACGGAGCGTTCAGTGACGGTGCAGGCTGAGTCGCTGGATGCATTGATTGGGCCGGGCGTGCAGCTAGCCATGACCGAAATGCGGCGCCAGTATGCGGTAGCACTGGATCAGCCCTCAACGACCACCCCCATTAGAATCAGCGTCGAAAATGTCGTGAGTTTGGCCGATTACCAAGGGGTCACCGAGGCAATATCTGGGGTCCGGACACTGGAGCGCGTGCGCCCTGTTTCGGTAAACGGGGATATCTTGGTGCTGGACGTTTTTGGTATCAGTGAACCGCAAACACTGGTAAGGCTGATGGCGTCTCGCACAGATTTGCAATGGGTCGTCACCGATCCGGAGCAGGGCTTGGTGATGTCGTGGCGGAATTGATGCGCGCGGTGATGGGACGCCGCTGTGCAGAGAAGGGCATTGCGTAGTGAGCAAAAGCAGCCAGATCCCCCTTCCTATCCGTCTGGAGGACTATGCAACGTGGCGCAATTGGATCAGCCGCCCGGAGACCAAAGCGCTCGAGGAGTGGCTTGCTTCAGGAGAGAGTGGGCCCGGCAGCGCCTATTTGTGGGGCATTTCCGGGACGGGTAAAAGCCATCTTTTGCAAGCCTGTTGCGAGTTGGTTGGCCAGAAGGCGCGGTATGTCCCGCTCGCGGATCTCCAGCGTTACCCGCCCGATCAGGTGCTGGCGGGTGCTGAGGGAGCCAAGCTCATCGCGTTGGATGATATCGACAGTATTGAACAGGATCTTGTCTGGCAGGAATCCTTGTTCGGACTTTACAACCAATGTCAGGAGTCCGATGCGTGCTTATTGGTTGCGGCAACTCAGCCACCACAGCAACTGGTAAATATGTTGGCGGATCTTCGCTCACGTCTGAGTAGCTTGCCGGTGTTTCAGTTGCCCCGGGTCACCGAGACGCATCTCGCCGAGTTGCTCCGGCTGCGAGCAACCGCAGCGGGGATGAACCTGAGTGAAGAAGTGGTGACCTACTGCGTAATGCGATTGCCGAGAGAGGCGAGCGCTGCAGTGGCGTTTATCGAGCAACTCGACCAGCTGAGTCTTGCTCAGAGTCGTGCTGTCACGATTCCCTTTATTCGCGATACCGGATTGCTCACGCGGGAGGTTGGGGGATAGCGTATTCTCCCGGTGCCAGCTGAAGGTAACGGCGAAGCCAGTGCACTGCGAGGTAAAGGGGGATGGTGTCCGCCAGAGCGCAGAGTGCCTTGAATGCGTAGTTACTGCCCACGAGTGTAACCAGCGTTGCGGTGGCAATATCGCCTGCTAGATAAGCGGCGCCAAATGTCACGCTGACAACCATGACGGAATCGACCAATTGACTGATCAAGGTGCTGAAATTATTGCGCACCCAAAGGTGTTTTCCGCGAGTGACCCGCTTCCAGAAGTGATAGAGCTGCACGTCACAGTATTGAGCGGCGATATAGGCCAACATCGACGCAAACACTGCACCCGATGTGGTCGCATAAATCAGTTGGAACAGGCCGGCCTCTGTCTCCAGTGTTGTGCCATTGGGTAGCGTTACTGGCGCGGCAAGTTGCAGGATTTGCCAAGGCGGCATCATGTCCTGAGGCACCGATGGCGCCACTGATCCCAAAGTCAGCACGCCGAGAATCAAGAAATTAATGCCCAAGCCCACCGACACTAAGAAATTTGCCCGCGCTCGTCCGTAGAGCTCGCTGATCAGATCCGTGCAGAGAAATGTGAGCGGATAGGGTAGTACGCCTACCGCCAGAGCAAGCGGCCCCAATTGAATGAATCGCGTGATGCCTACAACGTTGAGTAGGGTCATGGCCGAGAGAAAAATACCCGCCAAAACCAGAAAGGTTCTCTCGCGGCGCTCGGTGATGATGAGCTTTAACTCACTCAACGCTCAGTGCTCTAGCTGGCCCAGATTTCCGTGCATGACGGAGCCGTTGATCACGGGGTGGTGGTGGGCCCAAAGAATCAATTCTCCGATCTCTGAGGGTGCGACCAGCCTGCCGAAGCTGTTCATCTGACCGAGGCTCGTCAAAACGGCCTCATCATGGCCAACATGCTGGCGTAGCATGGTTGTGTCGGTGAAACCGGGGCAGATCAAGGCCGTGTGAATACCTCGTCCCATAAGATCTTGGCACGTGGCACGCATCATGCCTAGCTGCGCATGTTTGCTGACGATATAACTATAAGCACCCGCCACGGCCTTCTCGGACAGAGTTGATCCGACATAGAGCACGCTGGAGCCATGGGGCATGAGCGGCAGCAGGGAGCGGTTCAGGGTGTTGATTCCGAGCACGTTAACCGCAAGCGCGCTCAGCAGTGCTTGGTCCCCGGTGTCATCGCAGCGGTCTTTCAGCATCAGGGAGGCGTTGTGAACGAGAGAGACAGGCACAGGATCAGAAGATGACAGCCTTTTGACAAGCTCTTGGCAGGTGTCAGCCAGCGAGATTGGGTCGGATAAATCCGTGGTGATCGTCTCCACGCCAGCTATCGGGCAGTCTCGGCGCGACAAGTTGATAACCGAGAACTGCTGTGCGACGAAAATTTCGGCGGCCGCAGCCCCAATCCCGGAGCTGGCTCCAGTCAGAATGGCAATAGGTTGCATGCTGTCTCCAGATGATTCTCCATGACTACAGGGTACTGCAGGCGTGCAGTCCGGTCACGGCTCGCTTATTTTACGTGCGATTGAGAGCTTGGTTTGATTTGCTTTTGCTACTGATCAGGCACTTGCTGAACCCATCCACATCCCACAACATGATGACTTCGGCAACTGAGACATCAGAATGAAGAAACTGGCCACGCTGCACATAGACAAGCAAGCGCACAAATTTTCAGCAGCTCACTTCACAATTTTTTCGGCCACCGAGCGCGAGCGACTCCACGGCCACAATTACAGTGTCTCGGCGCGCATTGTCGCAGAGATGGGTGAGAACGGTTTTTCCGCGGACTACAACGTCTACAAGCGATGTCTGCAAAAGCTTTGCGATGCCCACGACGAGTATTTGCTTTTGCCCGGTGAATCTCCCCATTTAACGATCACAGAGCAAGAAGACGAATATCAGGTGATTTTCGATGGGAAAATGTTGCGATTTCCCGCGGATGAGGCACTGGTCTTGCCTATCCCGAACGTGACCGTGGAAGCATTGGCTTATTACCTGCTCGAGCAGGTGCTTGCTGAGGGGGCGGTCGGCCCCTTAATCGAGCTGGAAATCTTCGTAAGCTCTGGGGACGGGCAGGCGAGTTCTGCCCGTTGGCGCGTCGAAGAATAAAAATTTTTCTCCTGCGGGAACTTTATCGTGAATCGCCTGTCATAAGGGTAGTTGTTGAGATGGCGGTGTCTACGGGTGCATTGCAAGGGAAACGTCTGAGCAGCGAGAATCCGGTTGACGAGATTCTCCCCGTTTGAGTGGCTCCTTCATTGCCGGCTGTTTATCAGCCGGCTTTTTTTTGCGCAGTGTTATTGTTGTGCGGTGAGTGCCCCGCGCCAGGAGACCGTGTGCCAGCCGGCGTCACAGGGTCTCATCCCCAGCGTTTAATCTGGTTTTCCACACTGCGATCAGGGTTTCCTGAGTTTGGGGGCCCACCAACGTGTCGGTGACGACTCCTGTCGGATCAACCAGCAATGTGGTGGGAAGCACGCGCGGCCGCTCTAATCCCAAGGACGGCGCGGGGTCCTGCTCCAGCACGGGGAACTCAATTCCCAGTTCGCGCACCTGTCTCAACAAGGCCTCTCCCTTTGAATTGTCGTAGTTGACAGACAGGACCACCAGCGGCGTGTCACGGTTCAGAGCGTTTAGCTCAGGAATCTCCTCCCGACAGGGGACGCACCAAATGGCCCAGTAATTGACGATCCGCCATTGGCCCTTGCCGGGCAGGGGTGATTGCACTTCGCCACACCCCTCAATACCCGCCAGAGCGAGGCAGAGCGCCAGTGCAAGCATGAGCCTCATATCAAGCCTCTTCCGCGGCGAACAGATCTGCCAGTGATATCGCCAACAAAGAAGATTCTTGCTGTTGATGTTTCTCGATCAGCCCTGCGACTGCGTGTTGCCAAGGCGGTGAGTGGTCTCCTGGCTGGAAGAGCGGTTGCGCTCGCACAATGTCAAGGAGTTCGCTGAGGGTTACCTGATTGAGATCGCGGCTAAGCAGGTAGTGACCTTTTTCAAGTGGCCTCAGGAAGCGCGCTTCGATCAACATGTCGCGGATGTGCCTCCAACTGTCCACATCGATCCCATCTGATAGGGGCTCTCTAGTGCCGATAATTGATAGCTCAGCAATACTCTGTCCCTGTTTTTGAGCGAGCCAGAATGCGTTGAGAATTTCGAGTGTCTTGATCAGCGTGGGTTTTGTGGCCTGTTGCTGAGTTTGATAAGCGGACAGACTGTGAGTCAGTACAGCGCCGATTAAGATGATGACCCAAGTCACGTAAATCCACATCAGGAACAGCGGCACTGCGGCAAATGCTCCGTACACCAGCGTATAGCTTGATCCCGCCATCACAGTGGTAAATATCATGCGAGCGACTGTGAACGTGATCGCTGCAAACACTCCCCCCACCAGCGCGTGACGAAACGGGACCTGACTGTTGGGCACGACGACATACAGACCGGTCAGCCCAATAGCGCTGAGAGCAAAGGGCAGGAGCTCAATCAATACTGAGCCGATGCCGAAAACCGGTAACCCCGACCACTCGTTGGTGACTGCGTACAAATAGGCTTTAGCCCCGAGACCCACGCCGATGGCAGCGGGGCCAAGGCTGAGGACCGCCCAGTAGAGCAAAAAGCCTTGCAGTGGTTTGCGATTGGCGCGATTGCGCCAAATATCATTCAACGCACGCTCAATGTGACGCAGCATGAGAATCGCGGTGACCAGCAGTATGACGACGCCAAATACCGTCAAGGATCTCGCCTGCGCAATGAACGTCGACAAGTACTGCACAATTTGATTGGAACTCTCGGGAAGCAGGAACTGCAGCAAAAATTCGCTCAGTTTGCTCTCTACATCTCCCACGTCGGGTATGGCCGAGGCGATGGAGAATGTGACGGTCAACAGGGGCACCAATGCGAACAGGCTGACAAAGGTAAGCGCTGCAGCACTGGCGTTGATACGATCGTCAATGAAGCGAGACAGCAAATACCGCCCCACGCGAGCCGCTCGCTCGAGAATAGGATGCGTTACCATGTCAGCCGTGAATCCTCGGTGGTACCCCACTTTAACGCGGCAGTGAATATCAGGTCGATAGACCGGTTTGGACAAGATGCAGTGACTGATCAACCTTACATTCTCGTGTTGTACTACAGTCGAGGCGGCGCCACCGCAAAGATGGCTCGTCAAGTGGTGCGGGGTGTCGAGTGCGTTACGGGCATTGAGGCGCTGCTCAGAACGGTTCCCAGTCTGTCAGAGGTGGCCGATGAAGCGGATGACGCGCCACTTGCGGCGACTCAGGAGGACCTTCGGGCATGCTCGGGTCTGGTGCTGGGCAGTCCGACTCGCTTTGGCAATATGGCGGCGCCCCTGAAGCAATTTTTGGATGAGAGCAGTGCACTCTGGCTTCAGGGCGCGCTCATTGATCGCCCGGCGGGTGTTTTTACCTCGACCAGCTCATTGCACGGCGGTCAGGAATCCACGCTTCTGAGCATGATGTTGCCGCTGGTCCACCATGGAATGGTCATCGTGGGAGTACCTTATTCCGTGCCGGAGCTGCGGGCGACCGAGGGTGGTGGTACGCCCTATGGAGCGAGTCACTGGGCCACTGAATCGGGCGACAGAGAGCTCGATGCCAATGAGGCCGCAATCTGTCGTGCGCTGGGAAAACGGGTCGCCGAATGGGCGCGTCTAGCGCTCGAATCGTGAATGTCGAAGCGGGCGACGCGCCGCTTATCGGTGGCAGTAACAAAATACTTCGATGGCTCATGGTGGCCATGTGGGTACTGTTGCTGTGCCAGCAAGTGGCGGATATTGCGCGGTTCCATGGAGGATGGGGACTTGCGTTTTTACGCGTAGTGCCGCTTTGGTTGTTTGTATGGTGTTGGTATCGCGATTCGATGATCGGCCTGATCTGGTTTGAATTGGTACTCTTGTTTTATTTCATTTCGGCGGTAGAAGCCGCGTTCGCTTATCATGGTGATCTGCTCTCCCTGATGGGACTGGGGCTCGTGGTATCGCTGTTTACCCTTTGCCTGGCATATATCCGCTATCGTGGACGGGAGCGCCGTTTGGGCGTTGCAAACCAGCAATAAGCGAGCAGGACGCACTGGGATGTCGGTCACGTTCCGGCAAATTGAATGTTAGGTGGAGATGAGGACGAGGACGCTCCGATGATTCGATTTTTCAAGGCTATTTGGCGTATTTTGACCGGAATCAGCCGGGCCATATCCGTACTGGTGCCGCTGTTATTCGTCGCGATATTTTTGGTTTTCTTCAGCATCGGCATGCAGGAGTCTGCTCCTGAGCCGCTCCCGGAGAAAGCGGCATTGCTGATTGCGCCGGCAGGCCCGCTGGTCGAGGATTCCCCACCGGTGGATCCGGTTGCCGCTTTCTTGAATCAGGAATTTGAGCAGCCCACGCTACTCCAAGACGTCATCCGTGCGGTCAGTTGGGCGGCCACCGATGATCGGATCACGTCATTGGTACTCAATCTCGAGAATCTCGCAGGGCCCACCACCAGTCAGGTAATCGAACTCAGCGAGGCAATCAATGCCTTCAAAGCGGCCGACAAACCCGTCATCGCGGTGGGGGATTTTTATTCACAGGCGCACTACCTGCTGGCCGCTCAAGCCGACCACATTCTGTTACACCCTGAGGGAGGCATTTTTCTCGAAGGGTTTTCCGTTTATCGCTCTTATCTGCGAACGTTTTTGGAGAATATCCGGGTGACTATGCATGTCTTCAAAGCCGGTGAGCACAAATCGGCCGTAGAGCCGTACCTCCGGGACGACATGTCTGACGGGGAGCGTGAAATCGTTACGCGTTGGTTGAACGGGCTGTGGTCCGCTTATAGCGAGATGGCCGAATCCGGTCGCGGGTTGCCAGCGGGCTCTCTCGATGCCTTCATAGAGGATTTTCCCGCGCGACTGGCGTCGGCCGATAACGATATGGCCGAGACAATGATTGCCGGTGGCTGGATCGATACGCTGGCGGGACATGCTGAAAGAGACGCAGCGCTGGCTGAGTGGGTCGGCGTAACCGATGAGGAGGGACAGGCCGAAATGGTGGATCTCGTTCCTTATCTCGAGGATGTGAAGACCCAGCAACAAGCCGCAGACGAAGGTTTGCCGCTGATTGCCGTTGTTCCAGTCGAAGGTACTCTGGTACCGGGTGATAGCGAAGAGGGCATGGCGGGCGCCGATACCGTAATTGGCTACATTGATATGGCTCTCGAGGCAGATGACCTCGCTGCCATCGTGCTGAGAGTGAATTCCCCCGGGGGAAGTGTTTTTGCCTCGGACCTGATCCGGCGCAAGTTAGCCGAGGCGCGCGCTGCGGAGATACCCATTGTGGTGTCTATGGGCACCGTAGCGGCTTCCGGTGGTTATTGGATCGCCGCTGAGGCCGATCAGATCTGGGCACTGAAAACGACACTGACGGGCAGTATCGGCGCTTTCTCGGCGTTCCCCACCATTGAGGGGATTGTCGATTACATCGGTGTCACCGTCGACGGTGTGGGCACCACGTCTCTGGCAGGTGAAGCCAGCCTCAACCGCGGATTGAGTCCCGAAATGGCCACCATTGTGCAGTCCATCTCCAATGGCATCTACTCTGATTTTATCGAGTTGGTTGCCGCAGGGAGGGGCATGGAGATCGAAGACGTCAAGTTGATTGCTGAGGGTATGGTATGGACGGGAGAGGAGGCGTTGGAACGTGGGTTGGTCGATAGTTTAGGTGGATTGGACCAGGCCATCGTGGCCGCAGCAGACCTCGCGGGGCTCGAGCAGTGGCGCGTACGTCGAACGCGTCCGCCAGTTACTTTTGAAAGTGTGTTGCTCGAAGAACTGAGTCGGTCTCTGGGCGTAACGTCCGCTTTGAGAGGGGGTTTGTTTGAGTCGCTCGTTAATAGTTTCAAGCCTGTTGTCAAAAGTTTGTCGAGTCTGCGTGACCCCATGAACGTTTATGCGCAGTGCTTCACCTGCGCGCCCGTGCCTTAAAACCATGCTGGAGTTGTCAGATACGGTAAGCCCCCCACGCCCTGCTGCAACCGCGATTCTCGTGCGTTGTCGCGACCGACGATGGGAAGTGCTTCTCTTGAAGAGAAGCGAGGAGCTCAAGCACATGCCGGGAATCTGGGTGTTCCCCGGTGGCAAGGTGGAGTTAGATGACGCTGGCGCAAATGCGCTTGAGCAAGCGCGACAGGCGGCAGCCCGTGAATTAAATGAAGAAGCCGGTATTGCTTTGCCCCCGGAGTCTTTGACGCCATTTTCTCACTGGTTGACGCCGACGCTCGTGAAGAGACGTTTCGCCACCTGGTTTTTCATTACAGAGGTTGCACAGGATCTAGCCGTCGACGTCGATGGTCATGAAATTGTTGATTACCGTTGGTGGGAGCCCGCCATGGCGATTGAGGCACACCATCAAGGAACGTTACCGCTTACGCCCCCGACCCTGGTGTCCTTGCATGATTTGCATTCTCTCGACGGTGCCGCCCACGGCATCGCTACCTTTGCGGAACGCGAGCCGCCACAGTTCTTTCCTCATGTCGTGCGAGAGGGTAACGAATTGGTTTTTCTGTATCACGGCGACTCAGGCTACGAAGACGGGGACATCGCTGCCGCCGGGCCGAGGCATCGAACGCTGGGAAAAGCAGGTATCTTCACCTACGAGCCCGCTGGGACCGTCGCCTGATTGTTTCGAGGTGTAGGGCGGCCCTCGCCAAAAACCAGCCTACTGGTTCAGATTAACCACTTGCCTCCGGGGAGTCGCGGCAAGGTTTTGGTTACCGCCTCGTCATAAATCGATTTGACGCGACGTTGGCTGCCAGCCTCCTGGCGACGCGAAATCATGGTAACGGGAAACAGGAAGACATCGGTCCCCTCATAATGGAGCGCTCTGGATCGTCCTTTTGTATCGCTGTAGACCACCCAATCCATCCGCAGGCGCTGCGCGAGTAAATCTCCAAGAATGACTCCCATGGCTTGCAGCGTGACCGTATCCCCCGATGCGATTAATCGCTCGTCAATGATTCTTTGCAGTGTCTCGATATCCCGTTCCTCAGTGCCCGTGAGGTTGCGGCCGATCCGATTGGCGAGTGCTTCAATCCGGTCTCGCTGGTCGGACATGAACTGCTGATCTATGGCTGACAGAGGCGCCACGCGGACCTGCAGGTCGGATACCTGTGCCCCGACCGTCCCTGACCATAACCCGACCGCCCCTGACCATAAGAAGATGAGCGGCAGAATGACGCGAAGACCTT
>Ga0181569_10003543_pt1 | contig 12145 bp, 10 predicted proteins | sample 101ome_19_FD_132452 | JGI IMG/M metagenome (GOLD analysis project Ga0181569, IMG submission 132452) | Coastal salt marsh microbial communities from the Groves Creek Marsh, Skidaway Island, Georgia - 101405AT metaG (megahit assembly) | ecosystem: Environmental > Aquatic > Marine > Intertidal... | reverse complement strand
TGTATTTTGGGCAACCATAATCGGTCTTGTAGCAGGCTTGGCCATTGGAATGATTACTGAGTATTACACTGGTACCCACAAAAAACCTGTTAAAGCCATTGTCGACCAATCCATTACCGGATATGCCACGAACATTATTTCTGGTCTTGGCGTCGGCATGATTTCTACAACCCTGCCTATTTTAGTGATCGCTGCTGCTGTTATCGGTGCCCATGAAATGGCTGGGCTATACGGTATTGCCATCGCTGCGGTGGGCATGCTCTCCAACACGGGAATACAGCTTGCTGTGGATGCCTATGGGCCGATATCTGACAATGCCGGAGGAATCGCTGAAATGTCTGAGTTGCCAAAGGAAGTGCGGGAACGAACCGACAAGTTGGACGCAGTGGGAAATACCACCGCCGCAATTGGCAAAGGATTCGCCATCGGTTCAGCTGCACTTACCGCACTGGCACTCTTTGCCGCTTTTACCGCATCATTCAATCAAACTCATCCGGAATCCTTGCTCAGTTACATCAATATTTTAGACCCAAAAGTGATGGCTGGTCTTTTTGTGGGTGCCATGCTCCCCTTTCTATTTAGTGCATTGGCAATGGGAGCTGTCGGGCGGGCTGCGATGTCGATGATCCAGGAAGTTCGTAGACAGTTTCATCATATTCCCGCTCTCAAAAAAGCCCTTGAGGTTATGAACCAGAACGAGGGCAAACCCAGTTCAGATTGGTCTGAAGAAGACAAGCAATCATTTGATGATGCAATCGACTCGGCCGAATACGGCAAGTGCGTGGAAATCTCAACCCAATCAGCAATTAAGGAAATGGTGGCACCCGGAATTGTTGCCATTGCCACACCCGTTGTCATTGGATTTGGTGGAGGTGCAACCATGCTTGGCGGTTTGCTCGCTGGTGTTACGGTTTCCGGTGTACTTCTCGCTTTGTTTCAGTCCAATGCAGGCGGTGCTTGGGATAACGCCAAGAAAATGGTCGAAGAAGGATACGAAATCAATGGCGAACGCTATGGCAAGGGGTCGGACTTACACAAGGCTGCAGTCGTTGGTGATACCGTCGGGGACCCGTTGAAGGATACTTCCGGACCATCCCTTAACATTTTGCTCAAACTGATCTCTGTGGTCGCTTTAGTTTTGGCTCCCTTTATTACAATCAACGGTATGTTCTAACATCCCTCCCCTACCGATCGGGCAAATTCAGTCCGCTCTTCAGGGTTAGATTTGTAGTAGGAAGTTCCGGCGACAAAAATATCTACGCCCGCTCTCAAGCAGGAATTCACATGCTGTGGGCCGACTCCACCGTCCACTTCAATCATGTAATTGTAATTATTTTCGGTTCGCAAATTGTGAAGCACCTCCACTTTGCTCAATACCGACTCGATAAAGCTTTGTCCTCCAAATCCAGGATGAACTGTCATGCAGAGCAGGAGATCTACTTCTTCAAGGTAAGGAAAGAATAGATCGACCTCGGTATCAGGGTTGATCGCTAGACCAGTCTTCAATCCTGCATCTCTGATTCGTTTCAGTGCGGACTGGTGATCGTAATTGGGCTCAAGATGAATGGTGATCAGATCAGAACCCGCCCTAATGAAAGGATCCAGATATAGGTCCGGCCGTTCCAGCATCAGGTGGACATCAAAGAATAATTGAGACTGAGGGCGTAAATCGGCTACCGTCTGCGGGCCAAAACTCAGATTGGGCACAAAATGACCGTCCATTAGGTCCAAGTGAATCCATTTTCTTCCATCCTCATCTGCTTCTAGCAATGAAGCACTCAAATTTGCGTGATTACCGGCAAGAATGGAAGGAGCTAATATTTTTGAGGCCATTAAATCATTGATTTTCGGTTAAGGCAGTTTGCGCCATGACATATAAGTGGCAGAGGCAATTTGATTCGCCAATGTAGCACGTGCTTGTTGGTCGCTTGGAGTGGATTGAGCATTTTGACTCAAAGCAGAGACATTTTCTGAATGCTGTTCGGATAAAATTGTTTTCCCGTATCGATCCTGCCAAGTTATCGAAAAACTCGAGTTGATGGAAAAGGAGGAAGCAATAACTGTATCTTGTGAATTATAACTTTCGGGGACAGCACGATGATCCATTATCTCAATTCTTAGTAACAAGTCAGCTTTCTGTCTTTCTTCGCAAAAGGTAAGGTTTCCCGATTTTAAAAGAGCTTTCCTTATTTCACGCTCAATTAAAGGCCCCATTCGCAATCCTAGGGAATGATTATTTATCTCAATAAAGATCGTTTGTTTTTGCTCATCGACAAACTTGTAGGCACATCCAAAAAGGAGGAGGGAGAGCAGACCCCATATCGAGAAGAAATAACCAGTTTTAATCATCACTGCTCCTCAATGCAGCAACCCGCTTTTCTGCAAGTCGGGCAGCATCTGATTCAGGTGCGGTGGTAATTGCCTCATTATAAAATTGTAGAGCGGGCTGGTTGCCCAGTTCTTCCCAATGCAGGATGAAATATTTTCCGTATTTCTCTACATAGCTTCCGACTTCAAGTTTACTCGCTGCCAAGGTTTGCCGCATATTTCTTTTTCCTGTCTGTGCATTTTTCTTTCTATCGGAATATTGATTCAGCCTTTCTTTGTATGCTTCGTAAGACTCGTGTTTCCCTCGGTCGGGAGCACGATCAAAAAGCAACAAATAATCCTCAAAAAAATTAAGAGCCTTCAGGGTGGAACCTTGATCATAGGCAGGGCCAGAAACACGGTCTTGGTAAATTTCAGCCAGCATAAAATAAGCTTTTTCACAGAGATAATTTTCAGGATAGAAATTTACCATTCTTTCAAGGGCATCAATCGCATCCTCTTCTTTCTCTTCTTTAAGGGCAATTTCAGCAAGAGCCATAAGAGCTCTGGGGGCAAACTGAGGTCCCCTGGAAAGTTCCGCAATTCGATTGAGTCGCGCCCGGTCCTCCGAGCCAGAACGAAAACGGGGAACAACTCCCCATTTTCGGGGAAGATCGTCTTTGGCCAGCTTTTCAGCAAGTCTCATTAACGCTTCTGCCACCCGCTCGAAGTCGTATCGGGGGTAGGCAACTGCAAGCAGTTCAAGGTGGTTGAACGCATCCTTCCAATCACCTTTGCTCTCTCTTAAAATTGCTGCTCGGTACAAGGCTTCTCCGCCGACAAGAATGCTCGATCCGTTAACATTTACAACTAGATCTGAGCGGCGCTTGGCAAACTTCTCGTACAATCCAAGCGCATCACCCAGCTCCCCTTTCTGATGAAACTTATCTGCCTCGACAAACCACTTCCTCGCGACAGCATCGTCATAAGGTTCACGATTTTTAACGAAGAATCCCGTACCCGGGAAGAGATGTTCTCTCTCCTCAGTAGCTCGCTTGCCTCCATCATTCGGAGGAGCAGCACTAAGCAATGGAAAAAATAAAACGAAACAAATTAAGTGGAGTCCTGTAGTTTTCATCAATTATCCTAATACCGAAACAAGGTGGATGACCAAGTCAAGCCCGCTCCAAAGGCAACCAGGAGTCCGAGGTCCCCCTCTTTTAGCCTTTTTGCCCTACGGGCTTCATCAAAGGCCAATGGAACAGAAGCCGCTGAGGTGTTGCCGTATTTCTCTAAATTGCAGAAAAATTTATCCAGAGGAACCTCTAGCCTCTGCGATAAACTTTCGACAATCCGGAAGTTCGCTTGGTGTGGAATAACTAGATCGACCTGTTCCACCGTGTAACCAAGGTCATCCAAAAGTTTCCTAGAGGCACTTTCCATGACCCTAACCGCCGATTTGAAAATCTCCCTTCCGCTCATTTTTAGAAAATGCTGCCTCGCTTCAATTGATGACAAAGATGCGGGGCATTTTGAACCTCCCCCGGGCTGGCAAAGAAGGGATGGATTGGAACCGTCGGCACCGCAATAAAAACCCAGCATTTTAGGTCCTTTTCCTCGCTTCGAAAGGATGGCGGCTCCAGCACCATCTCCGAAAAGTACACAGGTGGAACGATCCTCCCAATCCAATATACTCGACATTTTTTCGGCACCCACCACTAATGCATTTTGATAGCGACCGGAGGCAAGCATGCCATCTGCGATATCAAGTGCGTAAAGAAATCCAGAACAGGCAGCTTCGATATCGAAAGATGCAACTTTCCCGAGTCCTAATTTATTTTGCAGAAGGCAGGCGGTGGAAGGGAAGGCCATATCCGGCGTAATGGTCGCAACAATGACCAAATCAATCTCATCGTGAGCTATGCCCGCATCTGCAATTGCTCTTTGTGCCGCATGCAAGGCAAGATCACTGGTGGCTTGTGAGTGAGGTGCAAATCTGCGTTGGTGAATTCCCGTCCGGGTTCGTATCCACTCGTCTGAGGTATCTACTTTCTTGCTCAGTTCTGTGTTATCCACAGATTGATCGGGGACATAGGAGCCAAATCCTCTTAGTATGGAAGGTGATAAATTAGACACAGCTCTCGTTTTTTCAGGATTAGTCGTTCGATGAAAGTGGTTCTGGGCGCAAGATCTCATTTGCTCCCTTAACATCCTCAACCACTTGGCCGATCATATCATGCTGCACCAAGTCTAAGGCAATCTTTATTGCTCCACTGATATGGTTCTGGTTAGAAGAGCCGTGGGCCTTTATAATGTTTCGATTCAAACCCAACAAAGGAGCACCGCCAAATTGCTCAGGATTAATCCTTTGTTTAAGACTTCTGAATGCACCTTTTGATAAAAGCGCACCTGTTTTCCGCAATGCATTTCTACGGAGTTCCTCGTCTAAAAAACTGCCGATAAGCTTACTTAGAGACTCACACGCTTTGAGAACTATGTTTCCAACAAATCCGTCACAGACAACCACATCAACCACATTTTCAAAAATTTGAAATCCCTCGATTAACCCAGCATAATTCAAAATACTGCCATCAATTTCTTTGAGCATAGAGTGCGCCTCATGAATCATTTCATTCCCCTTACCCTCCTCTGTGCCGATGGTTAATAATCCAACTTTGGGACGAACCAAACCGAGTGCAACACGAGCGTAATTCGAACCAAGGATTGCATTTTGCACAATGTGGAAAGCCTTAGGGTGAGGGTTTGCACCAGCATCCAAAAGAGTGAAGTACCTCTCCCGCCCTGGCCAGATTGTACACAGGGCTGGACGCTCAACACCCTCCAAAGTCCGAACCCGTATCGTGCCGCCAGCCATTAAGCAACCGGTGTTTCCGCAACTTAGAAGAGCGTCTGCCCGACCATCCTTTAGGGCCTCCAGGGCCAACAACATAGAGGAGTTTTTCTTATTTTTTAAACCGGCAATCGGCTTCTCATCCATCTCGATAACCTCCGATGCATGGCAAATAGAAATATTGGAGGATTGGAGTTTGGGATTTTGGTCAACCAATTCAGAAAGTACTTGTTCTTTGCCAAACAGTGCAAATTCCACATTTCGTGGTGTAAAATCAAGAGCTTTGGCAACTCCAGCCAATACTTCGCTGGGCCCCCTATCGCTTCCCATGGCATCCACTGCCAAGGTAATTCGAGCTTCGGTCGAACTCATGCCGAAGCGTAATATTGGAGCTTAAACCTCCAAGTCAAGCACTTGACGCCCGCGATACTGGCCAGTCTCCGGATTTACTCGATGAGGGCGGTAGAAACTGCCGTCCACATCCTTGGCTAATTGAGGTTCTTTGAAGCGGTTGGCTCCTCTGCGCTTACGGCTACGCTGCTTGGATTGTTTTCTTTTAGGCTGTCCCATAGTAGGACCAATTCAACCATTTCATCCTCATTCCGTCAAGGTTACTGTCAATCAATATTCAAATTATGTCCTTCGCATTGATGTACCAGTAGAGTACTGCTAAACCAAGCAGCAAGCGGTACCAAGCGAACAAAACCAGCCCCTTTTTCGAAAGATAATGAATTAGCCATTTCACTGCGATTACGGCCGAAGCTCCCGCAACCAGGCAACCAAATAAAACCGGCCCCCAGGCTAGGTGAGCGGTTATTTCACTGCCTGCAGTTAGGATTTTGTAGATTGCCGCAGAGGATAGCGTGATCAAGCCCAGAAGGAAGCTGAATTCCGCAGCCTGCACTCTGCTCAGACCCGCCAAATATCCGCCCACAATAGTCATCATTGACCGACTCGTACCAGGCCACATCGCCACGCACTGCAGTAATCCTATCATCAGGGCCGATCTTTTACTTAGTTGATCGATTGATGCGGACGTAGATTCATTTTGGGGATTACGAGCTTCCACCCAAAACATTAGAAATGCACCTCCGATCAAAGCACAGGCGATTGGCAATAAGCCCAATAACACCGACTCAATAAGATCATCGAGCAGAGGGCCGAGCAGAACTGCCGGCAAAAATGCCAACAGAATTAACTTCGCCAGATTAAGCCCCCTTTCTGAATACCCAAAGAGTCCAAGTAAAATCATGTGAATCTGAGCCCGATAAAGTAATGCAACCGCTAAGATTGCCCCCCCCTGGATTACGATTAAGTAGGCAAATATTGCTTCTTCCATTTGAGGGGAACGGGGAACGCCCCCTCTCTTGAACGAATGATCAACGAGGACAAGATGACCTGTTGAAGAAATTGGGAGAAATTCAGTTACCCCTTCAACTAATCCGTAAACAAACGCCTCCTTGTAACCGAGCAGACCCTTCTCTTCTGTATCCGCAGCTCCATGTAGGCTCGTGCTCCATGCCCAAAAAACAAGCAACCATAAAATCCTCAAGGAATAAGTTTGTATAATCTTCAAGGGTTTTCTACTTGAACATCAGGTAATCCAATGCAAGCCGATTCAAATTGCTTGGCCTAATTATTTTAAACAAATTTATGAATTCTGATGAATTAGTGGCGCTTACAGCGAGGGTGGATCAGGGACATGAACTCTCTGAAGGCGAGATTTCAGTGGTTGTATCTTCCCTCGTTTCTGAAGAGATTCCCGACGAAGTAAAAGAGCTTTTTTTAAAATCACTGGCTCAGCGGGGAGAAAGTCCAGATGAGTTTTCATACCTGGTGGAAAGATTTAGAAATTTAGCGGTGGATCCAGGAATCGAAGACTTATCCAAGGAAGCAATTGATTTGTGCGGGACAGGCGGGGACAAAAGTGGCAGCTTCAATATATCCACTGCTGTTTCTTTTATTCTGGCAGCTGCCGATGTGTGCGTGATCAAGCACGGCAACAGATCCATCAGCTCAAAATGTGGTAGTGCAGATTTAATTGAGGCATGCGGCATCCCCTTACACACAAATCAGACCATCCGCCGCGAGTGCCTGAAGAGATTTAATTTTTGTTTTCTCTTTGCTCCTGAATTTCATCCGGCATTTAAGTCAATCGCCTCTGTTCGTAAAAAACTGGCTCAGCAAGGAGTCATCTCTGTTTTTAACCGACTTGGCCCAACATTAAACCCGGCTTGCCCTCCTCACCAGTTGCTGGGGGTTTACGACAGTCAATATCAAAGTCAAATCTCTCACGCACTTGCTAAAAATGGCGGGACGGGAGGATGGGTTGTTCATGGTCAAATTCAGGGAAAAACCACTGGCGTCGATGAACTCACCAGTTGTGGCACAAATTGCATTCTTGGCTACGGCGACCATGCCACTACTGACATTCTTCACATCAACCCATCCGAATGGAATCAGTCATTGCATCCATTCGAAGATCTGAAGGGAGGGGGCCTCGAATATAATCTTAATCTCATGACAAGCCTAGCTGAAGGGAAGTGCAAAGGTGGGCTTCTCGCAACCATTCTGATCAACGCAGCGTCCGCGTTAAAAATAGTTGGTCGGGTGTCTACTTTGCACGCAGGAGTTGAATTAGCCGAAGTTATTCTCAGGGACGGAAAATTAAAAATGTGGCTCAACCAAGTTGCTGAGTTTTTAAAAAAATGAAGAAATACTTTGGAACGGATGGAATCAGGGGGACTTATGAAAGTTCCTTCCTTGATGATCGATTCGCAACACAGGTAGGACGGGCACTTGGCATCTTTTTCCAAAATAAGTTTGGTTCAGCAGGAAAAGTGTTCTTAGCGAGAGATACGAGACCGTCTGGCGAATCGCTCTTACTTGCTTGCGCCAAGGGGTTGGTATCCACAGGTGCGGACTGCCACTCCGCTGATATTATCCCCTCCCCGGCACTCGCATTTGGCATCAGGAAACATCAGGCCCGAGCCGGGATCATGATCACAGCTTCTCACAATCCGCATACGGATAATGGAATAAAGATATTCAATCAGTTTGGCTCAAAGCTCAGCCCAGAAGATGAAGAGGAAATCGAGCAGATCATTGAAGGCCTGGACACACCCACTTGTCCATCTGTCTCCGGACTCCCGATGCTCGATTTACGGACATCCTACATCGAGAATATACTCAACTTCTTCCCCAACGAGATACTTGGCGGTTTGAAGATCGCCGTGGACTATGCCAATGGTGCAACTTGTCGTACCACCCGTGAAGTTTTTACTAGACTAGGGGCAAAACTTTACAATCTGCACACGGGCGAAAATCCGATTAATCTTAACTGCGGTAGCGAGCATCCAGACTCTTTATCCAAGGAGGTATTAAGCCAGAACTGCCACTTAGGTATTGCCCACGACGGGGACGGAGATCGCGTGGTTCTGGTCGACCAGGATGGGCGAATCATTGACGGTGATCAAATCCTCGGTGTCCTCGCGATTGATGCGAAGAATAGAAATCAACTTAAAAACTCCGCATTTGTATCCACCATCCACAGCAATTCTGGTTTGAGACCTGCGTTAAATAAGCATGGCATTTGTCTGCATTTGAGCGATGTCGGGGACAGAAATGTCTACGCTACAATGAAAAGCATTGGGTGTAATTGGGGCGGGGAATCTTCCGGGCATATCATCCACGAAGAATACCTTCCCACCGGAGATGGCTTATTTTCTGCACTCAGCATTGTGTCCGCTATGATTAATTCGAAAAAAGGGCTCAGATGTTTAGCGGACGAAATTGCTCTTTGGCCACCCATTTGCGAGTCGTTTCATGTGCAATCCAAACCACCCATAGAGGAAGTGAAGGATATTCAAAGGGTATTGAATGACGAAAAGAGGTTTTTAGCTGAGAATGGCAGAGTGCTTTTAAGGTATTCTGGTACGGAGTCCAAGATTCGTCTGCTTGTTGAAGGAAAACAACTGCAAAAAGTAGAGGCATCTTTTGCTCGCCTCGCCAAAATCATCCAAATTACATTGTAAAATACTATGTGCACAGTAGTTTGGGATTAATTTGCCCTTATCCACTTTGATGATAGAAGAAATCCCTATTGTTCAGTTATATCCCCGACAAGTAAAACAAATCGAAAGTGCCAGTAAGGCAGTCGCTACGGATCCGGGTTATTTTGTTGAAATCTGCACGAATATCCTCAAACAAAGCCCCGGATGCTTGGAGCTTCGCCGGAAACTAAGAGACCACCAATTTCGACTTTCTGGTTCGGTCAAGGGAATGTCGAGCTTGTTTGGAAAGGTAACCATGGCTCCATTCATGCTCAAAGGAAAAGCCAGTAAAGACCCGACCTCCTGCCTGGAAAGTGCGGAGGCGATGATTGCAAAAAACCCAGCCAATGTAGTTGCCCATGAGTTAATTGCAGAAGCGGCTTCGCACTTAGAAATGAAAGAGACCGTTGTTTTTGCCTATGAATGCATTCGGAAATTACATCCCAAGGATCTCAAGAACCTGAAAAATTTGGGAAATGCTTACCTCGCCGCAGAAAATTCTGATGCCGCCATTCAGGTAGGCAACGAAATTCTCCGAGGCAACCCTGGAGATGCAGAGGCAGAAGAAATGATGAAGAGAGCATCCGTGAGTGTTGCCATGACCAAGGGCAAATGGGAAAGCTCAACCGATTTCAGGAGCCAGCTTAAAGATGAGGCTGAGGCGCAATCCTTGGAACAGGCCTCGAAGGTAGTAAACGATAAAAAAAGCCTAGAAGAGCTTATTCGAGTCACCTATGCACAAGTTCAGCAGGAGCCAGAGAACTTAAACCATTATATCAGGCTCAGTGATTTGTACCAACGGCTTGGTGATTTACAAAATTCGATTACCTGGATCCAGCATGCCCGATCGAGGGAAGGCGGGCATGGAGATGTTTCTTTGGAGGAAAAAGAACGCAAGCTCACTCTCGAATATTATGACAGCTTGATCGAGCAATGGGAAAAAGCTAGAAACTCGGATCCTCAAAATGAAAGCCTTAAGGAGGGCTTTGAAAAAGCAGTCTCGGCCAAACAAGCGTACAGAAAAACCCAGCTCGATTCTCTGGTTAAGAGATACCCAAATGATTATGGTTATCGTTATGAGTTAGGAGTCATTCTGTTTGAAGATTCTCAGTTCGACGCATGCCTTCCGCATTTTCAACTGGCTCAAAGAAATGCGAAGGTGCGTTTAGATGCTATTTTATTTCTGGGAAAAGCATACCGACTCAAGGGTTTTTATGATCTTGCAGTTGAGCAATTGAACTCTCTGAAAAGTGAAATTCAGATAATGGATGAGAGAAAGAAAAATACGATTTATGAATTGGGCTGCTGCTTCGAGGCGATGAAACTTCCCGAAAAAGCTATCGAGGAATTTAAACTTGTCTATTCCTCAGACATTTCATTCCGGGATGTAGCGGAAAAAATTAACTCTTATTATGATCACAAGAATTAAGAGCAATAGCCTGGCGGAGAGGGCGGGATTCGAACCCGCGGTACCTTGCGGCACACCCGATTTCGAGTCGGGCACATTCGACCACTCTGCCACCTCTCCTAGGAAAAAGTAACTCTTCCTTTATTATCGTCTACCTGGCAATCTTAATACTATTCGAATGCCCCCCTCTCAACCCCATGAACATTTACACGCTTGCCCGAAGGATGATGTTCATTTTGGATAAAATTTATATGCGATATACTCCCCATACCTGCATTGCATGCTTATGCTTATTCACTGGATTCGTTGGGTGCAGATCCAATAAAGAACTGACGGTGAATCTTTCTGATGGTTCCTATTCCGGAAAGGTGAGCCGCAGTGGAGAAAAAAACGGTCAAGGAATTTATCGTTGGAAAGATGGTTCGACCTATGAAGGTGAATATGCGAAAGGGAAAAGACACGGCATCGGTAAGTTCCTCTGGGCAAATGGTGAAAGCTACAAGGGTGAGTATCAAAATGATGAGCGGACGGGTTCGGGCGAATATATATGGCCTGATGGTTCAAGATATGCTGGGCAGTTTCTCGATGGCAAGAGACATGGTAAGGGGATTTTTACCAGTACCGATGGCGTTGTGTACGATGGTGAATGGTTTGATGACTCACAGCATGGTGAGGGAACCTTGGTCTATCCAGACGGAAGGATCGTTCAAGGCATTTGGCGTCAAGGCAGCTTGTTGGCGAATCCCAACAAAATTCCATCGAACTCCCTCAAACCCACTTTACCCCTAATTCCCAATCAAAACTTGGTTGCCCTTCATCCACCCTCTGTTCACTCCAGGATTAAACCTTCCCCCAGCATTAAAACAACGGAATCACCCCGTGCATCTACAGATGGAAGCCCCTTATCACCCCCTATCCCGAAACTTTCACCCTCTAAGAAACCGTCAAACCTGCCGACTCAACCCGTAGAGATTTTTGAAAAAGCAGAAACAAAGCCCATTGCGGATCTCCCAGTAGTCGATGTGCCAAGATCTGAATTGATTGCCTCGGAGGATCAATCCGAAGAGGAGACATCTGCAAAGTCATACGATTGGATCGGTACTGTTGCTGAAGCAGAGGCTGCTTTCATCACAGATTTGATTGATGGATTTGACACAATTCGAAGCCGTTCCAATGGTGAACTATTTTCTGGATGCATGAGGATTCTTGATGGACGGGGACAGCCTCAGGGTGAGGTCAACCTGCTCAATGGTCGTTTGCATGGTGAGGAAATTTTCTTCGATGTAAAGGGTGAGGTAGCGGAAAGAAACTTTTGGTCAAACGGACGACCCATCGGGCAGTAGCAATTTTATTTTCCTGACGGCGAACGGGAAATTTTGTGCACGTGAATGATTTTGCATTCATCGAAAGTCTGCTCATGGATAGTTTCTAATTCACCATGAATTCCTCTCTCGCTCAACCCGATCATTCCTCATCCCGGATACCCCATCTGCCCTATGTGCCGGATGAATACCCGAGGGAAATGGC
>Ga0181569_10003531_pt1 | contig 12172 bp, 10 predicted proteins | sample 101ome_19_FD_132452 | JGI IMG/M metagenome (GOLD analysis project Ga0181569, IMG submission 132452) | Coastal salt marsh microbial communities from the Groves Creek Marsh, Skidaway Island, Georgia - 101405AT metaG (megahit assembly) | ecosystem: Environmental > Aquatic > Marine > Intertidal... | reverse complement strand
CAATATGTTGTCCAAGTTTTACCAATTCATCTGGGACATAATTGTTAAAGCCTTTGAAGGGGCCAAGAGTTTACTAAGCAAACTGGTGGAATTCATCTGGGGGATAGTTGAAGGCTTTTTCAAAGGGGCTGTTAGCTTATTTGAACAACTCTGGAAGCTAGTCTGGGGGATTGTTCAAAAGATGTTTGAAGGGACTTGGAATTTACTGGAGAAGCTAGCCAATTGGATTTGGGACGTTGTCCGCAAGTTCTTTGCTGGTTATTTAAGTTTGATGTCCAAGTTCTACACCTTCATTTGGGAGAAGGTAAAAGAGTTCTTTGAAGGTGCAGTTAATTTGCTCCAACAACTTGCCCAGTTTATCTGGTCCACGGTTAACAGTTTCTTCTCCGGTGCTGTCAATCTGCTTGCCCAGTTTGCCCAGTGGATTTGGGACAAGGTGGTTGCCTTCTTCCAAGGCTACCACAATCTGATGACAAGGCTGGTGACCACGGTTTGGAACAAGGTAGTTGAGTTCTTCAAGGGCTACCACAATCTGCTAGTTAAGTTTTACACCTTCATTTGGGAGGTGGTCCAAAAATTCTTCACAGGAGCATTTAACCTTCTAGCCCGGTTAGGCCAGTTTATCTGGGGTGTGGTTCAACAGATGTTTAAAGGCGGATGGTCTTTAATCTCTCAAGCCATGCAGTTGTTGCAAAGCATTTTGACCAAGGCATTTTCCGGAGGATATAGCCTATTTAGTCAGATTAAGGACAGGATTCTTGGCTTTCTGTCCGGTGGTCGAAACATCATTCAAGAGATAATAAACAAGATTTTAAAAGCCCTTGGAATCAATGGACAGAAAGGGGAAATCCCCATCCTACCAAACCCGTTTCATGCTATTTTCGGAAGCAAGGGAGGACCCAAGCATTTTCTGTCCATAAAGTACAAGTTTGGAGAAGGTGGGGACGTTCCAGAATTTGGAAGAGGTGGGGACACGATTTCCGGAGGAATGGCAAGAGGACCCTCCCACCAGAGTGGAATGTTGGGGATGACCAAGGACGGGGCACCGTTTCTCTTTGAGGGTGGTGAATACATTGTAAACAAGAGGAGTTCCCAATTATTGGGGACTGATTTCTTAGCCAGAGCAAACAGTGTTAAATCTGGACAGGAGAAATCTAACTTTTTAAACAGTATTCTTTCCAAGGCTTGCCCGGATTGTATGAAAGGGGCACTTCCTCAGTTTGCAACTGGTGGCTCATTATATAGCCCATTATTTGGGGCATTAAATGATTTACCCTCTCTTCCACCTACCACAACTGCACCCCCTTCCCAGTATGTTGCACCCTCCGGAGGTGGCTTTAATTGGCTTAACAGTGCCAGTGGAAACATTAACTTATTCAGTCTACCCAACCCCCTCAAAGGAATTGCAGGGCCTAAAGGTGGTTGGTCTGGGAAACTCAGCTACGATTTAGCAAAGGGTAGCTTTGGAGTAAAGCAAAACTTAATCTCTTTGGGTGTTGGCGGAACCCCTCCAAAGGATTATCTCCAGAGTGGACCCTTCATTGACTTTGTAGATAATTTCTGGGGTAACTCGCATTCCGCTACTTTGTTAGATGTTACTAACCCCTTGAGAAAAGCGGCAAACCAAGCAAAAGCCTTGTGCATGGGGGACGGGGGACCAATCCCAGAGTTTGCAATGGGTGGAAGTCTGCACCGGACAGGAAGCAATGTTGATTTGCCGGAATATTTGGGAGGTATTAGTTTACCCAATCCCGTAAAGATCATTGAAGACGGGGTAAAGGGGGTAAACAATGCTATAAAAAGTGGTGTTAAGGCTTTGAATGATGCAGTTAGCCCAGCATTAAACTCATTTTTAAAAGGAGTTGGGGTTGATGATCTAACCGATTTTGCTAAAGGTCTGGTAGACGGTTCTATTGATATTGTAGACACGATGATTAAACAGGGGGGGGACTGTATCTCTGACCCAGTGAAGTGCGTTAAAGATTGGTTTAAGAAAGCAAGCGATTTGTGCAAAGACGCAATGGGTGCCCTTGCTAATGCCGCAGGACCAGAACAGTTAAGGTTGGCGCTGAAATTTAATAGCCTAGACTTCTGGAATGCCAAGGTAAATGCAAACTTTGGGGGGGATGTTCTCAAGTTACTCAATACCGGAATTTCAGCAGTAAGTTCAGTAGCTTCCGGATTCACGGGAGTTGAGAAAAAAGATTGGCGGAAAAATGCTGGGTTTGCTCCAAACAATAGTCCCGTTATTCCCAAGGAAACAACCTCTATTACCCCAAAGGTTAGTCCACAAAAGGAGGTTGGAGTAAGTCACCACCTAGACGGGATTTTCATGCAATTCTTTGGAATGACTTATGCCGAATTCATGGAAAAAATTGGAGCATTAAAAATTCCGGGATTTGGAAATGGTGGACTGGTAACCGGGCCTAGCCATGCCCGTGGAGGAATTCCAGCAGAGTTAGAGGGTGGGGAATTTGTGATTAGAAGGCAAGCGGCACAGATGGCAGGATATGCCAACCTAGCCCAATTGAATGCTACCGGACAGATGACCAACGACAGGTCCACGGCAATTTTAGAAAGAATTGCCCAGAGGCTGGAGCAGCAACAAGCCCCACAGGTAACCGTCCATGTTTACACGGATTTGGAAGGGCAAGTCCAAGCAGGAATAAGCCATTTTAAAACGGAAATAAAAAACCGTGCAGACCGTATTCGTTCATCTAACCGGGAGTTCATCCCCATGTCTGCATTGGTCTAAATGCTTCTAGTAACCATCACAGTGGACACGGTAGATTACCACATTGCCCCAGACAGCTACCAAGGGGATTTCTTTTACTACCCCTTCATTACGTCCATGCCGATGTTGGAAATAGGACCTCAAGGCTCTGGGGGGTTGATAGGGGTACGTTTAGGGAATATTCAGCTAACCCGTGACAGCAGCAACCCAGACCATCCTTTTGGGGTGGACCGTTTCAACAAGCTGATTTCCGAACCCAACCAATACAACTGCAAAATTATCTGGAGCAAAACCAAGGAAGTCTTGCACGATGGGACGATAGCACTTGCAAACGTTTCAGACCAAACCTTGGATTTTACTTTAACTGATCCGGTATATGAGCAGGATTTAAAACGGTATTCAATCACAGAAAAATGGTTTTTTGTCGAGGATGTGATTGCCCCCACGGGAGGGGGACCCATTAACGTTAAGGTGTCCGGACATGAGTTTGTTGTAGGCATGAGGGTTGTTTTTGCCGAAATGACGGGACCGGGGAGTGAATTGAATTACACTAAAACAGATGACAACTGGTTCATTGTGGGAACGGTTGCAAACGAGTTTATTGGAATATTTACCCAAGATTTTACCCCATTAACAGCAGGGGTAACTCTAGGAACTCCAGTTTTTGATAATGGAAGTGCTGACGGTATCCCCAAGAATAGAATAGGCATACCAGCCTATGTCCCGTTTTGTCATGGTTCTGTATTCCACAAAACTCCTGTTATTCGTAGATCAACCCAAGAGGTAGCCAACCCAAACCTTATAGCCACAAATCCTTCATTCCCCTTAGAGGTTTATGAGGATGGTGTCTTGATTGGAACCAATGACCCGTCCAGCCCGGAAGCCTACACCAAGGCCCCAACCTCAGAAGTGATTTATTTAAATTCTCCAATGGCAGACGGGAAACTTAGCATTTGCGGAAGAGCATTAACCGGGGGGACAATCAACGAATTATTCCGGCATTTCTCTGGTCTTTTGGGGCTAGGATTTGACGATAGCAAGGCGTAACAAATGGCAGGAACAACCGAAACGGCAGACAAGATTTATAACGTTGCTTATACAAAAGTTGGAGGTCCTTGGGAAATCTTGGACACGGTAACGATTGAGATTGATGACAATTGTGTGGTGGAGGTTGATTTACCAGCAGGAACGATAGAAGAATCAGAAATTAGGGTGATGTTCTAATGAGTGATGGAGGACAGGTCCTTGTGGTGGACCAGATGGGGGAAGTTGCGGAAAGGGGCAACTACTACGTTGTGATTAGAGAGGGCAAGGTCTGGTTGGTCAATAGGAACCAAGACATAAACCCAGTGGTTGCCAAGTTTACAAGACCAGCCCTTCTTTCTATGCAAGTCAACCAACCCCACCCCACCCGTAAACTGATTAGCTCATTTACTCAAAACATCCCATACCCTCACAGCAGAAGGCTGGAGCAGCAACAAATAGAAGTTCATATTGAGGCTAACACCTTTGGAATGGATGAAGAGGTAAAGCCTTTGTCCCAAGTTGAGAAGGAGGTAGAGAACTTCTTGCTCAATTGGTACAACATCCAAAAAAGGCCCAAGGTAAAGGTCCAAATTCAGAACATTCAGAAATTTGACATAGGAGACAGGATTGAATGTTTTGACGAGTATTTGGAGATGAAAGCAGTAATAACCATTGAAGGCATTACTTACCATTTTGAAGATGAAAGAACTACAGTAACTGGTTTTGCTCTTGTCAACCATGTCCGGGAGTCTTAGGAATGAGGCTTTTGTCTAACCCTGCTGAAATGACCCTTTCTTCTGTTGGAGTCCCTGTTTCTGCTGACTATGCCTTGGACAGTGTCCGGGACAATTACCCCTCCCATCCCTACATTTCAGACATGCACACGGACACCATAACCGTGGGCTTTGATGCTGGACAGGACAGCCTTTTCTTAGGGCATGTCATGGCAGAGGAGGTAACGGTAACTTTTAATACTGGGGAGGTGGAATCCTTCCCCCAGAGGATAGGCTGGAATAGAGTTTTTGCTAGAGGAAGGAAAAAGCTAGGAAATGACATTTGGGTGGATGTCCCAGCCACGGCAACAAGTGCGGATGTCGAGTTAAAGAACGTGGTCAACGTGGCGGAAGGGATTGACACCTTTTCCAGTAATGGAACAGATGGGATTTTAAAACAGGGAGCAGACCAGATAATTTTTGAGAATTACCCCCAGCTAAAAGTAGGGACGTTTTTGGTTAATGGGGGGATGACTTACCAGATAAAAGAGTTACGGGGGGCAGGAACAGGGGTAGACGATGTGGTCCTTAGAACTGGTGGAAGTGCAGGTTTTACCATTTCAGAGGTACGTCTACCCCTCTCCATTGGTTTAATACGAGTTGGGAAAAAAACGCAATTCCCTAACCCAACAGTTGGCTTAATGATGAATACCCAAGACTTTGGAATTAGACGGGAGTCTTTGGGGGCAATGCTTTACTCTCCCCGTTCTATGGTCCGGGCCTATTCGGTGCCAATGCAATTGACGAGGGAACAGTTAGATTTGTTTATTGTGACTACGGAAGGATTACGAGGGACACCCGTTGCTTGTGACTTGCTAAACGGGATGGACCCTAGAAGGGTTGGATACATGACTTTGGTTAACCCCCCAGATATTAACGCAATGGTTAGATTGTACAGCATATTTGAGGTCAATTTTGAATTGCGTGAACTGTCCTAATTTTTAACACGGTTTTAAAATGGCTACTCTTTCCACGTTAAAAGTAAACCGGATTACTTCCAGAGATACGGCTACAGAAGTCCAGATAGATAAGCAAGTAAACATGAACAACAACCCTATTGTTGGTGCGTTGTCTGTTTCCACAAACGAGATTATTGCCCCCAGTGCAACCCAGTTAAAGGCCGGGATTATGTCCACAGGGGACAAGGCGAAACTGGACAATATTGAAGCACAGGCAGACGTAACCGATTCAACAAACGTCCATGATGCCGGGGCAATCATGGAGTCAGAGTTTTCCGGAAATACGGGGGTGATGTTCCGGAAAGAGTTGGATTCTGGAACGGGTTTGCACACCTACGAATTAAGAAACGATTACCTAAACAGTGATAGTTTTGACAGCAAAGTAGGCTATGTCAAAAGTGACGGTTCCGGAAATCTCCAGTTTGATAACAGCACCTTTTTAATCCAGAACCAGCCGATAACGGTAGACGGGGATGTAGCACCCGTGTCGAGTGGTACGACACCCACCAATCTAGAGATGGTTTTAGATTCTCAAGCCATTGTAGGGAAGCCTCAAGTAGCAGCAGCAGACGAGGACGATGACAGGATTTTATTAGCCCAGCAAATGTCTGATGGTTCTTATGAATTGCGGCAGATTAGCCCAAAGGACTTTGGGGCTGTTACTTCTGGTGGTGGTTCTTCAATAGGTTCTTTTGATGGGACCAAAGGAGTAAACAGGGAAGCAGGAGAAACAGGGACGATAGTTACGTTAGAAATCAACAATGCTGCCATAAATACCCAACCAATGGCATACGGTTCCGGGAGTACACCAGCCTTGAAAGGGACAGACGAGTTGATGGTGGGGAGGGCATCCTTGGGGCTGTTGGCTAAGACTACACTAAACGAGTTGGGAAGCTGGTTTACCAATGTGTTTGGCTTTGGTACTGGAGGAGGAGGTGGTGGTGGTGGCACAACCAGTGTTACTGGATTGGCTATTTATTTTGAAATTGATTCCAACGGAGATTTAACACTAATCCACACTGGTGGATTAACATCTAGTGAAATGTATATAAACGCCAACAGTGAACTTGTAGCAGTAGTGGTTTAATGGGTGAGTCTGTTGTTGGAAGGGTTGTCTTTGTTCCTAGAGGGGCATGGTCAGACGTATTAGCGGCAAATGAGCAGTTTGTTGTTGATGACTTGACCACATGGAAAGGACACCAATATTTAACTAGAACTGTACACACCCCACAATCCACTATTGCAAGCGGAGATGGGACACAACCCGGAGGTCCTTACAGCAACAGCCTTTTTTATTCCTTTTCAAAAGGTTTTGAGCCAACCGGATTATTCTGGGACCAAACCAGAACGTATTACCCCGGTGAGTTGGTTTTTTTTGGTGCCGCAACGTATGCGGCAGTTAAACAGTCCTTCAATTATGAGCCAGATAAATACCCAAAATTCTGGTTTAAAATGGCTTCCGGTGCCATGACATGGACAGGGAATTTTGACACTAACAACTATTACCCCACCGGGCAGGTAGTTATGTACAAAGGGAGTTGTTATTTAACCAATAAAGGGAGCGGAGGGCATGACCCAACCTCCACCAAGGGCTTGTTAGATTATGAGTTAATAGCCCAAGGACTTTGGCCTAGAGGTGTTTACACATCCACCTTTACTTATACGGGAGGGGAGATTGTCCGTGCCCGTGCAGGAATAGCACAACCCACTAGAGGGGGTTCAACCTTTGTTATGTCAGACAGGGGAGGAGTTGGTGCTGGGAGTCCTCCCAAGTCTACAGCAGCATGGAAAGAGGTTTGTAAAGGATTAAATTTTGCCCCGATTTATTCGCTAGGTTCCCGTTATTACGAGGAAGACATTTTAAAATTCCAAGGGGACATTTATTACTGTGCATCCAACCCCAGCACAACAGGAACCCCAGTAAGTGAACCCACCCATTTTATTAAAATCCTAGACCAACAATTCCAAGCCCCAGTCCAGTTTAATAAACTGAACATGCCCACCAAGGTGAGGGTTAGAATGAACACGGCAGCAAGTGCTTTTGATGCGGTAGACTGGACAACAATACACGGGGAAAATGATTATTTTGACTGGGTGATATTTTGGCAGAACAACCCCGATATTTTACGAATTACACCGGAGCAAAGGGCTTGGCATTTCCCTACTTATTGGCGTTATGGGATACCAAGTGCTTACCAGTGGCAGACTAATCCGGGGCAACCAGACACAAAAGGAAATGTCCCCTTTGTCCCAGTGGCTGGACCCTACACTCCCAACTATGTTACTAAACCTGCTCCTCCTTAATAACTAATAATGGTTTCTAAAAGGGTTAGAATATGCCTGTTTTAAATCTTGGAAGAGTTCGACCAGTTTTCCGGGGTGAGTTTTCAGCATTAGATGGTCAAACGATGACCAAATACGATGTGGTAACTCATGCTGGAAGTGCGTGGTTTTATATTTCTGGGACGGACACCGTTGCTAATATTAACCTTACTTCTGGCAACCATCCGGGCACCTCTAACAGTGCTGGGAACTGGCAGGAGATTGCTAAAGGGGTGGAGACTGTTGGACTTTATTCTAATGGCACAACTTATTTCCAAAACCAAATTGTCCAGTTTGGTTCCTCCTCCTATGTAGCACGGCAAAAAGTCCCGGCAGGAAGTGGGAACACCCCCGGAGTTGCTACGGCATTCTGGCAAGAGTTTGCTACGGGTTTTGGACGTTATGCTAACGTTTATGTAGACACCACCAGTTACGGGACAGGGGACATTGTCACATGGAAGGGCAACACCTATATTGCTAAAACTACTGTTCCACTAGACGGGGGAGGTGCCCACAGACCAGACAGGTGGGCAGACTGGGATTTAGTGGCCCAAGGTTATTTCTTTGCTGGGGAATGGGACCAAGCAGTTGTAACAAATTCCCATTTTGGAGTAGGGACCGTGGTTTCCTACCGTGGAAGTGCCTATGTAGTAACCAACAGATTGGGAGTAAACAACACAAAAGTCCCTCCCGTGTCCCCAGAATATACGAAACTATTTGAGGGGATAACACTAGGATTTAATCCCGATAGCACCCTATTGGGACACTGGCACAGTGCGACCACCTACTACGAGGGGGAGATGGTTACCTATATAAACGCAATCTATATTGCAAACCGTATTTGCAATGCTGGAGAAATTCCCGGTGCTACGGGTTCATCTGGTTGGACTGAAGTTTTGGCACTAGACACCCGTTATTTAGAGATTAAGACTAAAACAGCCACTAACGTAAGATATAGGTTCATTGGGTACTGAAGTTGACAACAGCAATAACAGACCGGGGGACATGGACAAAGGAAAAAGAATACTTTGAATTTGACCGTGTAGCCTTTAGGGGTGCCCTCTATGTCTGCAAATATCCAGAGCCACACGTTGCCAGCAATGCCTCCATGCCGGGGACCTATCCGGGCATGTCAATGTACTGGTCACACCTTTCTGATGCCTTGGAACAACTCCCAGAAGTGGAGAAAGTCCCAGCATTTTCCGAAAGGCGGATTTTAAGGATTTGGTTTTCAGATGAGACTTACCACAAAGGGCAAAACGTTTTCTTTGCCTTTGAAATCTGGGAATGTCTACAACGAGCAGAACCAACAGAGAGTCCAGAGACACACCCTTGGAAGTGGAAGTCTGTTCAAGGCAATGATGATGAGACAACAGAAGGAGGAGGGGAAGGAAGCCTTTCTGATACTACTAGCCCACCCTATCCGGGCTATGAGTTCACATTTGAGGAAGAGGCTTTAATCTGGGAAGTGGTCCACAACTTTGGATGCAAGCGGTTTTATTTTGAAATCTACGACACAACAGACCGACAGCATTTTGGATGGACACGGGAATACATGGACGGGAACACGGTTAGATTTTATTTTAATCAACCAATTGCAGGACGTGTCCAAATGTGGGCACTTCAACCAAAAAACAGACCCTTAAATGATTTGGGAGTCACCCCTGTTTGTCAGACTGTCCAGATTTATGAGGAGGACTTCCCAACGGCAAGCAATGAATGGGTAATAAGTCATTCCCTCAACATCCGAAAAATAAAATGCCAAGTTTTTGACGAGGAAGACAGGCAGCATTTTGCCTTCCAGAAGAACGTAGTAAACAACCAGATTGTCCAGTTGAAGTTTGAGCAAGAACTGGCTGGGCATGTCAGACTTATCCCAATGACAGGTTAATTGTAAAGACCCTGTAACAAACACCTTGAAGATTCATTCCTCTTGCATGGTAAAAAAGAGGGAAGAAAAAGTTTCAATATTATTTTAACGAGGGGTGAATGGGCAGGAATGTCCTGTTAAGAAGCAAGCATTGTGATGTCACAAAATTATTTTTCTTTTAGGAGTTTTTAAAATGGCAAGCTACCCCCTTTATCATGGGATTGAATTAGCCCAAAACGCACAGATTCACAACCTAGTCTTTGAAACGAGAACAGCAGACCCAGCAAGTGGGGAGTTGGTTGTTGGACGGCAATGGTACAACAGCACGGACAACGTTTTCCGTATGGCTGTTGCAGACAGCAACGGCACCTTGGTGGTGCGAACATTTACCACCAAAGAAGCTATGGACGTGGAGAGGGCAAGGATTAGCACTCTAGAGGCTGAAACGTTCTATGCCGATGGCAGACGGGCAATGAGTGGGGATATTGATGCAGCAAGCAATCAAGTCCGAAACCTTGCAGCACCAACAAATGACGGTGATGCTGTCAACAAGCTATATGTAGATGATAAGTTTGCTTCTCTTGGACATGCCTTTGAATATTGCGGAAGCGTAACCCCCGGAGCAGATGCCAGCACAGCATTTGACATGGACGGGCTAACGCAAAAACAGCCCGGAGACTACTATAAAATTATTGGTTCTGGTTATGTAAAGATTGGGACAGCCGCAGCATTCTACGTTAATGCCGGGGATAGCCTCATCTGGAACCCAGACGGGGGACTAGACAAGTTTGATAATACCAACAGTGAGGTTTCCGGAACAGACCAGTTTATTACCGTTTCTGGAAGCACAGACACCGGATTTGCTGTTGATGTTGCCGCAGAGTTTAAGGCCCGGATGTCCACCGTGGAGTCCCGTGCAGACAGCATGGATAGTTTGGTTGCTGCAAACCAAACAGCCACAGGGATAGCCTCAGACGGTTCTTATGTCCCCAGTGTTGGCTCTAACTACATTGCCACAGCAACCAGTGTCCACGATGCTACCATTAAGCTGGACACCAGTTTAAAGGCTGTTAGTGATGCACTCGACACTGAAACCAGCAGAGCAACCACGGCAGAGAATGCCATTGACACCCGTTTAACCACGGTTGAAGCACAGGTAAATGGAAACATTGGTGACAAGAGCAATCTAACCACCGATGATAAGACTAACATTGTTGCCGCAATCAATGAGGTTGACGGGCAGAACGACAGCAACAAGCAAGCAAGCGAGGACCGGGACACCACCATCCGGACAGCCTTGGGTATTGCCGCAGACGGTTCTTGGTCCAAGGGTGTTATTAACGACACCCTCAACCCCGGAGATGTGGCAACGGCATTGTCCAACGTGGAGACAGAAGTTACCACAGGACAGTCCACCCTCAATGCCCGTGTCAATGACTTGCTAGCCTCTATTAACAGCAAGATTTACAAGTACGCTTCCGCAAGTGCGGCACTTGCCCACAACTTCAACCACGCACTTGGGACCACAGACTTGAATGTTCAAGTGTGGGTGCAAGACCCAAGTGGAGCATGGCGCAATGACATTGTGCCAGTAACAGTGGTTGACGATAACAATATCGGATGTCTGTTGACCCAAGCAGCACAGGTAAAAATCCTTGTAACAGCCGTAACAGCCGCAACAGCAAACGCAGCATAAAACGGTTTAATCTGGCCCCAGAAATGGGGCCACACCAGAACAAGGAGTTTTTAAAATGGCAGAGCAAAGACTGTTGAACACCGTAAGGGCACACGGGCACCTTATCATTCCAAACATTGAAGAAGGCGAGGATTTTCCACCAACTGCTTATGACGGTGAGTTGGTGATGAAGCAGGGCCAGTTATGGAACTACGGCACTATGTCTGGTGTTACGAGTTGGCACCCGATTACCCAGCCCAAAGCAACTTATGTCCACAACCAAGCAGTAGCATCAGAGACTTGGAGCATTACCCACGGACTAAACAATCAGTTTTTGATTGTGACGGTCTACAGTAACAACACCACGGATGGAAGCTATAGGCTAGTTGCAAATCCTCCCGTGACTTTCCTTGATGACAATAATATTGAGATTCCTTTTTCTGACCCCGTAAGTGGCAGAGCAGTCTTGTTGGCACAGGGTGGTGCTGCTAGTTCTACGCAAGTGGTTGTTCCAAAACTTGAAGAATTCAGAGCAGAAATGGAAGCCCTTTATAAAGTGGAAACCAGACCTAATGGGAGGCAAAGAATGACCATCATGGAGGCAGTCTAATGGCAACTGAATTACGAGTGGACTATCTGGTCTGGCTGGATGGCAATGGGAATGAACAGACCACACCTTCCAGCACCTTGCCGTCCGGAACACGTTTAACCTTTAATAATAGTAATGCTCCGGTGGGATGGACAAAAGACACTAGCCACAATAATAAAGCGTTACGAATAATAAACGGTTCAACGGTTAGCAATGGCGGAAAT
>Ga0181569_10003529_pt1 | contig 12175 bp, 10 predicted proteins | sample 101ome_19_FD_132452 | JGI IMG/M metagenome (GOLD analysis project Ga0181569, IMG submission 132452) | Coastal salt marsh microbial communities from the Groves Creek Marsh, Skidaway Island, Georgia - 101405AT metaG (megahit assembly) | ecosystem: Environmental > Aquatic > Marine > Intertidal... | reverse complement strand
TTCCTGTTCATCAAAAGATGATAATTCATGTAGAATTACATTGAGGTTTTTTCTTTTTAAAGCTTTAAAAACTGCCAATCCTGTTTTCAAAGATATTTCGCGTTCCTTTGAATTTCCTCCACAGATTACCGCAATTTCTTCAGAATTAAAATTCAAAACCATCTCCTAAATTTCTCACTTCTCTTTCTAACTTAATTCCAGTCTTATTTAATACTTTAACGGTAATATAATTTATTAAGTCATGAATTTCTTTAGATGAAGCATTTCCATTAGCATTAATAACAAAATTTGCATGCTTTAGAGAAACTTGCGCTCCTCCAATTTTATATCCTTTTAAATTACAGCTTTCAATTAATTTAGCTGCTGGAATTTTTTTTGTATTTTTAAAAGTTGACCCAAAAGAAAATTTTTCTAATGGTTGACTAGAGATTCTTTTTAACATGAGTAATTTTATTGTATCTCTGACACTTTCAATTGAACTATTAATTAAAACTATATCAGCTGAAAGAAAAATTTCATTTTTATACTTGGGAATTACAGATCTATAACCAATATTGTAATCATCAGCTGTTCTAATATGTAAATTTCCTTGAAGATCCATTGTTTGAACACTTTTCACAATTTCCCATATCTCAGTGCCATAACATCCAGCATTCATTGAAAGTAAACCTCCAACTGTGCCAGGAATTGCAGTCATAAATTCAGCACCAGAGTAACCATAATTAGCAACAAATTTTGAAAATTTTGGTGCACTTATTCCAGAACTTACAGTAAAAATATTATTTTTTACATGTAATAAATTAGATTTATTAAAATCAGACATGCCAATGATGACACCATCTACATCTTCATCAGGAGGTAGTGTATTAGAACCTTTACCTATTATTGCTTTAATATTATTTTTATCTTTTATCAAAAGTCGCAAATCGCTTATAGATTTTGGTTTAACAAAATCAGAAACTTTACCACCAACTCTTATAGTTGTGAGCTTTCTTATATCAAAAGAACTGTATTCATCACCTATAAAGACCGACGACATATTATTGCCAAGCATTTTTTAAATATTGGGGCAACTTAGAGATAGTACCTGCCCCCATTATGAGAATTAAGTCATTATTATTAAGGTTTAACTCAATTTTTTTCTTTATTTTACAGAGATCTAAATCAGAATCAAAGTCTATAACATCCACCTTCATACTTCTTTTTTTTAGAATTTCTCCTCTGATTCTTTTGGAGCTAATTTGAGAGATTTTTTTTTCACCAGCGGGGTAGATATTTGTTAGAAGGGCTTTATCTGAATTTATTAGCGCAGTAACAAACTCATTGAAACAAATTTTCGTTCGTGAATATCTATGTGGCTGAAAAACAATATATATTTTAGAATTAGGAAATGCCATTTTTGCAGTGGATATTGTTTGAATAATTTCTGTGGGGTGATGTCCATAGTCATCAATTAAATGTATGTTATTAAATTTATTTACCCTGAATTTACCTATGAATTGAAACCTCCTTTGAACACCGTCAAAGTTTTTTAATGAATCAATTATTTTCTTATTTGTGATTTTATACAACCATGACACGATAATCGCTCCAACAGAATTATATATGTTGTGTTGCCCGTAAGTATTTAAACTGACCTTAATATTACTACCAATTGGATTAGGATTATTTTTTCTTAAACTAAAATTTGGCTTACCATTTGTGAATTCCAAATTTTCTATGACATAATCTGCTTTTTGACTGAAGCCATAAGTTAGAAAAGGTCTATTTATATATTTAATTAATTTTTTTATATTTTTGTTATCAATATTCAAAACTACATAACCATAAAAAGGTAAATTTTCTGTAAAAAGATGAAAGTGATTAATTAGGTGATCAATACTGTTTTCATAAGTTTCTAAATGATCATTGTCAATATTAGTTATTACTGCTGTATATGGATTAAGATATAAAAAGCTTTTATCAGATTCATCAGCTTCACAAACTAAAATATCACTTTTACCTAAATTAGAATTTTGATTATTTGAAGAAAGAACACCCCCGATAACATAAGTAGGATTCAAATTCGAAAATTGAAATATATGCGAAATTATACTAGTAGTGGTTGTTTTTCCATGTGATCCGGCAACAGCAATTCCTTTTTTAAATCTTAAAAGCTCTGCCAGCATTTTTGCTCTTGGCACAACTGGAATATTATTTTTTTTTGCAAATTTTAATTCAACGTTATTTTTTTTAATGGCTGATGAGATAACGACAATTTCAGCTCTAAGAACATTAGATTCCGAATGCTTAGTTTTAATTTTAATACCTATTTGTTTTAATCCAGAAATTATTTGACTTTCTTTTACATCAGATCCTGTAACTTCATACCCAAGGTGATGATATATTTGCGCTAGTCCGCTCATTCCAGAACCGCCAATACCAATAAAATGAATTTTCTTTAATCTAATTTCCATTTAAATTAATAAGTATATTATCTATAATATTTTCACTATTACTCTGTTCTTTAAATTTTTTGCAACATTCTCTCATCGATTTTAATTTATTAAAATCGACTGATTGTAAATAGTCGAATAAAGTCAATGAATTAAATTTTTTTTCCAGAATCATTATCGAGCAAAATTTATCATGCATAATTTTAGCATTGAAAAATTGATGATTGTTACTTGAGTTAGTAATAGGTACAATAATACTGGGTATATTAAAAAAGATTAATTCACTTAACGTCATCGCTCCTGCACGACAAATTACTAAATCAGATTTGTTATATAAGTGAGAAATATCGCTAACATAATCAAATAAATCCACTTTCAAACCATAATCATAGTATTTTTTTCTAATTATTGAATATTCCTGTTTTCCACAAATATGAGTAAATCTATATTTTTTAAATTGTATTTTATAATTTATTAGAGTTTCAAATAAGACATCATTGATAATTTTTGAGCCTTGGCTTCCTCCCATTACAAGAATGTTAAATAAAGTCTTTTTCTCGTCTAATCTTTTTATTTGTACTTTCTTTTTCAATTCATCTCTAATAATATTTCCAGTAAAAATAAATTTATTCTTGTGATTTTGGTTTAATTTAAATTCAAATCCTGTGAAAACTTTTTTTGCAAATTTAGAAATAATTCTATTAGCTTTTCCTAAAACACTGTTTTGTTCGTATACGACATAAGGTATTCTTAAAATATTACTTGAAAGAAATAATGGCATTGATAAGTATCCGCCGGTAATTACAAGTAAATCAGGTCTATTTCTGATAAAAAAAATAATCGACTTTACTGTGCTAATTGAAAGGCTAAAAATTGTGGTAACTAAAGTATATAAAGAATTATATTTATATGGTTTTATTGAAAACTTAATCATGTTTAAGTTGTTATTGCTTATGAAAGCTTCAGCTCTTTTTTCATCTGTAGTTAACAAATGAACCAAATAATTTCTTGATACCAATTGATTTGCTATTTCGATAGCGGGAATAATATGGCCCCCACTACCAGCGGCTGATATATGAATTTTTTTTTGTTTCATTTTTATATGATTCATGGTTATATTTATTTTCATAGCTAACCCTAATTACAATTGAAATTGCAATTGATAGGATTAACAAGGATGATCCCCCATAAGAGATAAAAGGTAAAGAAATGCCTTTAGTTGGGAATAAGCCTGTACATACGCTAATGTTTATAATCGACTGCAAAGAAATCCAAATGGCAACACCTTGACATATTAATGAAGAAAAAGGATCTTCGTTTTCCAGTGCCTTCTTTGAAATGTTAAAAATAATAAAGTTTAATTTTAATATAAAAAAACAAAGTATTAAGACACCAAAAAATCCCAACTCTTCTGCTATGATCGCTAGAATAAAGTCAGTATGGGCTTCAGGCAGATATAGTTGCTTTTGTATACTCTGACCCAGTCCTACGCCAAAAAAACCACCATTACCAAAGGCAAATAGTGAATGTGCTAGCTGGTAGTCTGATCCATAAGGATCATCCCAAGGATCCCAAAAAGAGGTAAATCTTCTAAACCTATAGGGCTCATATGTAATTAGTAAATAACAAGTTAAAATTGAAAAAATTGTAACTAATAGAATTTGTTTGTAATTTAAACCTCCTAGAAAAAAAATTCCGAATGTAATTGAAATAATAACCACAAAAGCACCAAAGTCAGGTTGTTGTAATAAAAAAACAGAAATTATTGATAGAACTAGCGTTATTGGCAAAAAACTTTCTCTGATTTTATTTTTTAAAGAAAGTTTTCTAGTTACATAATCAGAAGCATAAAAAATAATTAATAATTTAACTAGCTCTGAAGGTTGAAATGAAAAACCAGGTATAGAAAACCATCTCTGGCTTCCATTAACTTCACGACCAATTCCGGGAATAAGTAATATGCCCAATAAAAAAATAGCAATTAAAATTAATACTCTAGAATTTTTTTTATAAAAGTTGATTGGGATATTAACTATAAAAAATAAACTCAGTAAGCTTATAGAAATTATAAGTAATTGTTTTGTTAGATACTTATCTGTATTGCCAAATGGAACTGTGGCAGAATAAATCATCAAGAAACCAATTGAAATTAACAGGAAATAACAAGTAAATAGTTTGCTTTTTATAACAAAATTTAATATTTCAATATTTACTAGAGACTTAATTTTTTTCATACATTTTGATTACAATATTTTTAAACTGATTACCTCTGTCTTCAAAGTTTTTAAACCAATCCTTGCTAGCACATCCAGGAGAAAAAAGAACAACATCTTTATCTTTTGCAAATTTTAAAGACTTTCTTACCGCATTATTCAATGATTTAGCAATCAATATTTTGATGTTTCCATCAATTTCATTTTTGATTTTTTTTTTTTCTTCTCCAATAAGAATAATTACTTTAACCATTTTAAGGTGCAAGTTAATTAAACTAATATTTTGTTTTTTTGATTGCCCTCCAAAAATCAAGATAATAGGATTATATAGATTATTCAATGCAGCAATCGTAGCTCCAATGTTAGTTGATTTTGAATCATTAATAAATATAACCCCATTTTTATTAAAAAAATTTTCGAATCTATGCTCAACTGTTCCAAAGTTTAATAAAGTATTAATAATACTTTTAGAAATTGGAAGATAATTATTTAGCACACTAACTGAAGCAATTACATTATCAAAACTGGTTTGTATTATTTCTTTTTTTTTTTTAAAAATTAATTTGTTAGCTTGAAATATTTGAATAAAATCATCTTTTTTTTGACCAAAAAAACTTTCTTTATTCTCAGAGTTACCAAAGTAGCTTACATCATCAAAATTTGTGTATTTTTTTATCAGTTCTTTACAATTAATATTGGCAATTTTATTTTTTGCTTCGTTAAAAATATTAATTTTTGACTTAATATAATCCTTATAATCTATATGCCAATCCAAATGATCATTTGAAATATTTAATATAACTCCGCTGTCAATAGGCAAATCAATCTTATCACTCAATTGAAAGCTAGAAAGTTCAGCTATAAGGTAATTTTCTTCATTTTTTTTATTTAATTTTTCGATTATATTAAAAATAGGCACTCCAATATTGCCAACGATATGAGTATTTTTATAAAAACTTTTCATAATGCTGAAAACCATTTTTGTAACTGTCGTTTTTCCATTCGTACCAGTAATTCCAATTATTTTTATATTTTTATCCAAAAGTCCGAAAATTTTTGCAGCTTGAAAATCTCCACAAATTATTATATTTTTTTTTTCATATTTACTTATGATTTGGTGATTTTTTGGGAAGCCAGGACTCCTTATAATTATTGAGGGTAAAAAATCAATGTCATTTTTTTCTTCATCGGAATAGATTAAGAATCTAATGTGATTTCTATCACACCAATTAGCAACTGATTTACCGGTAAGACCATTTCCTAAAATCAATACTGAAAATTGTTTTTCGGCCATTAAGATATTCATCTAATCTTCAATGAAGATAATGCGAGAAGAATTAAAATTATAGTAATTATCCAAAATCTGACTACTACTTGGTTTTCTTTCCATCCTTTTATTTCAAAATGGTGGTGAATAGGTGCCATTTTAAAAACTCTTTTTCTAGTTAACTTAAAAGACAGTACTTGTATTATCACACTTAGAGTTTCTATTACAAACAATCCGCTCATAATTAAAAAAACAAACTCTTGTCTTATAATTACGCAAACTATCCCTAATATTGCACCAATAGTTAATGACCCGATATCTCCCATGAAGACCTCTGCAGGATAAGCATTAAACCAAAGAAAAGCAAGACCTGAGCCAACAAAAGCTGACAAAATCACAACTAATTCTCCACTTCCCTCTATGTAAGGAAAACCTAAATAATTAGAAAAAACAGTATGTCCTGCTACATAGGCAAAAATTCCTAAAGCCAAACTAATTAATACACATGGAAAAATTGCTAATCCATCTAACCCATCGGTAAGATTAACTGCATTACTTGAGCTTATTATGACTAAGCTACTAAGAGTAATAAAACCAAACACACCCAATTCATAATCAACATCTTTAAAAAATGGAACAATTAGTTGGGTCTCCTCTGCGGTAGAGGTAGTAAAAAAAATATATGCAGAAATAATCAAAGAGAAAAAAGTTTGAAGTAATATTTTTTTTCCTGCAGATAGTCCTTTATGATTGGACTTAATAATTTTTAAATAATCATCAATGCCACCAACAAAGCCAAAACAAAACATAGTTGCAATAATGACCCATAAATATTTATTCTGAATATCTCCCCAAATCAAAATACTTACTAATAGAGAAATCAATATCATTACTCCACCCATTGTAGGTGTATTTTTTTTCTTTAGGTGAGAAGAAGGTCCATCATCTCTTATTGACTGTTTGAAAGCAATTTTATTCAGTTTATTCAAAAAAATTGGAGTAAGTAAAAATGATATAGCAAGAGCTGTTAAACATGAAAAAATTGAACGAAAAGTTATATATCCAAAAATATTTAATGCAGAATATGAATCTTTAAGGTAATCAGATAATAGCAGTAACACTTTAAATTTTCTCCTTATAATGGTTCGCCAATTTTTTTATTACAATGTCTAATTTATTTAATCTTGAGCCCTTAAACAACAAAGTGCAACTTTTTTTTCTAGTAATTGAATGTAATTTTTCTAGAATTTGTTCATGATTTTGAGTATAAAAAAAATTATCTTTTAATAGCGTTTCAAAAACTTGCGTATCTAAACCGAAACCTATAACAATACCGGTAAAATTTTTGTGTAAATATTTGGCAATCTTTAAATGGATTTGTTTACTATACTTGCCAAGTTCACCAATTTCACCAAAAACAATTATTTTATAGTTCTCAAATGTATTTAGATAATTTATTGCGGCGATCATTGACTCATAGTTTGCGTTGTAAGAATCATCAATTATGCTCATAGTCTTTGATAGCTTTATAATTTTTTGTCGTCCCTCTAATGGCAAAAATGATTCAATAGTTTTTTTTAGATTGATTTTTTTTACATTTAATATAAAGGCTAGTAATCCTGAAAAAGCAAATATTTTAAGTAGATGTTTCCCATATTGTTTTTTTAGTACAAACTCAAAATTTTTTTCATTGTATTGAAGTTTATAAAAAATTTTATTTTGAATCTCCCATTTAGCTGTCACTAAATCAGTAGAGCCAATATCTTTGATAATAAATTTTTCTTTTAGAAGGGACTTTATTTTATTAGTGTACTTATCTTCCTTGTCTAATAAAAGAATACCTTTTGAATCCATTCCATCAACAATTTCAATTTTTGCCTTTAAAATATTTTCCTGTGAACCTAACTCGCCGATATGAGCAGTTCCAATATTAGTTATTACTGAATAATTGGGTTTTAGGATTTTTGATAATGTGCTTATCTCACCTAAAGAATTCATGCCAAATTCAAACACTGCAAATTTATGCTTCTTTTTTAGTTTTAATATATTTAAAGGAACACCGATTTGATTATTTTGATTTCCTTGATTAGCAATGACCAAATTTTTTCCGAATTCTCTTTCTAAGATTTTTGTAACTGTATCTTTTAAAGTGGTTTTACCATTACTACCAGTAATGGCTATTTTAATAGGGTTGAAATGGCTTAACCAAAATTCAGCTACTTTTAATAAGCAATTTGTTATATTTTTAACAAAAATAATTCTATTATTTTTCGTAAATAATATATCCGAAGTAAATACTATTGAGGCACCATTTTTAAAAGCTTCATCAATGAATTTATTACCATCAACATTATTTCCCTTATATGCAAAAAAAATTTCACCTTCTCTAATTTTTCTTGAATCAATTTGTCCACCATTAATCTCAATATTCGGTATTGATGAATTTTCTAATTCTAAATAATTTAGTAATTTTTTTGTATTCATAATCAACTTAATTCTTTAATAGTTTTAATATCGGAAAATTTGATTTTTTTTCCTGCAACTTCTTGATACTGCTCATGACCTTTTCCAGCAACAATAATTACGTCATTAGGCTGTGAATAATTCATGGCATATTTAATAGCTTCACTTCTATCAAGAATAACTTTTGTGTTATTTTTATTACCAACTAAAATTTGCTTAGCAATATTTTGAGGATTTTCAAACCTAGGATTATCATTCGTAACGATTACTTGGTCAGAATATTTTTTTGAGACTCTTCCCATAATAACTCTTTTAGACATATCTCTGTCACCGCCGCATCCAAAAATACAAATTAATTTTTGTGAATTTGTATTAATAATATTTCTGACAGAAATTAGTAATTTCCTTAAAGCATCGGGTGAATGTGCATAGTCAACAATAAAGTACCTTGTTTTTTTTTTTATTACTTGCATTCTTCCAGAAGCATTTTTTAAAGATTTAAAAACTTTTTTTATATTGTTTGGATCAAATGCAATTTTTCTTAAAAATGCATAAACCATTACAAGGTTTTCAATATTAAACTCTCCAATTGTTTTTGTCGAAATCTGAATTCTTTCTTCTTTACTCTTGTTTTCAATGTAAAAGCTTGTACGATAAAAGTTGCATTTATATTCTTGAAAATAATAATCTGAATTAATTTTGTTAGTAGAAATTTTATATTTATTTTCAACAGAATTATAAAGTTCTAAACCATACTTGCATCTAGTATTTATGATTAATAAATTTTTTGATTGAAAAAAAATACTAAACTTTGTTTCCTTATACTTCTTTATACTTTTATGATAATCCAAGTGATCATGGCTTAAATTTAGGAAAAATAATGCTGTAAAATTTATTCCTTCAATTCTTTTCTGTGCTATGGCATGGGATGAGACTTCCATTATCAAGTACTCACAGTTTTTTGTATCAAAATCTCTAATTATTTTTTGTAGCGTAAAAGGGTCAGGTGTTGTAAGTTTTGATGATTTTAAATTGGGAAAAATTCCATTTCCAATTGTACCAATTAATCCAACTTTTTTGCCCAATGCTTTTAAGGATGCAGCTAAGAAGTGAGTGACAGAAGTCTTTCCGTTGGTTCCAGTAACTCCAATAATTTTAATTTTTCTTTGATGATTCTTATAATATAAAGATAAGATTGAACCTAATTTAGATTTTAAATTTGTTATTCCAATACTTTTAATTTTTTTACTTTTATTCCAAGTAAAATTTTTATTGTCATAAATAATTAATATAGCTCCATTATTTATTGCCTCATTAAAAAATTCTCGACCATCATAATTAGAACCTTTTAAGGCAATAAATATAGAGTTTTTTTTAACCATTTCATGATGTGAGACAATTTCTTTTGCATTTAGTTTATAAAATATATCTTTAATTTCAATTTCATTTATCTTAGAAAGTTTCAATTGAATTTACCCTAATATTTGTTGGCACTTGCATATATCTAAAAACCTTTGAAACAACTTCGCTAAAAACAGGAGCGGCTACTTTACCAGCATAATAATTTGCTCCCTCTGGATTATTTATTGATACACCGACTAATAATTTAGGGCTTTTAAGAGGGGCAAACCCTACAAAAGTTCCTCTGTGTTTTTGACTATTATAACCACCATTTTCAACAATTCGAACTGTTCCAGTTTTGCCAGCAACATTATAGCCCGGAACTTTAGCACCTGGTGCTGACCCTGCATAAGATACGACTGAAGCAAGTATTTTTGTCATCTCATTAGCTGTACTTTTTTTTATTAGATTGACAACTTTATCTTTTCTATCTTTATTACTTAATTTAACTTGAATCAATCCACCTTTTGAAGAAAAAATGGAATAGCTACGTGTTAATTGTAGTAAATTTGTCGAAAGACCATAACCAAATGATTGACTTGCAATATCGCTTTGGGTCCATGTTTTGTAATTCTTTAATTTCCCTATTCTTTCGCCAGGAAATTTTAAACCTGATGCTTTGCCAAATCCTAATTTTGTCAAAAAATCCCAAACACTATGTTTATCATATAAAGAGTTTCTAATCCGAACAGCGCCAATCTGTGAGGACTTTTGGATTACTTGTTTAAGCGTTAAATGGTTAAAATTTTTAATTTTTTCATTTTCGTTTATATATGAACCAGATATTTTGATTTTATCTCCAATCCTATATATTTCATGCGAAGTAGCAATACCTCTATCTAAAGCATATGCTGCAAAAAAAGGTTTCATAGTTGACCCTGGCTCAAACAAATCGGTAAATGCTTTATTTCTTATCGAATCATATTGATATGTAGACCTGTCATTAGGATTAAAACTAGGATAATTAGCAACTGCTAATAAATCACCAGAAGTAGCATCTATAACAACTATACTTCCTTCTTTAGCTTTATTTTTGATGACAGAACTCTTTAATGCGTCATATGCAATCGTTTGCACCCTTTTATCAATAGTAAGTTGAATATCTTCTCCATTATTTTTAGACTTTGTTTTAAAGCTTGAAATTGTTTTACCCGCATTATCTTTTATAAAATGGTGTACTTCTTGGTTTCCTCTGAGAAGTTTGTCATACATAAGCTCACTTCCTTCGATGCCCTTTCCATCCAAATCATTAATGCCAATAATTTGTCCCGAAACTTCACCTAACGGGTAATATCTTTTCTGCTCTTTTATAATTGCAAGACCTGATATATTCATGTTCATGATAAATTTTAACTGCTCTGAACTTGAATGTCTTTTTATATACAAAAACTTTCTTTTTTTTGTGAGGAGATTTTTTCGTAAATTGTCTAAATTAACATCTAAATAATTTTCAATTTGTGCAATTTGAAATGAATTGATATTTGTATTGGTAGGATCAATTCCAATTGAATCAACTGGAACACTTGTTGCCAGGGGGAACATGTTTCTATCAAAAATATTTCCCCTAAACTTTGAATGCAAAACAGTTCTTGAGTATCCCGACTTACCTTTTTTACTTAGCTTATCGCCAGTAATAACCTGCAAATAGAAGCTTCTGACAATCACAATGCAAAAAGAGAAAATTATTATTAAGACAATCAACCTAGTTCTCCATTGCTGGAAAGAAATTTTTTCTTTTATTTTAAAAGTCTTTTCCATTTTTCATTTCATAATAATAAAATTCAATTTCATTTTTACTAGGCTTTTTCATTTTTAATTTCTCTAATGCAATTTTTTCAACACTTTTGTCAGAAATTAAATTATTTTTTTCAACACTTAATTTCCTCTTTTCCATAATTAAAATGGTTTCATGATTTTGAGCTCTGATTATTTCATTATTAATTATCATATTTTCTTGCTGAAGATTAATTACAAATGATCCTAGAATCATTACCAAAAAATAAGTAGATATGACTGAGATTTTCATAGATTAATTTTCTTAGCTGCTCTCATAATTGCACTTCTTGCTCTTGGATTATTTTTGACTTCATCAAAAGTTGGTCTAATTGGTTTTGACAAATTAATAAACTTGATATGCTTTAACTCTGAGATTTTTAGAGGAATTTGTTTTGAAATGCTATCGGAAGTAATACTATTAAAAAATCTTTTAACAATTCTATCTTCTAGTGAATGAAAAGATATAACAACAATTACTCCATTGATATCTAGATAATCAATTACTTTATTCAAAAAAACATTTAATTCTTCTAATTCATTATTAATGAATATTCGAAAAGATTGGAAAACCCTTGATAAGACTTTATTAATATTATTTGTGTGTCCAATAGCAATTTTAA
>Ga0181569_10003525_pt1 | contig 12177 bp, 11 predicted proteins | sample 101ome_19_FD_132452 | JGI IMG/M metagenome (GOLD analysis project Ga0181569, IMG submission 132452) | Coastal salt marsh microbial communities from the Groves Creek Marsh, Skidaway Island, Georgia - 101405AT metaG (megahit assembly) | ecosystem: Environmental > Aquatic > Marine > Intertidal... | reverse complement strand
GTCAGCCCGCCCATGAATCCCGAGCCAAATCCACCCATTCGGTCTTCGGCCTCTGGCAATCGATAGCTTGACCAACGTTCGCTGACCTTCAAGACGGGCAAGACGATCAAGGCAACACCCATCACCAACAACAAGGGGTCCGAGGGAATCACCGATTGCAACAAAGCGCCAATCATCGCCCCGAGCAAAAGAGTCCATCCAAAGCGTCGTATGGCATCGTTGTCGATGGAATCTCTCAACACACGCGCCTTGAATCCGTTGTGAACCCCGTGAACCACGGCGACCCCTGCAACGGCTTGGTGCGGTTCAAACCATACCAAAAACAGCGGAGTGAGCATGGTCGCTAATCCAAATCCGGCTGGAACCGTGAGGGCGGCGGCAAAGACGCAGCCTGTTAGCCCGACAACCAGCCACGGGTCCATGATTTGGATGGTCTCGAGACGGTGTTTAAATCAGCCACCGGTGATGTCGTTAGGAAGTACCATCAAGGTTCACCTGAATCGAACCGCCCTGTTCCCGAACGGCATACACCTTCAGGTCCTTCGGCTTTGACAGTTTCCCGACCATTTTTCCGTAGAGTGGAAACAGCGGAAACGGTGCCCATTCTTGCAGGGAACCATCCTCAAGGGCATGCGTGGTTTGATGAAGAGGGCAGCGAATGCATCCGTCCTCGACTTTCGCCCCCCATGCCAACGGCCAGCGCATGTGCCTGCACAGGGCCTCGGTGGCAAACAAGGTCCCGTCATCGTGACGGCCAACAAGGACCATGCGTCCCTTGACGGTCACCATTTTCTTCTTGCCGTTCGCCAATCGTTTCGAAGGTATTGCGTCGTGCCAGTTCATCCGTTCACCGCCGGTGGAATTTGAAGGCCAATATGTGTCAAGAACCGCTCTGCACTGGCCAGAGCGCCTTGCACCGAAGGATGGGCACGGTGGTCCCCCACCAAATAGACCCCATCAACGAGCAATTCTTGAACAAGGCGACCGTGATGTTCGGGGTCTTGATGTGGCAAGGCATAGCGAACCGTGGTGTTGCAAAGATGGCGCCAGTCCTTGACTTGTGAGCCAAACCACTGCTCCAATTCTATGGCGACCGCATGAACATCGGGATGAGCGGCCTCGGGGCCAACCAACGTGGCGACCACAAGATGCGTTCCGTCGTCACTGGGATGCAGGTTGGTGGGAACATGGACATGGAGCACACTGTGCCCTGGCGCCCCCCATTGTTCATTCAGCAACAGCCGAGCACGCTTGAATGGCGGAGCCTTTGCCTGAAAGACCACGGTGCTTGTCAGTCGCTCTTGGAGTGGATGGTCGTCGGCAGCAGCCGGCAGGAGGCGGTGGGTCACATGTTGGGGCGTGGCCAACACCACACAATCGTATTCCTCAACGCCGTCTGCGGTCGTGACCGAGCTGGCAGAAACGGACGTTGCTTGGGTGTTGCAGCGAACCGTGCCTGCTTTCAACCGTCGTGCCAACTGAAGTGGAACGGCCTGAATACCTTGGCGGGGAACGACCATCTTCCCGTGCGCCATGGCAGACCAGGTGAAATCGGCGAAGGAAAACCGTTCGTTCAAGGACGGGTCGAGCGTGATACCGGCGAAGAGAGAGCGTAACACTCGCTGGGTGGACGGACGGAAGTTCCGTGAACGCAAGCCTTCGCTGATGCTGGGGGATGACGTGTCAAGCGAGCGTTCCAGATCGCTGGCGCGAGTGGTCATTCTCCATTTCAAAAAACGAACGCCGTCGGATACGCCGACCGAACGCAGAGTGGGAAGCATGTATTGGGGCGAGCGGAGTGCATCGCCGAGGAGTCGACGGCGCCCCCGTTCCGGATGAATTGAGACCGTGCAATTGTCCATGGCTTTGGCGTTCAGCGCTTCAAGGTCAATCCAGCGTCGGACGGTAGGGTAGGCCGTATGAAGGACATGAAAACCCGCATCCACGGTGTGACCGTGTTCCTGCAAGGTCTTCATTCGCCCCCCCACGGTCTCGCTTTTTTCGTACACCGTGACCTCATGACCGGCGAGCTCACAACCCAACGCCACGGCAAGGCCTGCAATTCCAGCCCCAACCACAGCAATACGCACGGAATCAACCTCTCAAGTTTGCCATTCCACCGTCAAGATGGAGCACTTGCCCGGTGAAATTGTCAGGTGCGTCGGTCAACAGCCAGTGCATAGCAGAAGCAATCTCTTCGGGTTGGTTGATCCGTTTGAGGGGAATCATGCCCACGGATGCTTCTCGGATGGCATCGGAGCGCAACACCGAGCCGCCCAATCGCGTTTCGGTCAGCCCCGGGGCGACGGCGTTCACGCGCAATCCTCGTTGTGCATAGGTCGAAGCGGCAGAACGCACCATCGACTCGAGGCCGCCCTTGGCGGCAGCAATGGCCTCGTGGTTGGTCAACCCGTAACTGCCCGCAACGCTGGAGGTGAACACCATCCGACCTTGTCCCGCCTTCAGCATGGCTTTACCGCAAGTTTTCAGCGTGATAAAAGCGGAAATGAGGTTGGTGTTGATGACCTCGCTGAAATCGTTCACCGCCATGGCGTGAGGGGGGCGCAATGCAATGGAACCGACAAGGTGAGCGACACCCGAAAGGCCGTCTTCTCCCCCTTGCTCGACAGCCATAGCAACAGCTCGTCCAACGGCCTCCTCATCAAGAGCGTCACCTTCGACAAGCGTTGCGCCTGCAGAGGCCAAGGCCTCGCATCGGGCGATATCTCGGGCCAACAGAGTGACTGTGTGGCCGTCGTCCATGAGTTGGTGAGCCAGGTGAAGGGCGATGTCGCTGCTGCCACCGACCAAAAGAAACGATTTGCTCATGAATTCTTAACACACATCTTCGTTTTTATACTCCTGTTCACGGCACTTGAACATCGTTTGAAAAGGGGCGGGGAGGGAAGTTGGTCATGCTTCGGGATGCGCACCCCGCCATTCTCGAAACGGTTCGTCAGGCTCACAGCATCCACATTCTCGGAGCAGGACTCAACGAGGATCGACCTGCTCATCGAGCCGTTCATGACCTCGACGGGCGGGGGTGGCGGTTGGTGCCAATTCACCCGCGAGATGCAGGTGGTGCCATTTTGGGCCGACCAATTCGACCTGAACTGGAACAAGGTCGTTCACTGGACATCGTGGTTCTGTTTCTGGCCCCCGAACGGGCCAAATCCGCCGTTGTATCCTTGATTGCACAGTATCCACCCGAGTCCATACCGTTGATTTGGTTTCAGCCGGGTTCAGAACATGAAGAGGTGTTGGAAATGCTCAACGATGCAGGTATCATGCACATCGTTGACGATTGCATCGTCCGGTTCGTGTTGCGTCATCATCTCTCGGCGGCCAACCCGACCGGGGTCGAGCCGTGGTACTTGCAAGTGCAATCGGGCGACGATGATGGCTGTTCAGTGTGGACCGTTGAAGAAGGGAAAACCACACTACAAGCGCCTCGAACGCCGTTGGAATGGTGCGGTGACCTGATGGATTTGGCATGCAGCGAACACGTGGTTCCGCGTTACATCCGCACCTTGGTTGGTGATGGGGAAACGCTGGTTGAGGCGGCCAAACGCCTCGCTCATTCCTGATGCCTCACGAGATGGAAAAGAGCGTACCACCGTTGCCAAAGATGGCGTAGTACAGCGTTCCATCCGGATGGAACACCAGGGGTAAAGGGGTTCCAGCGTCCCATGCGAACACCGAAACTTCCGAAACGTACCGTTCTTGAGTTTGATTTAGCCGAACATCGATGCGGAGAATTTCGTGACCTTGAGGCAGCAAGGTGTTCCACGAACCGTACACCGTTGCATACAGCGTGAAACCCTCAGCGGGCTCCAAACCGGGCAGGTTGGAGTGAGTTGGCCGCACGTCCAAGCCATTTACGGAGGTGTGGGGAGTGTAGGTCGCAATCGGTGCTTGACTCCCGTTGGGAACGGGCGTCTCGGGGGCATCATCCGGCCATCCATACCACCCGCCAGGGATGAGAACATTGACCTCTTCAGGCGGATGGTCGCCCTCCCAGTCGCGCCCATTGTCCGTGAAGAAATACCCGTGGCCCTCCACCCATGCCCCGTCAAAGGAGTTGCGTACGCCACTCGCAAGCACGCCGTGCTCGCCGGTCGTCACGTTGACCCACAACAGCGCAGCGTTGCGAGGGTCATCTTCGTTACAGATGTTGCACGTTGAACCGCTGTGCCAAACCAAGGTACCATTGGGCAACACGTCCACAGAATTCGTTTGGTGGTTACCTGTTGGTACGCCATCAACCAACACCCGGGGTTCAACATACAAGCCGTCTTCGGCGATGTCAAAATGAGTCAACCGGCCTGCCTCAGACACCACGACGCCGGCGCCAAGAAGGGCCAAGCCGTGCGGCCGGTCCAATCCACTCAACAGCGTGCGACGAGCGTCGGTGATGATGTTGATTTCGAGCACTCGGCCGTCGTCTCGATCGCACACCAGCAGGTGGGTATCGTTGGCCCACACCAAACATGTTGGCCCACCGAGGTCAGAAGCAACCCTCTTCACGGTGTAACCATCGACAACCGATGGCTCATCACCCGACACATACGGATACAATTGACGCCCCAAGAGGAGAGCGACCACCACGAAGGCGAGCGGGAGAAGGTGCCTTCGCATGGTTCCGACCTGTTGGCTGGTTCGCTTGAACGGTTCGGTGTTCTCACCAATCAAGGACGTGTGGCGAGGTTCATGCCTCGTCGTTTTCAGCCAATATGCGGCGTCCAGCCACCAGTACGGCACCAAGCATGGCTAACACAGCTGGGGCCAGCATGAAACCTGGCGTATCATTGGTTTGCACGTCATCGTCGGTGCTGGAGGTCCCCGAGGAGCCGCCGTCACCAACGATCACTTCACCGTACATGTTCAGGCCGATGTGAGGCTCGCAGGCGTAGTAGAACGTGGTGTCTTCGTTGAAGGTGTGGTAGAAGGCTACCGTTGAGGCGGCTGCACCGGAGGTAATGCCACCCGTTGTGTAAGTGGTGGACTTGAATCCATCAACTTGCTTCACGTTGTGAGGCATGGACGCATCTTCCCAAGACCAGCACACTGTTTCACCCACGTTGATGTTGACCACCGAGGAAATAAATTCGTAACCGGCTGAAGCAACTCCGACCGTCACGGCGCAATCCACACCCTCGAAGGGGTCGGGAACAACCTCCTCTTCAGCCTCCTCGACCGGAGGGAGCAGAACGGTGTCGATGACGTGAATGATGCCGTTGGAGGCCATCACATCCACCGTTGTGACAGTGGCGTTGCCAACAATGACCGTTTCATTGGTCACGGTGAAGGTGACGTTGTCGCCGTTGAGCATGGTCACGGTCAATCCATCGGTGATGGTGCTGGAGTTGACGGAGCCGTTGTAAACGTGGTAGAGCAAAATGTCGGTCAGCGTCGCATTGGCTTCGTCGTTGTCGAAGTCATTGAGGTCAATGCCAGCCGCTTCAAACGCAGCATCGGTCGGGGCGAAGACTGTGAATGGACCATCCGCTTGCAGGGCGGCGACCAACTCAACATGGGCCAATGCAGCGACGAGTTGGTCGTGGCTGCCGGTCGCCTGGGCGTTGGTAGGGATGTCCTTCGTTTCGTCGGCCGCCACGGTGAATGAGAGCGTGGACAGCAACAGGCAGGCTACAAGCATGGTCACGGCAGTGCGTTTCATGACTGTTAACCATCTCAAGGACTACTTAAGGCGCGGTATTGCACCACTCACTGGAAGGGTGAACGGTAATCGTCCACGTCCTCGGCAATCCGCAACAGTTGGTTGTACTTGGCTACACGGTCCGAACGGGCCGGGGCGCCTGTCTTGATCTGCCCGGCGCGCGTTCCGACTGCAAAATCTGCAATGGTCGTGTCTTCGGATTCTCCGCTTCGATGCGAAACAACGTTGTTCATGCCGTTGGTCGAGGCCAAATTCATGGCTTCGAGGGTTTCGGTGACCGTGCCGACTTGATTGAGCTTGACCAGCATGGCATTGGCCGCCCCCAACTCAATGCCTTGAGCCAAGCGTTCAGATTGCGTCACGAACAAATCATCGCCCACGCTTTGCACACGATGGCCGTACCGTTTGGTGAAGGTCGACCATCCACGCCAATCGTCTTCAGCAAACCCGTCTTCGATGGACAAAATTGGATAGGCATCCAACCATCCTCCGTACAACTCAACGAGGTCCTCCGAGGAGAGGGTCCGCCCGTCCATGTGGTAAGCACCATCACGGAAGAATTCGGTGGAGGCGACATCCAGAGCGATGCCGATTTCATCGGTGGAGTAACCGGCGCCTTCGATTGCGCGAACCATGTACTTGAGGCCGTCTTCGTTAGCGGGAAGATTGGGAGCAAAGCCGCCCTCGTCGCCAACGCCGCCCAGCAATCCATCTTTTTTCAGTTCGGCTTTGAGAGCGTGATAGGTTTCAACGCCAGCACGCAGACCGTCTTCAAATCGGTCAAAACCGTGAGGCATCACCATAAACTCCTGCACGTCCACATTCGAGGAAGCATGCGCGCCACCGTTCAAGATGTTGAGCATGGGCACGGGCATCAATCCACCCGCCACCCCGCCGACATACTTCCACAACGGAAGTTCATGAACGGCGGCTCCAGCATGGAGGCAGGCCATGGAGACACCAAGCATGGCGTTTGCACCGAGATTGGATTTGTTTGAGGTGCCGTCCAACTCAAGCATCACTTCGTCGATCAGACGCTGCTCGTCAACCGGCATGCCCACCAACGCTTCGCCAAGCGTTTCCTTGACATTGGTCACGGCTTGGTCAACGCCTTTTCCGAGGAAGCGAGTGGCGTCGCCGTCCCGCAGTTCCAAGGCTTCGTAGGCGCCGGTGGAAGCACCAGAGGGAACGATGGCCCGTCCGAGCAAATGACCATCAACATAGCAATCCACCTCGACGGTGGGGGTGCCACGGCTGTCAAGCACTGTTCGAGCGTCAAGTCCAGAGATGTGGCCGGCCATGATTCCCCTCGTGCCTTGCTACATGGGGGTTGGTTTTCAATCAAGCGGGCGATGAGCCCGTCAACGGTTCAGCCATGCGAGCCAAGAGGAAATTTTGGTCTGAAGCGCTGGAATTTCATGTTCATGATGGCATCGCTCCACCCAACAGAGTTGCTCTTCAAGCGGGGAGATGGAGAAGAGTTCCGCATGAAACAGGTGCTCGTTCGCCGTATCGTCACCTCGTTTATCGTCGACAAAACAATGAATCAGATGACGTGGAAAGTGGTGGACAATCCGTTCGTTTGCACACAGCAACACCAACGATTCCTTGAGGAACAGCAGCGTTTTTTCCCGCTCAGTGTTGATCTCGTGGTCAAGGATAGGGGTGCTGGCGAACATTGTAGCGACATCGAGGTGAAGCCATTGTTGCTGGGCCTTCGTCAACGGGTGTTGGGAAACATCGTCAAGGAAGGCGTGAAGACCTGCATCTGCGCTGGTCTCCTGTGCTGCCATGATTCAATGAATCGTTCGCTTCTTTTTGAACCCGACGAAGTGCACGACCATTGTTGTCCGTTCTCCTTCTTCCGATATTCGGGACAAGATAGAGTATTTTGCCGTTTTCAATCCATATTTGCGAAAATGTTGTGGAGAATAGGTTTGAAATAGGAATTTTGTTCAGCAAGGTAACATGCCACGCATCGCAGAAATTGACCGAGCCATTTTGGCACAACTTCGGAAGAACGGCCGAATGTCGTTTGTGGACTTGGCTTCCCGTGTTGAAGCCAGCGAGCGCACTGTCCGAACACACATTCGAACGATGGAAGAAAACGGCACCATCCGCGGGTACACGATTCGTGAAGGCGGCGTAGGCTTGACGGCCCTGGTGCGTATCAAGGTTGCACCGGGTTCCGAAATCGGTTCATTCGCTGCCGAAGTTTCAGGGTGGGAAGGTGTTGAAATCGTCTACGAAGTATCGGGCGAAGCTGACTTGGTTGCCTTGGTTCACGTTGACGACACAATGGCCTTACGCACCCTCTTGGACAAGATGTGGCTCGCTGCGCCCAACGAAATCGCTAGCACCACCACCGAATTGGTGCTCGAGCAATACTGACCTTATTCTTCCTCTGCCAGAGGCGGAGAATAGTCGATGCCGCACGAACGGCAAACCATGTTTTCGTCCCAATCGCATTGTCGTCGGCAGCCGCTCATGATAGCATCACACCTTCCACTTGACGGAACAACCGATCGATTCGGTGTAAGCGACATCGGGCTCAGTTCCTGCGAGCATGGCCTCAATGGCGTTTTCCAAATCCTTGACCGTGACTTCACCGGGATGCCGGGGACTATCGTCCATTCGGCCTTGGTAGACCAGTTGGTCGTTGGCGTTGAACAGGAAAAATTCAGGTGTCCGTTTTGCTCCATAGGCCCGGGCAATATCTTGCGTTGCATCGTGAAGATAGGGATAGGGCATGCCTCTTTCCGCCCGCTTAACCATGTGATCAAAAGAGTCGTTTTCATAGACGACGGGGTCGTTTGAATTGATACCGACGAAACCGATGTCGAGCGAAGCGCAGTGTTCCGCCATGGCGTTCATGCGGTCAATGCTGGCCACAACGTACGGGCAATGGTTGCATTCAAACACGACCACCGTTCCTGAGGTCCCTTTGACATCGTGAAATGACAACGTTCCTTCTCCTTGTGCAAGGTTTGCATTGGGCAAGGAAAAGTCTGGTGCGGGGGAAGCGACATCAAGAGCCATGACAAGGCGAGCGGGCCTTGCCTCAAAATGGCTTTCCTCGCTTCAAAGCAACATGAAGGCGAGCGCGCCCAACACCACGACCAAGACGGCCCCGGCGATGATCTTTGGCAAAAGCGACGGTTCGGAGGCGTTCTCGGGGGCCATGGCCTCGGCGTTCGATGGAAGGTCGGGGACGATTTTCGCCTCATCGCCCGGGAGGTTTTCTTGAGACTCCCAGTAGGCTTGTTTTGCTGCCGCTTCGGCCTCAAGTTCTGCTTGCAAGCGTGCTTCTTCGGCCAGGCGTGCTTCTTCGGCCAGGCGTGCTTCTTCAGCCAACCGTGCTTCTTCGGCCAGGCGTGCTTCTTCAGCCAACCGTGCTTCTTCGGCCAGGCGTGCTTCTTCAGCCAGGCGTGCTTCTTCAGCCAGGCGTGCTTCTTCGGCCAGCCGTGCTTCTTCGGCCAAGCGTGTCTCTTCGGCCAAGCGTGTCTCTTCGGCTTGGCGCTGACGTTCTTCTTCCTCGAGACGCAAGCGTTCGGCCTCTTCGGCTTGGCGTGCTTCTTCCTCTGCACGCAAACGTGCTTCTTCTTCAAGGCGAAGACGCTCGGCCTCTTCGGCTTGGCGTGCTTCCTCCTCTGCACGCAAACGTGCTTCTTCTTCAAGACGCAGGCGTTCGGCTTCTTCGGCTCGGCGTGCTTCTTCCTCTGCACGCAAACGAGCTTCTTCCTCGAGGCGTAGGCGTTCCTCTTCTTCGGCGCGCAGCCGTTCTTCCTCTTCGCGAGCCGCTCGTTCAGCCTCGGCGATGGCTCTTTTTCGTGCCTCCTCCTCAGCTGCCAGTCGTATCCGCTCGTTGATAGCGTCTGCATTTTTGACTCTGTACCTCGTGAGAATCGCCTCGCCCATGTTGACGAACTCCTCTTCTGAAATCTCAGGGACTTCGGTTTTCGCCGCAGCGAGAAGTCGTTCTATGTCTTCAAGTTTGAACACGCCTTCGTGGGTGTTCAGGTGCTGGCGAAAGGCCTGATAGAAGGTTCGTTGTTCAGTCGAGATGGCCCCGTCTTGCGTCATAAAATCCTGAAGGGCCGTCAAGATCTCAGTCAAGTTGAGTTCTTCGACGTTCTCCAAGCAGCAGCCCCCTACAACGCAGGGACCTCATGCCTTTGCCATCAAGTTTTTCTCGCATTCTGCGAGTCGTGTCTTGGCGAGATGGTGGTCGGGCTCGATGGAGAGAACGGCCTTCCAAGCGGTTTGGGCCTGCTCGAATTGGCTTAAACCGTGGTGGTGAGCAGCGATTTGTAAACGGGCATCCAAATGATTGCCATCACAGCGAACCGCTGCCTCAAAGTCCGAGAGCGCATTGTCAAGATGATTGAAATGCAAGTAGTACAGACCGCGCTGATGCCATGCTGCTGCGTGTTCGGGTGATTGTCGCAGAGCGTCGTTCAGCGGACCTTCGGCACGCTCTGCACGGTCCATGCTCATGTAACAAGCTCCGAGTTGTGTGAGGGCATGGGTATGATGAGGGGCGTGTTCGAGGACGTGTTTGAATTCCTTCGAGGCGTCTTCCCACTCCCCCAATCGCATCAGTGCGTCGGCCTTTCGAACACGGGCTACCAGGAGTTGAGGGGCGAAATCGAGCAGGGCATTCGCATCATCAAGGGCGTTTCCTGCCTCATCCAAACCCATGTACACCGAGCATCGATTCAACCGAGCACGAATGTGTGCACCATCGAGGGTCAGGCTATCGCTGTAATGGTACAGCGCCTGTTTCAACTGGCCTTTCTTGGCAGCAATATTTCCTCGAATGTAGGCCGTCGTCGCTTTTTGACCATGAACTTCCGCTGACTCAACGTGGGACAGGGCTGCTGAAGGGTCGTCGAGGTCCAGAGCCAACATAGCGGCTTCACAGGCCACGGACGGGTCGTTGTCCGGCAGCAATCGCTGAGCGCGAGTCAGGGACGTCTCGGCCGTTTCCAAGTCACCAAGCATTCGCTGGGTGCGCGCCAGGCCAAGCCATGCAACACCAAGTTCGCGATTGAGGTTCAAAGCCCCGTTGAACGCATCCAAAGCGGTTTGGAGGAGGGTACGATCGGTCTCGCCAGTGCCGTCGCGAAGACGGTCAGCGTGAGCCAGATGAACGCGCCCCTCGACGGCGTGAAGGAGGGCGTGATCGATGCCTTGAGGTGTGGCCCCGAGCAAGGCATCGGCCTCATCAACGCGGTGTTGGAGGAGGTATCGACCGGCCAAGCGTGCCCGCAATTCCCCGTTACTCGGTTGAGCCTCCATCGCTTTGAGAAGAGTTTCTTCGGCTGCCACCACGGAGCCTTCCAACTCCAGCAACTCGGCCTTCAGGAACACGGCATCCACGCCGCCAGCATCCAAAGCAACGGCGTGGGTGGCAGCCTTGAGGGCGTCCCGTTCATGGCCTTGCTTCGATGCAAGCAAACGAGCTTTGAGCGCCCAAGCCTCGCCAGTTTGACGGTCAAGTGTGAGGCATCGCTCATTGGCCTCCAAAGCGAGGTCGTTCTCCCCTTCTGCTTCGAGCAACTGGGCGTAATGCAACCAATCTTCGCAACGGGTTGGGTCGGCATCCAAGGCTTGCTCAATGGCTTCAATCGCCTCAGAACGAGCCCCGGCTCGGGCCCGAAGACCTGACAACAGGGAGCGGTCGGCCGCCGTGTCCACGCCCAACGCTTCCAAGCGTCGAACGGTCCGTTCGGCGTCACCGTCTCCGAGCGAGGCCAACAAATGTGCGTGAGCCCGAAGCAAGTCGGGGTCGTCGGGCGTGACCTTCATCCTCGCTTCGAGCCAGTGACGCTGCAAGGCATCGTCGCCTCGCCATTTTGCAATCCATTCCAACCCTTCCAGCACACTCACGTGACCGGGCGAAGACTGGTAAGCCACGCCCAAGGCGGACTCGGCCCAATCGTACTTCTGGAGATGGGCGGCAGCGAGACCGAGGCGGTGGGCGGTGGAAGCGTCCATTCGCAGGACGTCCATCGTTACACCGTGTGCTTCGAGCATCAAGAGCATTCGGCGGAGGAGTTCGGCGTGATTAACGGAGAGAGTGCTGGTGTCAAACCGAAGCACGTCTTGATGCTGGACAAGAAGACGAACCATCTCACAAACCTCGGCGAGGTCCGGTTGGGCACCGGCGTTCGTCTCGTTCATCTTCAGGAACCGATGGACCGTGAGGGATGCGTCGATCTCGGGATGGATTGTTCGCAAATCGTTCATGGTCGCATGAACAGCCCCCAGTTCGGCGGTGAGGCCCTCATTTGCTTGGTTCAACTGATGGAAGTGTGTAGCCTGCGATTCCCTCAACACCGTTTGCATGTCCAACAAACGAAGTAGACGTCGCTGTGTGGTGAGCATCCAGTACCCTACGGTGGCAGAACCACCGACCATCAAGGCTCCAAGTCCAACGGCTAACACGCTCATTGGGTTTGACCTGCCCGTTGCCTCTTTATGGTCTGCGGAAG
>Ga0181569_10003501_pt1 | contig 12217 bp, 9 predicted proteins | sample 101ome_19_FD_132452 | JGI IMG/M metagenome (GOLD analysis project Ga0181569, IMG submission 132452) | Coastal salt marsh microbial communities from the Groves Creek Marsh, Skidaway Island, Georgia - 101405AT metaG (megahit assembly) | ecosystem: Environmental > Aquatic > Marine > Intertidal zone... | reverse complement strand
GTTCAGCGATTTTGCGCCCATGGATCGAATCCCATCCTTCTTGAACGACAAGACTTCGATTTCACTGCTGAGTGGGTCAAGGGCAAGAAACCCTGGCCAACGCTCGCCCCCAAGTGTGCCTGCGTTGATGAGTGTCAGTGTTTGAAAGGGAATCACGGTTTTAAAGTGGACGTGGCCATTCATGATCCATTAGTACGCCCGTCTGTCGATAAAACTAGCCAGCGAGCAATGGTTCTAAACTTGATTCCTGGGATATCGAAGCATAGTCTTCTCTCTCAAGGCGAGTATTTTATTTGGAGAACTTAGAGAATTTGAGCTCTCAAGTTGTATTCTGTCGAGTGCGGTGCTTCCGAGGTTTGGCTTGTTATCCCGCATTTCGATCGTGTCACTTTTAGAAAGTATGCGGTTCGTTTAAGGCGAGTTGGAAAGAGATTGCTGCGCAGGACCAAAAGGGGGGTGGGACGAAGTTGAAAATCATTGGGGCCTTCCTGGTAATTGTTCTGAATATGATTACGGTCTCGTCCGCATTTGCTGAAGGGGCGGTTGTGCGTTCTGCAGCTCAAGTTTTAGATCAGCCCTCAATTAAGGGTGTTGAGTTGGGTCAATTGTCCTCTGGTCAGTCTGTTGCGGTGATTGAGCGTAAGGGTATCTGGTTGAAGATAAGCGAACCGATGCTCGGTTGGGTCAAGATCAGGCATGTGAGCCTCGGGCAAGCCCAACCCGTGGCTTCAACTCTTTCGGGATTAAAATCTGGTCGTGAAGGTGCTGGAAATGCGGTTTCCTCAACTGGGGTTCGAGGGCTTGATGCCGAAATGATTAAGTTGGCTGAGCCCGATTATGGGGCGTTAGAGAGTTTTGTTGCGCTTGAATTTCCAGCAGAAGAAGCCAAGAAATTTGCCTCGAGCGCGTTCGAATTGAGGTCCCTGAGTTATATGCCCGCGCCTCAGACTAATACGGTAGATTCAAGCAATATCGGTGATATCAAGGAGCGTTCTGCCCAGCCCAGAGACGGAGGCCATCGCGAAAAAAGAGTTAACAAGAGAAAAAAGGTTGTTGAGGATGATGACTGGTAGCCGCAGATTTTCTCTAGAGCAGATGCATAGGGTTAAAGATGTGCGACTCATCTGCGCAGTGGTAGCGTCAATCATCCTTCAATTCGGCGTGATGACGGTCCAGGCCGCCCCCGATGAAGCTGATGAGATCAAGTCGGGTAATGAAATCGCAGCGTTGTACCTAGGCTCAGTGGATTTAGTGAGTGATCGCAAGCTCCAACATTACGTCAACCGGGTTGGACGCCATTTAGCTAATCAAACCGAGCGTGCTCATTTGCCATGGGTTTTTGGGGTTCTTGACACGGATTCCGTTAATGCATTCTGCGCCCCTGGGGGCAGGGTGCTCATCACTCGAGGGCTATACCAATTGCTTGAGAATGAGGACGAGTTGGCGGGCGTGCTAGGTCACGAAATTGCGCATGTTGTACGCCAGCACCACTGGAAGGTGATCCAAAAACAAAAAGCGGCGGCTGCGCTGATTTCACGGATGCAGTCAAATATGAAGAATGCAAGCGATCAGTTTACCCAGATGAATGGGCTGTTCACAGATTTGATGACGAAAGGGCTAGATAAAGGGTCAGAGTTTGAGGCTGATCGAGATGGGGTCGTCATTGCTGCCAGAGCGGGATATGACAGCTCTGGACTGATCACGGTTTTGACTAAGCTGAGTGATAGGCGATCAGAAGACGAGAAAATGAGTTTGCTATTTCAGACTCATCCAACGCCGGATATGAGAATTGACCAGTTATCTTTGGCATTCTCTCCTGAACTCGAGGCTGCAGCTGTTCCAGCTGGGAAGGGCGCTCAATTCATGGTACTCGACTATTAATGACGAATTGGGTGGGAGCTAAGAAGCCTTGAAACTTAGGGTCGCGACTAAATTGATGGGGCTGTTAGCCAAGGTGTTAGCTGAATTTGGCTTTGCGGCTAGGCGTCGAAAAACCTACTTTTACCTGACACTTGCGCTGATGTTCAGCGCGTCAACCTTTTTCTATCTTCTAGCCATAGTAGGTGCTCAGCCGCAGCAGCGGATCCAGTACGATGGTGAGTCTATTGATCTAGCTCTTGAATGGCGTTTTAACCAGCCCGTCGCCGATCCCGATATCGTTTTAGTCGATATCGATGAACGCAGCCTTGCGCTTCTTGCAGAAGAATATGGTCGCTGGCCTTGGCCTCGCCTGGTCATTGGTGAATTCCTCTCAGCCTCCCATGATCTAGGTGTAAAAACTGTTGCAGTCAATATTCTCTTCAGTGATCCGGACTTAAGGGATGTTGAGTCGGATCAGATTTTTATGGAATTGATGGCTGAAGTTGACAATGTGATTTTCCCCTTCACTCGTCTTGACCCCGAAAATGATCATTTGAGCCAGGTTAGAGTCAAGAACATCCCGGGCGCTAAATATACGGAAACGTTAGATGGAGAATCGACCGTTGCAATGACGCTGCCCTTCTTTGCTTCAGCGCACGACAGAATGGGTGCCAATAATTTGCTGATCGATGACGATGGCCTTATTAGGAGAGCTCAGCCTTGGTTGTTAGAAGAAGGTTTCGAATTGCCGACGCTCGCTTTCCGGACCTTCAGTAACCAAGAGCAGCAAATTAGCGACCAAGAGGTGAAGCCAGAGTTTCTGATTAACTGGCGCAAACCTGAGGGGTACGAACGATATTCATTTGCCGATGTTTACAACGGGTTGAATGGGGTAGGTGGTTTTGATCTGGGCTTACTAGATGGGAAAGTAATCGTTCTGGGTGCTACAGCGCCCGGTATTTCGATCCTTAAATCAACCCCTGTTGAATTGCTAATGGATGATAATTTGATTATTGCTAATACCATCGACGATCTAAGGAATGGGACGGGCTTGACCCCGATGCCGCTTTGGATGGTAGGCATTATTGCCTCTGCGCTCTTTTGGGGGTTAGCCATCTGCTACATTCGGGGCGTCGATAGCGATCAGGTTGATCTAGGGTTTGTAATTGCTGAGATTCTCGGTGTAGGTGTTACCTTGTTGTCTGTAAGTTACACCAACTATGCGATAGATCTTGCTTACCCTGTCGTCTCGGGCTTTGCCTTCTTTTCTATTTGTAAAATTTACGAACTACCCATTACTCAGTCACTCAGGGCGAATGGCTACTTTTTGAGTGAAGTTGAGTGGGATCAGTGCGCGAGAATATTCGTTCTTGGCTATGAGGAACCCGATGAACTCTTTGAGCGTCATCTGTCGTTATTCGAGCGAGCTTTTGGTGAGAATAAGGTTTTCGCGATTGATAATTTTTTCGGTGGGGATAACTTCACGAATGATTTAGTGAGTGATCTCTCTTTCCTCGTCTTAGCCCAGGATAATGAAGATTGGAAAGGGCTGCTAGAGGAGGGTTTCTTGAATTCTGTCAGAGTAATTAGCGTTGAAGTGGTCGCAAGCGCGAGGGAAACGAGAAAACGGGTCTCGATTGCGATGTTAGATCTTACTAAGGAGCATTTGAATGAAATGGTATGAGGCCGCTGAGTCGCGCGAGGAAGGTTGCGGATACAGCGGCCAAATTGTCTTGTTTCTAATGCTTTTTTTGATTGCGTTTTTGTTCTCGGTGCCTGCGTTCTCACAGAACGTGCAATTCGCAGGATTGGTCTTTGTTGGCAGCGAAGAAGATACAGAGAAGACGATGCCCGTTACGAAACGATTACTGAATGAGCGAGGCCTCGAGTCGGTGAACCGAGAATTGATCGGATTGCTGAATAGCGTTCAGCGGCCAGATATTCAATTTGTCTTTGGTGGTGGCAGTGTCAATAGTGGACGGGCATTCGCAACCGCTTTAGCGATAAATTCTGAAACGTTCTCTAGCGATAGAACGTCTCGAGGGGGGAAGCTCAGTGTAGACCTTAAGGCACAGATTTTAACCTTTGATTTTTCAAGCAAAAGAATCATAAGTGCTTTCCCGTTGGACGTTATGTACTACGAGGTGTTTGAGGACGGCGCCGATTTAGATGAGTTGAAGAGGTTGATACTTGCGAAAGCACTATTTCTAGATGCAGGGGCGCCAACTGGAGCCTCGTTATTTGAGTTGTTCACAAAGCGTTTAGAAACCTTTGAATTTAAAGAGGGATGGAACGCGAATCTTCAGGTCAAGAAGGTGGTACTCGCGGAAAACGCGCGAAAAGCGGTTGCTGCGAGGGGATATCCCGAAGACGCCTATGAGAATTGGGTAGCCACCTCATTTGCGTCAGCGCTTTCACAAGTTCATGGCATTCCTGTTCTGCCTTTCACTCGTGGGCAAGCCTTAAATGAGATGAGATTAAGGTTTGATGAGGGGAACGAAATAGGATTTACCTTTCCTCCAGCCGATTTCGGTGTTGAGTTGACGGTTACCGGGTTTGGTACCAAGGTTGTGAAAGAAACCGAAGCGAGGGTCTTCAAATCGCATGGGGTGGGCCTCGCGGTCAAATTTTTTGATCCGAATTTCAATGAAGTTTACCTGGACGAAAACTTGTTGATGTCCAGGGTAGAGCAATATAGCAAGGGAAGTAAGCGCGAAGAATGGCCAATATATGAGGACCTAGAGCGAGTGTTGATGAATGAAATCAATGAGCAAATTGATAAGCCGGATAAGAAATGGATCGATGAGCATGTGCGGGGCGACAAGAAGGCTAAAGTAGTGACTAAGCAGCTGATAGAAGTTCAAAAACGTATCATTAGCGAAATAAAGGGATAAACCGGATGAAATTCTTAAACTGTTTGATGATTTCGATTAGCTTTCTTTTGGTCATGTATCTTGTTAGCCCAAATCGTGCTCTGGCTGAAGAGGTCTATGCGACGGGAACTTACAGTATGACGTTGAAAAGCAAGTGCAAGAATGACATGCCGAGAAAGCGTCAAGACTACGATACTGCAGTGTTTGAGGCTCAAATGAACGCGCTTCGAACATGGGGTGCAGGAAAAAGCGCGGCGTTCACGAAATTAATTTCCTCCGCCGAGTCAGATCTGGTTCGTGATATTGATCGATACTTAATAAACCCCTATGTGAAAACGAAGTGTGAGGGCAAGGACTTTAAGGTTTCCTACAGAGCGCAAGTTAATACGCCGGCGATTGACCAATTGATGGCAGCCAGTTCGCCCGCAGAAATGACGGGTCCGCGCTCAAGGATGACAGCCGTTTTTATTGCCAGAAAGCAAACGAGCGTCAAAATATTCGATGAGAAGAGAGTATCTATAGAGCAAAAAGAGAACATTTCAGAGAGTGAGCAATTCGCTGATGTTTCAGGGGAGGGCATGTCTGCGACTGGGGTAGATCGGATGACCTCAAAAACGACAACTGGGGGTAGCGTTGAAAAAAAGGCGAATAAAATCACCTATGACGTGTTCAATTCGGGGCCACTGGATGCAGCTGTAAATCAGAATTTTTCGTCGTTCGGTTTCAGGGTTGTTGATGCCTCACAGGTCGCCGGTCGATTCCCAGGGTTCGATCTTGCAGCCTTTCGAGAGGAGTTTGGTGTTGGTGAGGACCTTAGTCCAGAAACAAAGAATGCGGCCTTTGATGCCATTACTGGCAAGATACCTTTACTGGTGATTGCTACGGTAGATGTCCTAGGGTCAGACAAGGATTCTGTTACAGGGAATATTGTAGTGTATGCGTCGGTTAAGGGTTGGGTTTATCGTGATGATGGGCTGTTCTTCGAGTCGGTTGCCGCGGTGGCGCCAATTCAAATGCGAGGTGAAGGTCCGAACGAAACAGTGGCGGAAACCGATGCGCTCGTGAAAGCCGCCGCCGCCGCCAGCAAGGAAATCGTAAACCAACTGAATGCGGCAGGTATTCGCTAGCGGTCGTTAATACCAAGGTGGTTTTGGAATCTACTATGCCCTTAATTTTTTGCAATATGAGTCAAGGACGACGGAAAAAATAGCCACGTAGTTTGAAAGGATGTCAGTCGTCGTGGTCAGAAAAAACAAGGAAAGGATAATGAATTCAAAAAAATCGATAATTCTGATAGCACTCTTATTTTGTTTTAGTTCCGCTACTGCCTGGGGTGCGATGCCCAACTTTGGCAAGTTAAAAGAGTCTTTACCCGCTGGCGCCTCGGATGCTTTGCCAGAAGGTTCTTCAGAGGACAGTTCTGCTGTCTCGGCGGAAGCGGGACAGGAGGCTATCGTAACGGAGTTCAAGCAAATCTTAAGCGGCGTAGCTCTGGCTCAAGTGAAGGTTCTGAGCGCCTATGGTTTGAAGGATCAGGCAGCGGCGCTTGAGGCTGATGCAAACCTGATTTCTGGGGAGTGCGATAAAAAATGTTTGGATAAGGCGGTCGCAGGTAGCAAGGCAGCTAACAAGGAGATAGAAAGATTCGATCTCGAAAGTGCTCAGTTGGATGCGGAGGGTAAAGCGATGTTGGCAGAGGCGATTCCACCGCTTTTGATCAATAGTTACGGTTTCGTAAAATTTCTTCCTAAGGTCTCCAAATGGGGCAAATCAGCAGGGGACGAGATGAAGGCGGCTGGACTCATGGGCGCTGCGAAACTCAAGAAAAAGTTTGACACAGGATTATTCATCGTAAGCAAGACGCCAGGTGTCGTAAAGGATATCGCTTCCACCGCCAAGAAGCTGATGACGTACAGCAAGCAAAACGATATCAAAGTTGAAGGCGCTGATGATTTCGATTTTTGAAATTAGCATCGGCGATTGGGAGAGACCTTAGGGGGTTGATGCCGTTTCTTTGGAAGAAAAAGTGCCGTTTTCAATGAATTCATTTTCCTGAGTGTGGATTCGCTATCTCCTGGATGCGGCTCGAGAATCGCGTTTTTTAAGTTGAACTTGCGTAGCAAGAGGAGAACTGTATGAAACTGCAATTGGCCATCCTATGGGTCGCAGGCTTGCTGTTGGGACAATTCTGCCCTGATGTCGATGCTGCCATGCCTGGTTTTGGAAGTTTAAAGTCTCTCATATCCAAGGAAGCCCAAGCGCCTACTGAGGTCGAGGTTGCTGATGAGAACGGAGAAGCAGTGGCAGCTGATAACGCGGCGTTGGCAGCTCTTATTTCTCCTCAGGGCGCGCAAGAAGCACTGGTCATTGAGTTTAAGCAGATCCTTACTGGAATCGCGTTCGCACAGGTTCAAGTCCTGGACGCTTATGGCCTCAATGATCAAGCAGAGGCTTTGAAGGCAGATGCGGACTTAATTAGCGGTGACTGCACTAAGAAATGTCTGAGCAAGGCGGTTGCTGGTAGTCAAGCAGCCAACGATGCAATTGCGAACTTTGATCTCCAAAGTGCTCAGTTTGATGCTGAAGCGAGAGCCAATCTCGCTAAAGCTATACCCGCCCTTGTGATTAGCTCATACGCGTTTGTGAAATTCGTGCCGAAGGTTAACGATTGGGGCGCATCTGCGATGAATGAGGTCAAGTCTGCTGGGATGATGGGTGCCATTACTTTAAAGAAAAAACTCGATACTGGTCTCTTTATATCAACGAAAACACCAGGATTGATTAAGGATATTGTTGTCACTGCAAAGCAGCTGATGGCCTACAGCAGTGAGAACGATATCGATATCGAGGGTTCGGATGATTTTGATTTTTCTTTGGCCGACCTGGGGACAAATATGGTGGGCAGTGCGGGCGCAACCGCTGCCTTGGGAATGGTGCCCGGATTAGGTGGGTTTGCTCAATCAGCGGCTGGACTCGCTGCCTCTGGAGCTCAAATGGGCGAGGCGCTCTCCGAGGCGCTCAACTCTGAAGGAGCTCAGGAGGCTTTGCTGGTTGAATTTAAGGAAATTTTAGTCGGTGTCGCAGCGGCACAGTCTAAGGTTCTCGATGCTTATGGTTTGAAAGATCGTGCTGAAGCGTTAAGGGCAGACGCAGACCTGATTTCTGGAGACTGCGATAAAAAGTGTCTTGATAAAGTGGTTTCTGGAAGCAAAGCAGCCAATGAGGCGATCGAGCAATTTGATCTTGAGGGTGCAGCGTTCGATGCTGAAGGCAAAGCACGGCTGGCAGAAGCGATTCCCCCGTTAGTGATCAGTTCTTATCGGTTTGTGAAATTCGTTCCAAAGGTTAAGGACTGGGGTGCCTCAGCGACAAATGAGGTTCAGTCCGCCGGGATGATGGGCGCCATCACCCTGAAGAAGAAGCTCGAAACTGGGTTCTTCATTTTAACTAAGTCACCAGGACTGATAACGGATATTCTCTCAACTGCCAAGAAATTAATGGCGTACAGCAAAGAAAACAATATCGAAATAGAGGGGTCGGACGATTTCGATTTCACAATGGCCGACATGGGGGGAGGCGCTGTGAGCGCAGCGGGTGCGACCGCCGTATTGGGCATGGTCCCTGGCTTGGGGGGGATAGCGCAATCTGTGACGAGTGTTGCTGAAGCCGGGAATGCGACCGGAGCGTCGCTCGCGAATGCGATGTCGTCAGAAAGCGCTCAGGAAGCGCTGGTAATAGAATTCAAAGAGATATTAAGCGGGGTTGCTCTGGCTCAAGCTAAGGTGCTCGAGGCTTACGGACTGAAAGATCAAGCTGAAGCCTTAAGAGCCGATGCAGGATTGATTTCCGGAGACTGCGATAAAAAGTGTCTGGATAAAGCGGTTGCCGGGAGCAAAAAGGCTAACAAAGAGATCGCGAGCCTTGATCTCGAAGGCGCCGCGTTGGATGCCGAAGGGAAAGCCGCGCTTGCTGAAGCTATTCCACCTCTAATTATTAATTCTTACCAATTTAGTAAATTAGTCCCTAAGATCAAGGACTGGGGAACTTCAGCCATGAATGAAGTAAAGGCCGCGGGGATGATGGGTGCGATTACGCTGAAAAAGAAGCTTGATACCGGACTATTTATATCGACGAAGTCCCCGGGGCTTATCAAAGATATTCTCTCGACGGCAAAGAAGTTGCTGACTTACAGCAAAGAAAACAACATCGAGATCGAAGGGGCTGACGATTTTGAGTTTTGAGCTGGATTGTGAATCCAAGCGCTACCTGATGTCTGGAGATAGGGATTGGCGTCAAGTTATAGCTCGCTTTTTGATCGCGCTGACTTTTCTTTGTCCTGTCACCGTTTATGCGAAGTCAAGCATGGAACTCATTGAAGTGGAAGCGCGAGGTGTGGCTATGAATGAGTCCAAGGCCCTCCAAGCCGCGCTTACAGAAGCGATTGGGCGAGTAAACGGAAGGCAAATCGCTGCACTTCAGCGGCTTGACGAAAACTGGGTGGAGAACTCGACGACGGCGGCCGGGGGGGATTACAGTAGCTCAATGCAACAAAAAGTGACTGATCTTACCAATGGCGCCGTTGATTCCTACGATCTTATCTCTAGTCAAACGCTAGATACCGGAGAGGTTGTGGTTATCGTACGCGCGAGAATTGCTCGTCTCAAGAAAGAGAAGAGCGGGAGGCTAAGTCTGGCCGTTCAACCATTTGCTGCTGTCAGCAGAGATGCTTCTTCAGAGCAGCTTGCCACAACGCTCACAAGAGCGTTGCTCGCCGATCTTACGAGCTCTCGCCGTTTTGAGGTTATCGATCGACTTGACACGAAGTCCCTACAAGCTGAACGTGATAAAACGGTGAAGAATCAATACGTTTCTTCCTCAGATAAAATGAGGGTGTCTCGTGATTTAGCCGCCGATCTTGTTATTTCCGGGACAGTAGAATCCGTCGCCTTTGAGTTGAAGGAGGTTGCGTTCAAGGCGATTCAAAAATCTTTCTCTGTTCCGCAAGGCTTTGCGCAGATTAGCTATCAAGTGAGGAATGTGGCAACCGGTGAAGTTCGTTTCTCAGATGTGGCGAGTCTTAATTTCACAGCCAACGATTTTTCAGGTTACGGTCAAGGCGTGACTAAAATTTCCCCCGCTGCAATTATCGCAGATTTGGCAAGTAAAAAGATTGCTCTGAAAATCCTTGAGGCGAGCTATCCGCTGGTGATCTTGTCACAGGAAGGTGATTCTGTGACTCTCAATCAGGGGGGAGATCTGGTTCAGGTCGGAGCGCTTTATGACGTGTTCGAGAGTGGGGAAAAAATCGTTGATCCCTACACGAAGGAATCATTGGGCCGGAGGGAGCGCCCGGTTGGCCAAATAGAGATAGCCCGAGTCACGTCCAAGTTCAGTGTCGGTTACTGGCTCGCAGAAATTAATGCCCCATTTAGCCAAGATGCGATAGAGAAAGGTCGGCTGATCTGTCGTCTGAACAAGCCTGCGCCGACCCCTGGCGAGAAACGCCGGGAAGACTCTAAAGCGCGGATTGAGAAGGCGAAGAAGGCAATGGATGATGATTGGTAAGTCGCTCTTCGTGATTTCAAAAAATGATTTTTCCTTTTTTCAGCCAGCACTGGATTAGCGGAGTATTCCAAAACATAGTGGAGTTGTAGCCCAATGAGTGAGAATCGAATTGTAGTCAGTCTGAGCTTGTTTGTTTGTCTTTTGGCAGGTCCAGTTGCGTACGCCGGGATCCAGGTAGATCCCGTTTCAGAAGCCGTACTAGCCACACAGGATAATGTTTCTAACTCAGAGACGAGCCAAGCCTGTGAGATAAAAAATGCAGAGGATTCCATTAACTGTTTTATGGAAGCTAGGGGCTACGCCACCGACCCAACGAAAAGAAGGTACTTCGCGCTAGATTCCGCGGCAAGAACGGTGAGTGCGACCGATCCAAATTTTTTTGGGATTCGTGATGCTATAGCTTCGGAGGCAATATTGAAGGCCAAGGCTCAAATCATGCAGGGAATTTATGCCAATTCTTCTGCTGAAGAGTTCGTGGAGGTTGTAAACCCCTCAATAAAAGCGCAGTTGGACGAGGCATCTAGAGCTAAAGAGGCGGCCCAATTGGCCTTGGAGAACCAGCTAAACGCGCTTAGAAAAGAGGCGAGCATTCTTGCAGAGGGACTGGATGATGCGGTCGCGGAAGAAGCCAAAGGGATTACTTGGGGTGATCGTGGAAAGCGGTTGATTGATGCGCTCATAAGTCAATTAGATGAGGCTTATGATTCCGGTCAAATTACACAAGAGAAAGCAGCGCTAGTTGAACGACTAAAAAAAAGGCGAGATCAAGTCGTCAATACTTCGATCGAACTTGAGGCTGCTGTCGCGAATCTCGAGAAGGAGGTTAAGGCAATTAGGGGGGAGACGGGTCAAAAGGTTACGCTTTCGAGCACCTTGGGAGCTAAACAGACACTTTTTGGTGCGACGGTCCTCAAGCAAGCCGAATACTACGACGATTTAGAAGAACAGTTGCAAATTGCAGTGCTGGTTGCTTGGAGTCCAACTTTGGAGAAGGAGGCGGGCAACATTCTGCTTAAAGGCCAACTTGCTGAACCAAGACCCAGTAAAAGCTCGCTTCAAGACTGGCTTAAAAAACAATCCCTAGTCAACATGATTGGACCACGTAGATTTTTAGCAGCAGACGGCTCGGATCATTACTTGGGGATCGCTGCGGAGGAATATAACAAAAGAAACCTGAACTCCCGGAGCCAGGCCAAGCTAAAAGCGGAGCTTCGAGCAAATCGACACGCGGTGCTTAGTCTGAAAGCAGAGGCGGAATCGAGAAAAAGCTTAGATGAGGTAATGCTGGATAAACAAGTTTTCAGAGATGACACGATCAAGGATGAAGCGGTGTTTTTCAGTAGTTTGCAGGCCAAGATGCAGCAACGGGTCGAAATCAAAGGTTTGCCCGTTATTACCGCCGCGACACGTAACGAGATCCATCCAGCGACGGGTAAAGATGTTGTGGTGGTTGTTATGGATATCAGCAGTGGCGCAGCTGCAAATACAATGGATCTGTTGGCAGACACCTACGCGCTGTTAAAAGACGTGAATCTAGACCAGAGTTATGTCGAAGGGCAGATGGCTGGCATGCGGGAGGAAGCCGAAAGTACCAGAAACGATCCTGTTGCTTATCAACAAGGAAGACGTGATGGTGCCGGCTCGGTTGCATCCAAGTCAGATCAGGCCGAGAGAGGTCGCTCAGAAAAACCCGTGGTTAGAGCACCCTCTCCCACCAACAGTCAAAGCAGGTCGGGCGTGTGGTCAGGCGATGAGGATGTTGATGACCCGTTTTGATGATGTTCTTTTCGGGAGAGAGTCGCCAGCGTTCGGTGAGTGTTTGCCCCTCTAGATTTCGAGAGGTTTTCTTTGTGGCAAGTTAGGGGGTATGGCTAGGAAGCGATGTTCCGCTAGGCTGCCCTGAATTGAGGGTTTACTAG
>Ga0181569_10003499_pt1 | contig 12224 bp, 9 predicted proteins | sample 101ome_19_FD_132452 | JGI IMG/M metagenome (GOLD analysis project Ga0181569, IMG submission 132452) | Coastal salt marsh microbial communities from the Groves Creek Marsh, Skidaway Island, Georgia - 101405AT metaG (megahit assembly) | ecosystem: Environmental > Aquatic > Marine > Intertidal zone... | reverse complement strand
GGCGGTTGCCAGCGGTCTACGCGATCTGATGACCCGGCGGCTGGCGCGCAGCGATACGTCGATTTCCGTCCTGTTCTGGGCGTCCGCCCTCATGGTTGCGGTGACGCTTTTTACGATACCGCTAGGCTGGCAACCGCTGACGCTTTCCGCATCCATCTGGCTGATCGTCAATGGATTGCTGAACGCGGGCGCGCATTTTCTGATGATCGAAGCGCTGCGGCTGGGCGCCGCCGGGCTGGTGTCGCCGTTTCGCTACACCGCCATTCTGTGGGCGACCGTCGCCGGTTTCCTTGTCTGGCAGGAAGTGCCCGACGTCATGACCATGATCGGGGCCGCGATGCTGGTCGTCGGCGGTGTTCTGATCGTGCGGCGGGGGTCGTGACTGGAATCGCCGCAGTATAAAGTTCCGGCGGGGATGACATTGCCGCAGCGGGGCGGTGTCGGCAAAGACCGTCAGACCCGCCCGTGGCAGTGCTTGTACTTCTTGCCGGAACCGCAGGGGCAGGCCGCATTGCGCGGCACCTTGCCCCATGACTTGGGATCGTTCGGGTCGACCCAGCGGCCGAGCGCGGCATTCAGCTCCCAGCCGGGGGGCGCGTCCGCCGGATCGGTGTCCGCCGTCAGCACATTGGTCGCCGCGTTTTGCGTCTGCATCGGCGCGGCGGGGTGCAGTCCCGGATCGCCGGCCATTGCCATCTCCGCATCGGCGAAGGCCGGGTCCATGCGGGTTTCCTGCATGTCCATTTCGGACTGGGCCGCTTCCATCGCCGCCAGTTCCTCGGCGTCGACCGACAGTTCCAGATGGCACATCACCGACGTGACCGTTTCGCGCAGATTGTCGAGCATGCCTTCGAACATGTCGAACGCTTCGCGCTTGTATTCGTTCAGAGGGTCCTTCTGGCCATAGGCGCGCAGCCCAATGCCCTGTCGCAGGTGATCCAGCGCCAGCAGGTGTTCCTTCCAGGTCTGGTCCAGCAGTTGCAGCAGCAGGCTCTTTTCCGCCAGCCGCATCAGCTCGGCGCCGTAATTCGCGGTCTTGGCCGCCATCTTGCTGGCCGACTGTTTCTTCAGTCGGTCGGTAATTTCCTCGTCGGCGATGCCTTCTTCCCCCGCCCATTCGGCGATCGGCAGGTCGAGACCCAGCAGGCGCAGCGCTTCTTCGTGCAGCGCGTCGGTGTCCCACTGTTCGGCATAGGCCTTTTCCGGGATGCAGCGCGCGACCGCGTCCTCGATCGCCTGTTCGCGCATCTCGACCACGGTGTCGGACACGTCTTCGGTGACCATCAGTTCCTTGCGCTGTTCGTAGATCACCTTGCGCTGGTCGTTCATCACGTCGTCGTATTTCAGAAGGTTCTTGCGGATTTCGTAGTTCCGTTCCTCGACCTTCTTCTGGGCTTTTTCCAGCGCCTTGTTGATCCACGGATGGATGATCGCTTCGCCCTCTTCGAGGCCGAGCTTGCGCAGCATGGTGTCGATGCGTTCCGATCCGAAGATGCGCATCAGGTCGTCTTCCAGCGACAGGTAGAACTTCGAGCGCCCCGGATCGCCCTGGCGGCCCGACCGGCCGCGCAGCTGGTTGTCGATGCGGCGCGCTTCGTGGCGTTCGGTGCCGATGACGTAGAGACCGCCGGCGTCGAGAACCATCTTTTTAGCCTCGGCGATGTCCGCTTCGATCTTCGCGGTCAGCTCGGCGCGTTTCTCCTCGCGCTGGCTTTCCGGCAGCGCCGCGATCTGCTGTTCGACCTGCATCTCCACGTTGCCGCCCAGCTGAATGTCGGTGCCGCGGCCCGCCATGTTGGTGGCGATGGTCACCGCGCCGGGCTGACCGGCCTGGGCGATGATGAAGGCTTCCTGTTCGTGGAACCGAGCGTTCAGGACGTGATGCTCGATCTTGTATTTCTTCAGAAGTTCGGACAGCAGTTCCGATTTCTCGATCGACACCGTGCCGACCAGGATCGGCTGTTTCTTTTCCTGACAGGTGCGGATTTCTTCGAGGATCGCGTTGAATTTCTCTTCCGTGGTGCGATAGACCTCGTCGTCCTCGTCGATCCGGACCTGGGGCACGTTGGTCGGGATATCGACTACTTCCAGACCGTAAATCTCGGCGAACTCGCCGGCCTCGGTCATCGCCGTGCCGGTCATGCCGGCCAGTTTCGGGTACAGGCGGAAATAGTTCTGGAACGTGATCGACGCAAGGGTCTGGTTTTCGTTCTGGACGGTGACGCCTTCCTTGGCTTCCAGCGCCTGGTGAAGGCCTTCGGAGAACCGGCGACCCTCCATCATGCGGCCCGTAAATTCGTCGATGATGACGATGGCGTCGTCCTTGACGATATAGTCCGTGTCACGCTGGAACAGGGTATGCGCGCGCAGCGCCTGCTGAACGTGATGGACCAGCGACACGTTGGTGATGTCGTACAAAGTCTCTCCGTTCAGCATGTCCATCTCGCCGAGAATCTGCTCGACGTTCTCGGTGCCGTTTTCGGTCAGCACCACCGTGCGCTGTTTCTCGTCCTTCTCGAAATCGTCGGGACCGAGCCGCGGGATCACCTTGTCGATGGCGGCGTATAGTTCGGCAGCGTCCTCGGCGGGGCCGGAGATGATCAGCGGCGTACGCGCCTCGTCGATGAAGATGTTGTCGACCTCGTCGACGATGGCGAAGTGGAATTCCCGCTGGACCATTTCCTCGATGCGGAACTTCATATTGTCGCGCAGATAGTCGAAGCCGAATTCGTTGTTGGTGCCGTAAGTCACGTCGCAGGCATAGGCGGCCTGGCGTTCGTGGTCCTCCAGCCCGTGGGTGATGCAGCCGACGGTGAGACCGAGGAATTCGTATACCTCGCCCATCCATTCGGCGTCGCGCGACGCCAGATAGTCGTTGACCGTGACGACGTGCACGCCCTTGCCGGTGATGGCGTTCAGATAGACGGGCAGGGTGGCGACCAGGGTCTTGCCCTCGCCGGTGCGCATTTCGGAAATCTTTCCCTGATGCAGCACCATGCCGCCCAGCAGCTGGACGTCGTAGTGGCGTTGGCCCAGTGTCCGCTTGGCGGCTTCGCGTACGGTGGCGAACGCGTCGGGCAGCAGATCGTCCAGATCGGCGCCGTCCTGGTATTTCCTGCGGAATTCGTCCGTGCGCGCGCGAAGCTGGTCGTCCGTCAGTTTTTCCACATCGGGTTCGAGCGCATTGATCTGCGCCACGATGCCTTGCAGGCGTTTGACTTCGCGATCATTGGCGCTGCCGAAAAAGCGTTGCGCGATCGACTGTAGCATTCGAATTCCTCAGACTGGACCGCCGCCCTGACATGCCGGGGGGCAAAGCGGCTGGACACTACCATAAACGGGGGTTTGCCGCACAGATATGCACCAAAATCCGTCAAGTCAATGTAAACGCGGCCGGAGCCGCTGGAATCCGACAAAAATCGCGCTATTTACAAAACGTTACTGCGGTCCGGTGCCGATACCGGTTACGATGGCGGCAACACCGCTCGCACTCACGGCGCTAAGAAAAAGGAACAGCTTATGAAATTCGGGAAATTCGCGGTCGCAGTTGCCGTCTCGCTTGCGGTCGGCCTGCCCGCCGGTGCGCAGGACAAGACGCAGGATACTTCCGTGTCGGCCGACCCGGTCGTCGCCACGGTCAACGGCGCAAAGATCAGGCAATCCGACGTCGCCGCCGCGCGCGCCCAGCTGCCGGAACAGTACCGCAACCTGCCGATGGACCAGTTGTTCGCCCCCCTCGTCAATCAGCTCGTCCGGTCCAAGCTGATGGCTGCCAAGGCGCGCGCCGACAAGCTGGATGAATCCGCCGACTACAAGAATCGCATGGCGCTGATCCAGGACCGCCTTCTGGAAGAAGCGCTTCTCGACAAGGTGATAAGCGCCCGCGTGACCGACGAGGCGCTACAGGCCAAATACAAGGAATCCGTGGCGAAATTCCCGTCCAAGGAAGAAGTCCGCGCGCGTCACATCCTGGTGAAGACCGAGGACGAGGCGAAAACGCTGGTCAAGGAGCTGGACGGCGGTGCGGATTTCGCCAAACTGGCGGCCGACAAGTCCATCGGACCGTCGAAATCGCGCGGCGGCGATCTGGACTATTTCGGCCGGGGCCAGATGGTCCCGCCGTTCGAAAAAGCGGCCTTCGCGCTGGGCAAGGGCGAATACACCAAGACGCCCGTGCAGTCGCCGTTCGGCTGGCACGTTATTCTGGTCGAGGACAAGCGCCAGTCCAAGCCGCCCAGTTTCGAGGAAAGCCGCGCCCAGCTGGGGCAGGAACTGTCCCAGGAAATCGCTGCCGACCTGGTCAAGGATCTGATGGAAAGCGCCAAGATCGAGCGTTTCGAAGCCGACGGCAGTGCCCCCCGGCTTAAGCGCATTCAGCCCGCGCCGGCGAGATAAGAAGCGCCCCGTCCTCTGGAAGACAGGCAGGAGCAAAGTCCCCACCCCTTGAGGGGGAGAGGGGACACCACTTGGCCTTTTTCGAATTTCCTCATGCCGAGGAACGATGCGTCTCCGATTGTACGATCAGTGCGCCGCGCCGCCGCCCCGCGCTTCCGCGCGATGCGCCACGATCCGGTCGGCCAGCCGGCCGCTGATTTCCTGCAGGTGATCGAACTCCGCCGTATAGGTGCCGACGCCCTGGGTCAGTGAACGCAGTTCGATGATCAGGTCGTGGATCTCGGACTCGGGCATGTTCGCGTACAGCGAATCCCATCCCTTCCAGTCTTCCTTGGCCTCGAACCCTAGAATCTGGCCGCGACGGCCGCTGACCAGTCCGTGCACCTTGCTGGTGTATTCAGACGGCACGTCGATGGTTACCTTCACCACCGGTTCCAGCAGCACGGGCGCGCATTTCGGCAACCCTTCCGACATCGCCTGGCGCGCCGCCAGCTTGAAGGACATTTCGTTGCTGTCGACGGTGTGAAACTGTCCGTCGGTCAGAGTGACCGCGAAGTCCACCACCGGAAAGCCGAGCGGGCCTTCGGTTGCGAATTCCTTCACCCCGGCCTCTACCGCCGGGATGTACTGTTTCGGCACCGCGCCGACGACGATGCGGTCGGCGAACTCGATGCCGCTGCCGCGCGGACGCGGCTCGATTTCCACATGCACGTCGCCGAACATGCCGTGCCCGCCGGTCTGGCGCTTGAACCGGGCGTGCTGCGCCCCGGGCTTGCGGATGGTTTCGCGGTACGGCACATCGGGTATCGATGACATGGTGGTCACGTTGTATTTGTTTTCCAGCTTTTCCAGCGCGATCTGCAAGTGGATGTCGCCCTGGCCGTGCAGGACAAGTTCGTGCGTGTCGTCATTCTGGCGGAAGATCAGCGACGGATCTTCTTCCTGCAGACGGTGCAGCCCCGTCGCCAGCCTGACCTCGTCATTGTGGTTCACCGGCGCGATGGCGAGCGCTTACACGGGCCTCAGAGGATCGGGCCAGTGCGTCCGGTCGGGTTCCGACGCGGCCCCGGTCAGCACGTCGCCGGTATGTACGTTCTCCATGCGCCCCAGACCGACCACGTCGCCGGGGCCGGCCGACGAGATTTTCTCCGTATTGGCGCCGACCGGTTTCTGCATGCCGCCGATCCGGTTGCCGCCCAGGGTCTGGCTGTCCGTCACCGTGCCCGACCAGACGCGGGCCAGCGACACCTTGCCGCTGTGCTGCGCGTGATACGTCTTGAACACCTGCACGGTCGCTTCCGCGTCCGGTTCGAAGCCCAGGCTTTCGGCCCTGGCCGCCGGCTGCGGCGCTTCGTGGCGCAGCGCCTTCAGCACGCGGCGGATGCCGTGTTTTTTTCGGCGGATCCGAAATAAACCGGCACTAGCTGACCGTTGCGCATGGCTTCGGCCGCTCTGGCGTATATCTCCTCCACATCGGGCAGTTCGTCCTCCAGCAGTTTTTCGAGGATCGTATCGTCGAAATCGGCGAGGATTTCGAGCATATCCCCGCGCGCGATCTCGACCTCGTCGGCCAGGTTTTTCGGGAAACCGATTTCCGTCGATTCCGCGTTGTCGACATAGGCATACGCGCGCCGGCTTATCAGATCGATATAGCCGATGACGGACTCGCCCTCCGTGATCAGATATTCGCGCAGCAGCAGCGGGTTGGCCGATACTTCGCGCATGGCGGCGACGATTTCGGGGACCGGGGCGGTCAGCGTGTCGACCTTGTTGATGAAAATCATATGCGGCGTCCGGCGCGCTTCCAGCGCCTTGAAGACCGGAGACAGCGTCGTCGCCCGTTCGATCGCCGGCTCGACGACGAACACGCCGATATCGGCGACGTTCAGTGCGTTGAGATATTCCTGCATCAGCTCGATCGACCCGGGACAGTCGAGGATCGTCCAGTTCTCTCCCAGATACGTCATCGCCCCGGCGGAGATTTCCGTGCTCATCTGCCGGGCGCGGGCCTCGGCCGACGAATCGCCGACCGTGTTTCCGTCTTTCACCGATCCCTTGCGGTCAAGGGCGCCGGCCGTGAACAAAAGGCTTTCGAGAAGCGTGGTCTTGCCGCCCAGATAGGGTCCGACAATCGCAGCGCAGCGGGTACCACCGGCCATCATTTCCTCCCTTTCAGCCGACGACCGCGCTGATTGTTTTTGTGGCGTCGAGTGCGACGCCTGTTGGGAGGTCGTCGAACGTTTGCGTTTCAAAGACTTTGTATCTTGGGCAGGTATTAAGAGCTTAGGCAAGCGGATTCGCCGATTGCCCGACGGCGGGCCGTACCTGTCATGGATTTGTCAAATTTTTGTCATAGGGTACCGTTAAGGGCCCGTAACGGCGGGGACACACAGCAATTTCCGGGAAGGGGCATGGCGGACGGAAATCTCGACAGCAGAAAACTGGACTGGATATCGGCTGATGTGCTGGACAGTTTGGACGAGGAATTCGAACTGGAGATCGACGATCTCGGCATCTCCGAACAGGCGCGCGAGGCGCTGAGCGACATCCCGGATTACGATCCGATGCCGCGCAAGGACTATTTCCGTGAACTGTTTCGTCTGCAGGCGCAGCTTGTCGAACTGCAGGACTGGGTGCAGGCCGCCGGATACAAGCTGGTCGTGGTATTCGAAGGCCGCGACGCGGCAGGCAAGGGCGGCGTGATCAAGCGCATCAACCAGCGCCTCAATCCGCGCATCTGTCGCACCGTCGCCCTGCCGGCGCCGTCCGATCGCGAAAAAACGCAATGGTATTTCCAGCGCTACGTGCCGCATCTGCCCGGCGCCGGCGAAATCGTGCTGTTCGACCGGTCGTGGTAGAACCGCGCCGGGGTCGGACGGGTGATGAACTTCGCGACCGAAGAGCAGGTCGAGGATTTCTTTCACGACGTGCCGGAATTCGAACGCATGCTGGCGCGATCGGGCATCAAGCTGATCAAGTACTGGTTTTCCATCACCGACGAGGAACAGCAGCGCCGATTCCTGATGCGCATTCACGACCCGATGAAACAGTGGAAGCTGAGCCCGATGGACCTGCAGTCGCGTATCCGCTGGGAGGATTACACCCGCGTGAAGGAAGAGATGTTCGAACGCATCAATATCGACGAAGCGCCCTGGTATATCGTTGAAGGAAACGACAGGAAGCGTGCGCGGCTGAACTGCATCGACCACCTGCTGAAACAGGTGCCGTACGGAGACGTGCCGCACGACCCCGTCACGCTGCCGGACCGGGTGTTCAACCCGAACTACGAGCGCAAGACCCTGCCTGACGATCTCTACGCGCCGGAGAAATACTAAGCAGGTATTGTGCCTCTGTCGCAACGGACAGGGGGGGCGAACTTGACGCTTTCAAACAGGGATCGTATCCGCGCACTGCTGAAAAGCATCGAGACCGGCGATCCCGGCCCCGTTGAGGTCGTCAACGAAGCGAAATACATCCAGCACAATCCCCAGACCCACGAAGGCAGCGAGGGGCTGGCCGCCCTGTTCAAACGGCTGTCGGAGACCTCGCCAAGAGTGAACGTGGTCCGCGCGTTCGAAGACGGCGATTTCGTGTTCGGGCACACGGAGTACGATTTCGCGACCCGCCGCATCGGGTTCGAGGTGTTCCGCTTCGAAGACGGTCAGGCGGTGGAACACTGGGACAACATCCAGCCGCGCCTTGGCCCCAACGCATCGGGCCGCAGCATGGTGGACGGGCCGGTCGAGGCCGAAGACCCGGATCGGACTGACGCCAACCGGGCGCTGGTCCGGTCTTTCGTGGAATCCGTGCTGGTCGGCGGCGATCACGACCGGCTGGAGGAGTTCGTGGCCGACAACCTGATCGAGCACAACCCACGCCTGGCGGACGGGGCGGCGTCCCTCCGGACTGCGCTGGAGGTAACGGAGAACGGCGGCCGGCAGATCGTTTACCGGCACGTGCACCGGGTCCTTGCCGAGGGCAGTTTCGTGCTGTGTGTCAGCGAAGGCGATTTCGCCGGGGTGCATTCCGCATTTTACGATCTGTTCCGGATTGCCGGTGGAAAGATTGCGGAACACTGGGACACGACGGAGAAGGTTGCCCCGAAAAGCGAATGGAAGAACGACAACGGGAAATTCTGAGGGGACTCCATTCTCCACCATGATGTCATCCCCGCGAAGGGGGGCTCCCTGTCGTCGGGGTCCTTGTAAGGAGATTCCCGCCTCCGCGGGAAGGACGGCTCCTTTGGCGTTCCGGCTATTCCGCTGCGCCCGCGCGCGACGCCAGGCGGGTGACTTCCTCCTCGTAGATATCGTCGTCGATGAAGCCGATGGGGCCCGGCTTGCCGGTCCCGATCATGGTCTGCATCAGCACGTCTTCCGTGCCCTCGTTCATGAAGCCGTGCGGGATACCGGCGGGGCAGGACACGGCGTCGTATTTTCCGAGTTTCGCCGACGCCCGGTTGCCGTTCTCGTCGTCGAAAAACACCGTCAGCTCGCCTTCCAGCACGAAGAAAGCTTCCTCGACCTCGTGCGTGTGGGCGGACCCGCCCTGGCCTGGCGGCAGGATCATGATTGACAGCGTGAAGCCGGCCGCGGGCAGCGCGTTGGGGTCGGGCTTGCCGGATCCGCCGGCGCCGATGAGGCGGAACTGGCCGCGGCGGCGTCCCTCGACCTGGGAATCGGCGAAGGCGTCCCAGTCGGCCTCCAGATTGTCGAAATGAACCACGCGGCGCTGGGCAAGCTCGTCGGCCCGCACGCCTTGTAACTCGGCGGGGATGTCGTGTTGTACGCGTTCCATGGCGGTTTCTCCCGTGTTCTGCGAACGGCGGGGTTCATGGTCGCGCAGCCGGGGGCGGATGGCAACCGGCAGAGCAGGGGTGGTGGGGTGGTTTCTATACAGAAAGTTAGTCCCCGGGTTTATCCCTGCGGTCCAATTACCGCGTCAGCCATGGATCCCCGGCACAAGGCCGGGGAAATAACGGGGAGCGCCGATGGCCCCTACTTCTTCGGTACCGTTTCCAGGTATTCCGCCCGTTTCGCGCGCACTGCTTCGCGCAGCTTGCCGCCGCTTTCCTGCATCTTGGCGATATCGTCGTCGTTGAGACGGTCTGGGATGCAGGCGACCGCACTCGGTTGCGCCTTGGCCCGTTCCCACCACGCCGCGGCGGCGGGATGATCGTCCAGCCAGATATCGATCAGGTCGAGATAGTCGATGCGCCACAGATAGGGGATCATGTTGATGTCGGCGAGGGTAAAGGCCTCGCCCAGCAGCCACGGCCCGCCGAATTCGTCCAGCGAGGCGTCCAGCGCCTTGAACGCCTTTTCCCAGTTGCCGATCGCCTGGAACACATAGGGGCTTTCGACGCCGAGCTCGTAGGTCGACATCAGCCGCGCCCGCTTGTTCGGATCGCCGACATTGGCGAAGCGCGTCTCGCGCTGCTCTTCCGGCATGTTTTTCATGCGCTCGCGGAACATGGCGGAAAACGACAGCTCGCGCGTGGCCTCGAAGATCGTCTCGTCGACCAGCTTGGAAAACTGCCGCATGCGCGATTTCAGGAACGGATCGTCGGGGATAAGCGGGTGGTCGGGCCAGGTCTCGTCGATGTATTCGCAGATCAGCGACGATTCCGGGATCGCGCGGCCCTCATGCACCAGCGTCGGCACCACCCCCTTGGGGTTCAGTTTCAGATATTCCGGATCGAACTGCTCCGCCGCGAACAGGTTCACCAGCTTCTCGTCGTAATCGAGGCCTTTTTCCGCCAGCGTGATGAAGACCTTCTGCGTGCAGATGGAATTGTGGAAGGTGTAGAGGGTGAGCATGGGGCGCCTCAAATGCGGTTGTCATTCCCGCGAAAGCGGGGATCTCCACGCCGCAGTCTTGTTGTAAAAAGATTCTCGCCTGCGCGGGAAAGACGGTGAAGAGCGGCGAGCGCTATCCCTCGCCGAAATCCTTGGCCTGGTGTTCCACCAGGTGCTTGTAGTCCTCGCGGATGGGGTTGAAGACATCCAGGTTCATGGCGGGTTCGTCGCCGATGACTTCGCCCCAGTGTTCGACGTCGGGGGGGATGCGGATCATGGAGCCGGGGGTGGCGTCGTAGGTTTCGTCGCCGACATGGAACCGCACTGTGCCGGACACGATCACCGCGATCTGTTCGAACGGGTGGCTGTGCGGGCCGGGCTCCATGCCGGGCTGCAGCCAGTTCATCACCAGAAGCGTGTCCTCGCCGCGGAAGCCGACGCGTTCGACGCCGTCGCGCACGAATTCCTTTTCCAGATTGTCCCAGTTCGCGAAGCTCGTGATCTGCACGCCGCCGACCGTGTTTCCGTCTGCCATTTCGTCTCCTTCGGAGTTTCGGCGCCGGCCCGCTCCCCCTCCCGGCCGCCCACGGGATGATCCTTATGGGTGGCCGGGAGGAGAAGCGGGCAGACGCGTTTCTATTTCATCTTACCGTAGCCGCCGCCGCCGGGGGTTTCCAGCACCACCTTGTCGCCGGGCTGCATGACCATCTTGTTGGCCTGGGCGGCGTCCTTGCCGTTGATCAGGAAACGGCCGGCCTTGCCGTCCTCGCCGCCTTCGAAGCCTTCGGCGCCGATCTTCAGGCGGCTGGGCACGGCGTTGAGCAGCCAGTCGTCCTCGGTGCGCAGATGAAAGGCGATGACCTGTCCGTCGCCGCCGCGTTCGGCACCGTCGCCGCCGGAACCGTCGATCAGCTCCTTCTGGGTGAACTCGATCGGCATGGCGGCTTCGAGCACTTCCACCGGCACGGCGGCGACCCCGGTCGGATAGCAGGTGGCGCCGAGGCCGGGTTTTTCGCGCCGTGCCCCCATGCCGCCGGAATAGTTGAACATGGCGCTGGTGAACGGCTCGCCTGCCTCGTCCTTGCCCTGCACCTGGAACGTCCACACGGCACCTGCGCCCTCGGCCAGCACCCGGTCGGGGGCGACCTGGTACAGCGCCTTCAGGATCGGCATCGGCACGTACATACCGACCACGTGGCGCGCAGCCACCGGCGACGGGTATTTGGCGTTGACGATGCAGCCTTCCGGTGCGCTGACGGTGATCGGCTTCAGGCTGCCGAAATTGTTCGGCAGGTCGGGGTCGAGCGTCGAGCGCAGGGCGAAGGTCGAATAGGCATGGGTGTAGTTCAGCACCACGTTGACGCCGTGCGGGCTGGGCCCGGACGAGCCCGCGAAATCCACATGCACCGAGCCTTCGTCGGCGTCGATGGTCAGCGCGCATTTCAACAGGATTTCCTGGCCGCCCGGAATGTCGAACCGGCTTTCGCCGTGATACGTGCCGCCCTTCAGCTTGCGGATGGACTCCCGCGTCGCGGCTTCCGACCGGGCGATGATTTCCTCCGACAGCTCGTCGATGTCGTCCAGCCCGTGGCGGTCGCACAGCAGCTGCAGCCGTTCGGCGCCGACCCGGCCCGACGACACCTGCGCCGCCAGATCGCCCAGCACCTCGTCCGGCGTGCGCACGTTGTGGCGCACCATGTCGAACAGCAGCTCATTCGGCTTGCCCGCCTCGTACAGCTTGGCGCGGGGAATCCACAGGCCCTCCTCATGCACGTCGCGCGCGCCGGCGCCGACGCCGTAGCCGCCGATATCCGTGTGATGAATGGTCGATCCGAAGAACGCGATCACCCGTCCCTTGCGGAACACCGGTGTCACGACCGAGATGTCGAAGAAGTGCCCGGCCGACAGCCACGGATCGTTGGTGATCAGGATGTCGCCCTCGGTCAGGCTGTCCGGCGGGAATTTTTCGACGAAATGCTCGCCCGCCGCCGCCAGGGTGTTGATGTGACCCGGCGTGCCGGTGACCGCCTG
>Ga0181569_10003483_pt1 | contig 12248 bp, 5 predicted proteins | sample 101ome_19_FD_132452 | JGI IMG/M metagenome (GOLD analysis project Ga0181569, IMG submission 132452) | Coastal salt marsh microbial communities from the Groves Creek Marsh, Skidaway Island, Georgia - 101405AT metaG (megahit assembly) | ecosystem: Environmental > Aquatic > Marine > Intertidal zone... | reverse complement strand
TTACACTCCTGTTTTAAATCTCTTTTTGAATTATCAGTAAAACTTCCAAAGCTTCATCATACGCATAACTCTCAATATGCTCTACAAAATCTGCTATATGTTTTTGATTCAGAGATGAGTCTTCAAGTGCAGATATAAATGTGTCTATTACAGTAGCTTCAATAAAGTTTCCACTCTCTAAAAGAGGAATCATCTGCTCTACTTGCTCTGCTAAAGACTCTTTACTCTGAGATTGATCTTGCAATGAATGTTCTACAAATGAGCTAATTGAGTCTTGTAAACCCTCTAGTTCATGAATAATACTTTCCAAAAGTGACTCATTATGAAGATCTTCTTCAATCACTTTACAATAATTATAAAGCACTTGTGCCTTAATATTTCCACTTGCACCCTTGAGCTTATGAACAAGTTGTTTGAAAAGCTCAGGATTATCCTCTTTTGATGTATGAAGCAGTTGTGGGTACTCTTTAAAGTTTTGCAAAAATACTTTGAGAGTTTTGTTGATTATAGCCTCATCTTTGACCATTGCGACTAAAGCATCATAGTCTATCTGTGGAATCAAAACATGTTTCGTATTGTGATTTGTGAGTGTTTTAGAATCATCATAAAAACTTACCATCTCAAAGTGTTTAGAAATCGCTTCAATAAGCTCTTGCTTATCGATAGGTTTTGCAACGTGATCAACCATACCATACGCAATCGCTCTTTTTCTTTCACCTTCCATAACGGCTGCACTAAGAGCTATTATCGGAGTACTTTGATTAAACTCTCGAATCTGTTTTGTAGCTTCATACCCATCCATAACAGGCATTTGCAAATCCATAAATATAATGTCGTAGTGATTTGATTTTACCTTTTCAACTGCAACTTCACCATCATAAGCTATATCTACATCAAACCCTATACCTTCAAGTGCTTTTGAAGCTATCAATTGATTTACTTCATTATCTTCAACCAATAAAGCTTTATGAGGCTCTAACAACTTCAAAGAGATGATTCTTTGAGTGTCTTGATATTTCTCCTCCTCTTTTTCTTCTGAGACTAAAAGTTCGATCTCAAAGCCAAACTCGCTCCCTTTATTTTTCTCACTTGCAAAAAGTATTTTACCACCCATAAGTTCTACCAGCTGTTTAGAGATTGCTAAGCCAAGTCCAGAACCTCCATACTTTTTCGTTGTAGTGGAGTCTTCTTGAACAAAACTCCCAAAGAGCTTCGCTTGATTCTCTTCTGCGACCCCTATTCCTGTATCTTGAATAATAAACCTACACAGACAACTTCGCTCTTTTTTCTGTTTAAGTTCAACACGTAGTTCAATAGACCCTTCATGGGTAAACTTCAGTGCATTACTCATAAAGTTGTTGAGTACTTGAGAGATTCTTAGTTTATCCCCAATGAGCAATCTATCGATCTGTGAATCAACGTTTACAAGATACTCTAAACCTTTTTTATGGATGTTGTATTCAAAAAGGTTGTTTACACTTACAACCAAATCTGAGAGTGAAAATGTTTCATCTACTATTTTTATTTTTCCTGCTTCTATTTTTGAGTAATCCAAAATATCATTAATGATAGCAAGAAGCGATTGTGAGGAGTTTCTAAGTTTGGAAAGATAGTCATACTGCAACTCATTGAGATCTGTTTCAAGTGTAAGATCTGTAAGACCAATGATCCCATTGAGTGGTGTTCTAATCTCATGAGACATGTTTGCTAAAAACTCTGATTTTGTGTTGTTAGCGGTCTCTAACTCTTTTCGAATACTTATGCTCTGTGTAACATCACGAAGAACACCTATATAATAATTTAAAGCTTTATCATCACCAAAAACAGGTGAAAGAAGGATGTTGTTGTAAAACATTTCACCATCTTTTTTGTAGTTTCGAACAGTTACTTCACACGCCTTTTTATCAGCGATAGCATCTCTTAAAACCTCTATCCCCTCTTGATCTCGATCATCATTTTGTAAGACTCTACAGTTTTTGTTTATGATCTCATTTTGTGTATAGCCTGTGATTTGTGTAAACGCTTTGTTGGCATACACCACAACAGAATCTTCTCTGTTAATATCATCAATAACAACACCAACATCAACACTCTCAACTGCAGCTTTAAAAAGTTGAAGTTCATTTTGGGTTTGAATCAGTTTTGTTACATCATGAATCATCCCAACATAATAGTTCATATGATCATTTTGGCTCACAAATGGTGAAAGTATGATGTTGTTGTAGAACATTTCACCATCTTTTTTGTAGTTTCTCAGTGTCACATCACATGTGCTTTTATTATCCACTGTATTTTTAAGAACCTCTACAGCATCTTGATCCCTATCATCATTTTGAAGTATACGACAGTTTTGTCCTAAAATCTCTTCATAGCTGTATTGTGTAATTTTTGTAAATGCTTGATTGACATACACTATGTCATTATCTTCAGTATCTGCATCTGCGATAACAACACCAACATCCAAAGACTCAACAGCATGTTTAAATATACTTAACTGTTTCTCTTGCTCTTTTTTCTTGGTAATGTCGATATTTACACCTATCATCGAAACTGGTTTGCCTTGTGCATCACATTTGCAGATTCCATATGCATCGATATACTTCACGCCAGATGGAGTTTCGATACTAAACTCTGTGTCAAACTTTGTATTGTTTTCAATTGCAGATAGTATCTCTAGCTCAGCACTTTTTGTATACTCTTTACTCAGTGCATCTTTCCAAAGTTGGTACTTATTTTCAGATGTTGAAGGATCAATCTCATAGATCTTATACATCATATCATTCCAATCTAAAGAGTTTGATTCAAAATCCCACTCCCAAATCCCCATATTTGCAGAACTTGTTGCAAACTGAAGTCTCAGTTCACTCAGTATGAGTTGCTCCTCTTGGAGTTTTTTCTCTGTAATATCATTTTGTACACCAACATAGTGTGTTAACGTACCCTGTGGATCAAAAATAGGAGTAAGAACAAGATAGTTCCAAAACATTTCACCAGATTTTTTAAAGTTGTTGATCTCAATACTTACAGACTCTTTGTGAACGATTGCATCATGGATTTTATATTTCGCATCCTCTTGAGTTGTATCGCCTTGCAAAATACGGCAGTTAGAGTTTAAAATATCTTCTTGGGTATATCCAGTAACTTTTTCAAAAGTTTCATTGGCATAGATGATTGGCATATCTTTACGTCTAGCATCAGCGATCACTATTCCAGCATTTGTGTTGTCTACTATCTTCTTATAAAGATCAAGTTCAGCTTCATGTTTGAGTTTCTCAGTCACATCACTTACAATTGCAAAATAAAAAACATCATTCTCAACGCTGAGTTTTGTACTCCCTACCTCAACGCTTAGTAAAGATCCATCTTTTCGCTTATGTTGTGTTATAAACTTGTAAGAGCCTTTTTCAAGTACTAAATTGCCAACCTGATTTATAAACGCTTCGTCATTTGTATCCAGATCAGAGATATGCATTCTTTGAAACTCTTCTTTTGTGTACCCATAGTTTTCAAGAACAATCTCATTCACATCAATAATATTTTTGTTACTATCCATCATAAACATCATGAATGAATTTTTCTCAAACATAGCTAGAAACTTATCTTTTTCTCTACTACCTTTTGAAAAACGTTGCCAGTAGTAGATAAAAAACAAAAGAGTAACAGACACAAGTGCTATGACGTAAGCAAGATCATAGCCGATGAGCAATCTGTTTTCATGAGTATCAAGTGCCAAAGCATAACTTGTGTATAAACTAAGTAGTGTAATTATCTTAACCATTATAATGCTCCATTTTCAACTAAAAGTGCTCGAAGGTTTTCCTCAGCTGATTCATATTCAAATATCTCAAGATAGTTTTGTATCTTTGAAATCTCCTCATAACTTGCAATCGCTTGCAGATCATCTTGTATACGTTCAAAATCATCATCTATCGATTCACCGCGACTGAGCTGATCTACACACTTCTTTAACTCTGCAAACAACACTTCAAGATCAACATCAACCGTCTCTACACTTTGAACTTGAGTAGTAGTACTTACCTCTTCTTGTTCTAGCATATGCAGATACTTACTCTCATAAGACTCTTCACACGCAACAGCTTGAAGCGGTAGTGACAAAGTAAAAGATGAACCTTTTTGCAACTCACTTTGAACTTCAAGAGATCCATCCATAAGTTCAGTAAGTTGTTTGGAAAGATTTAACCCTAAACCTATACCTCCAAATTCACGTTTTGAAGATCCATCTCCTTGTTGAAATGCTTGAAACAATGAGTCGATATTTTCTTGTGAAATCCCTATCCCAGTATCTATAATCTCAAAATGCACTCTCCCATTGTTTTCATACACTCTGCATCGTACAGTTCCTGCATGTGTGAATTTCACCGCATTATCGACAAGGTTATGGAGAAGTTTTTGCAATAGCTCTATATCGCCAAGATAACAGTTATGAACTTCCTCTCGCTCTATAAGAAGTTTCAAACCTTTTACACTTACTTTTGGCTCAAAAACTTCAACAATAGAATCTAAAATTTTGTCTATATAAAAAAGATCATTTTTTACAACACACTTATTTTGGAGAATCTCACTAAAACTGAGTGTGTTATGTATAATCCCCATTAAATTATCAGCAGCAGTTTTTATCCCTTGAAGATACCCTTGAACCTCTTTTGGTAGACCGGATGTTTGCATAGCAAGTTGATTAAACCCTATAATCGCATTCATGGGAGTTTTAATCTCATGGTTCATGTTTGAGATAAATTCACTTTTAGCGATAGAAGCTTGTTCAGCTTCAAGTTTTGCAACCTTGAGTTTTTCATACTTATCTTGTAAGTTTAAAGTTTGTTCATCAACTTTCTCTTGCAAAGAGTTGTTGAGTTGAAAGATCTCCAAGTGGTTTTCGACCCTTGCTTTGAGTTCAGCTCTGTTAAATGGTTTAACAATATAATCTTGCGCACCAAGTTCAAACCCTTTGATGATAGCATCATGATCAGAAAGACCTGTTAGAAAAATTATAGGTATCTTTTGTGTAGCTGGATCCTCTTTGAGCTTTTCGATCACTTCATAACCATTCATTCCAGGCATATTGATATCTAACAATATGAGCTCTGCTTGATGTTTCTCAAGTGATTTAAAAACTCTTTCCCCACTTGTGATGGGGATAATGTTGTAATCATCTTTTAAAATCGATGCAGCCAACTCTATGTTGGTTGTTTCATCATCAACTATAAAAATTTTTGATTTAGATTTCACATCAGCTCCTCTAGCCATTAAGTTTCTTTTGATACTGCTCTTCTATAGTTCCCAAGAGTTCATGAATATCTACAGGTTTCACCATATATTTATTTACAAAACTACTTACTGCATCATCAAGGTAGTCTCTATTTTTATATGCTGTAGTGATGATAGTATATATTTCATCTTTATCACAAGGAAGTCTCTCAATCGCCTCCAATCCACTTAGATGTGGCATCTCGATATCTGAAATCAAAAGATCATATGCTTTTTCTTCAAAAGCTTCAAGAAGCTCTTTTCCATTATGGACCATATCTACATTTACATGTTTCTTAGAAGTAAGAATCTCATACATTGGCTCTGCAAGAGTGAGGTCATCTTCTGCATATAAAATGTTAAACTCAGGTTTTTCCTCTTGAGTTTTCAAAGGTATCTCTATAAAAAACTTAGCCCCATTTTGAGTGTTTTGTACATACAGCTTTCCATTCATCTTTTTTGTCACAAGTTCATAACTCATATGCAGACCCATCCCTGTTCCATGGACAGAGTCTTTCGTTGAAAAGTACCTCTCAAAAATCTTTGGCATAATCTCTTGAGGAACACCCCCACCATTATCCTCAATAGTAATTTGTATAGAGTGTTCAAGTTTTTCACATGCAAGCTTTACCCAAGGGTTCTCTACATGTTTTTCTAAAAGTATATCTCTTGCATTGGAGATGATATTTATGAGAACTTGTGGAAGATGGCCTCGAACAAGTTTCAATCGTATAGAGTTGCTATAATCAATAGTGTCTTGTAGTTCTACAAAATCATGATTTAAAACATCTCGTATAATCGCTACGGCTTGAGAGATTTCATCTTGAAGTTTACACGTCTCAAGTGATCCACCACTGATGATAAAGTCTCTAAAAGTGTTGATTGTAACTGAGAGATACTGCACATACTCATCAATGCTATCAAGATTTTTGTACAAAGTTTCCTCATCAAGTTCACCAAACTGTTGGTACATTCGAATCCCGTTTGTAACAACTGCAATTCCATTAAGTGGTTGCTTCCATTGGTGTGCGATATTTCCTATCATTTCACCTAAACCTGCCATCTTTGCTAGATGAAACTCCTGATCCAAACTTTTTTTAGACTCTTTTAAAGTGTCTAAAACCTCCACTTGTCTTTTCACTCGTAAAAGAAACTCAAGATTTGAAAATGGCTTAGGTATAAAGTCTCGACCACCAAGTTTAAAACACTTTTCAACACTCTCTTGATCAGTGATACCACTTAAGAAAATATACGCTGTTTTTATAGAGTTATCATTAATAAATTTTGCTATATCATACCCATTCATCTCTGGCATATTGATATCTAAAATCGCAAGATCAATAATTTTACTTTCAAGATATTTTATCGCTGTAGCACCATCGAGTGCTACCTTTACATCATAATTTGCTTGAAGGATACTACCAACTGCTTCTAGCGTACTTGATTCATCATCCACAATTAAAATAACTGGTTTAGTCATTGTTATTATCCTTTCTTTCATCTTGAATTGGGAAATCTAAACTAAAAGTTGTACCTTTATCATTGCTCTTGCACATTATTTTTCCCTTATAAGATTTATTCATAATCATGTTACACATATAAAGACCCAAACCTGTGCCATTGAGTTCCCCTTTTGTGGTGAAGTACGGATCAAAAATTTGATCTTGGAGCTCTTGTGGGACTCCTCTTCCATTGTCACTTATCTCCACTACTATACTCCTTTCTCTCATATATGATCGTAAAGAAACTTTTTTGTTCTCTTGATCTAAAGATTCTAAAAGCTCATCCAAAGCATTGGAAAGTAGTGCCAATACAACTTGTTCCAACTCATTTTTATTTCCATATGTATGGATACCCTCTTGTAAATCTAAATCTATCTCAATTGATTTCAATGCAAATGTATGTTCCATCAGAGCTAAAGTCTCTTCAATCGCCTCTTTAAGATCAAAATAGCTTTCACCTTTACTATCTTTGTAAAAGTTTTTAAAGTCATCTATAATTTTTGTCAATTTCTTTTCAATAGCTCCCATCTTCAGATCTATAGTTTGTATCTCATCGAGACTCTCTGGCTTTGTAGTTATAAGACCTATTAACCTTGATCTCCAAGCAGAGAGTGCTGAGAGTGGTTGTACCCACTGGTGTGCAATCATTGAGACCATAGAACCTAGTTGGACCAATCTATCTTGGTGAATCAACATCGCTTCTTGTTTTTTATTTTTTTCACCACTTAAAACTTGGTGTGTAATGTCCTGAAGATTTCCTCTATAATGTTTTGGACTCTGATCTTCATTGTATTCAATAAGACCACTGTCGTGGACATATTTCACTTCACCATCTACGACAATTCGATATTGAAGATCAAATCGATCACTTTTTGTTTGCAAACACCACGCAACATGTTCAGCGAGTTTTTCTCTATCTTCAGGGTGTAGAATCTCCAAAAAGCGTTCCAAACTAATCTCTTGAACATTTTGATCTAGATGTGTAATATCATACATAGTTTTTGAAAAATAGGTCACTAGGCCTGTTGTATAGCTAAATACGAACGAACCGATTTTCCCAATCTCTTGAGCCGCAGTCATATTATCTAAAGCGAATGAAAGTTCTTCAGTTCTATCTTGAACTTTTTGCTCTAAAGTATTTTGTAACTCTTTTAATTCGCTTATATCTTGTAAAACTAACTGATAATGCTGATTATCTTTAGAGATCAAAGAACCCTCAACTGTGACAAAAATACTCTTTAAACTTTTAGCTCTTAGGATAAATTCACCCGTTGCATACCCCTCTATCACAAGTTGATTTCTAAACTCTAAAAAACTTTTCATCATATCATCAGCTAGATACTGAGAAAAAATCCCTGCATTGCCTGAGTGTCTACTTAGAAAAACACTTTGAGCTTTTTTGTTGAAATCAACAATTTTGTTGTTCTCATCGATAATCACAACCATGGATGGGTTGTTATGGAAAAGTGCACTAAAAACTGCTCTTTCATCTTCTAAGGTTTCACTCGTCTCATGAAGTTGCTCATTTTGACTTTGCAACTCCTCTTGATAGACTGAGAGTTTATCTACTTTCTCTTTGAGCTCTTGATTTTTCTTCTCAAGATCCATACTTAAGGTCCGGAGTTGTTCATCTACAAGGATCTTAGCGCTAACATCCTCTGCAAGCCCTTCAATAGCTATAGCATTTCCGTTGCTATCAAAAACTGCATGAGAACGTACATCTAGTGTGACAATCTCTTTCGTGAGTGGATGTGTAAACTGCATCAAGTTGTTGTTGTACTTGATAGTTTTCTCAACCATATTTTCAATTGAACTATATGCACCTTCTAAAGATTCTTCCTCCCAATCCAAAATCTCTTCAAAAGTTTTACCCAAGACATCTTTGTAGTGTAAACCTGTAACGTTGTCGAAATTTTTACTAAGATACTCTAACTTTCCTCCAATATCATGTCGATACACCACTATATTTTCACCAATCTCTTCCATAAAGTATTGAAGCTTTTCTTTTTCTCTTTGTAAACTTTGCTCACTCTTTTGCAACAATCTTTTTTCAGATTGAAGAACCTTCAGTCTGTATGCAAGCATTATTGAGAGTATGATTGCCTCAACTATATTTCCATATATGTACGCAAACATATAATCAGTCGTCTCTATAAATCCAAAAAAAGTAAGTTGCGTAAGTAAAGCTCCCACTGAGAGTGACACATACGCTATAAAAGTAACTTTTGCAATAGGATTGTTGTTTTGTATCGCTCTAAAAATCGTAAAAAGAACCAAAGCTATTGTAAACGGTACAATTGTTAAGCCACTTACAATGAGTATCTGTGCTGGAAAAAACAGACCAAGAAACGTTCGAAAAATACAAAGATATATAAAAATATCAATGAAAAAAATATGTTTTTGTGAGATATCTTTTTGAAATAAATTTTTTACAAAGAGCAAACTAAAAATAACAATCAACCCCTCACCAAATGATCCTAGCTGAAGATTGTACTCCCAAAATCCAAAAAATAGACCAAAAGAGTTCACAAGTGAAAGCGCTGCTAATAGGCTTCCCATAAGATTTAAAGCATAATACAAATAAACTGTATCTTTAGAAAATAAAAATAAGACTAAGTTATACATCGCAAGTATAAAAATTGATGCTAAAACAAATATATGCAAGTCATGAGTTTTATGATAAGGACTATGAAGTAAATCATCTTGAGAAATTTCATAAGAGAGATGAATAGAATGATCACTTTTGATTTTGACATACACATACAGTGGTGAAATATCTTTATCAAGATGGTATTTGAAAACTGTACTGTTGAGTTGGATCTTTTTTTCTGATATTGGAATTTTGAATCCATTTTTTTGTATATCTATCTTTGAGTCATACTTTGCATACGCAGTTACCTCTGCAAGGTTTTGCTGTAAAAAATAGATATAGTAATCTTTTTCCTCTTCTTGGAATTTCAACTCTATTTTTAACCAAAATGTAGACTTGCTAAACCCTTTACCAAGTTTTGTGTCTTCTTTAAAGAGCGTAGAGTCACTCATCACATCTTCTAGGGAGTATGAGCTTTCTTTGTCTTCAAAAACAAGTGCGGCATCTAAGAATGAAACCAGCACAAGGAAAAGAAAAATAAATTTATTCACGTTTTTATAACCTAATACTTTAAAATATTATGACAATATACACTAAAGAAGTGTCAAAGTTGTGTCAAAATTCTACAAAATGAGCGTAGCATAAACATAGCATTTGATTTTCTAGTAGCTACAAACCCCTTGAATAAAGATGAAAAGACAAAATAAAACTACCAGTTTTAGAGAAAATATTTTAGAGTTTTATACAAAGTAAAGCTACTTGTGAGTTGATCTACATAGGAAAAAACATGAAAAAAGAAAAACTAGCTGTGGTTATTTTTAGGAACAATCTACGTCTTAGAGATAATAAAGCACTGCTAAGCGCTCAAAAAGAAAATACAAATCTTCTTTGTCTTTATCCACTAGAAATTCTAGAAGGCTTTGAGTATGGTTTTGAGAAATGTGGTTCATTCAGAAAAGAGTTTATAAGAGAAACTTTACTCTCTCTACACTCAGATCTTGATCAACACAACATATCTTTATACTGTGTTGAAGATATATCTCAAACTCTACAAAAGCTTCATAATCAATTTGATCTAGAGATATACTATGCCAAAGAGGTTGGTTCGCAAGAAGAGAGTTTTGAGAAAAAACTTCAGTGCTACAAACATCAATCTTTTTTTGATCAGACTATGCTTGAGCCTTTTAGCTTTGAGTACAAAAAAAGCTTTAGCCACTTTAGGAAAAAAGCTGAAAAACTCGATGTTTTAAAAAGCTATAAAAAGATAGATATCCAAATAAATAACATAAGAGTATTTGATATAGATAATAAAAAGCTTACAAAAAATCTAAGACCCAGAGTATGCAAAGGTGGTGAAACCAATGCTTTAGAGCGTGTTGATTTTTATCTACAAAACCATATTCATACATACTATGAGACACGATCACTTATCTCTGCTAAGGATCATTCTACTATGTTTTCACCCTATCTAAGTGTTGGGTCTCTAAGTCCAAGAATTTTGCACGAAAAGTTAAAACAGTATGAAAAAGAGCTTGGAGCTTCAAAGTCATCGTATTGGATATACTTTGAGCTGCTTTGGAGAGAGTTTTTTCACCAAGTGATGCTTCAAACTCCAAAAGAGCTTTTTTTAAAAAAAGGTTTACAAGGCAAATCCTATCCCTTCATAACAGATCAAAAACAACTCAATCTTTTTTTTGATGCAAATACAGGTGTGGATATCATCGATGCAGGTATAAAACAGCTCAAAACAACAGGCTGGATCAGTAACAGACAACGACAACTCTTGGCAAGTTACTTTGTCAAAAATCTTGGCTTAGATTTTCGATATGGAGCAGCATTTTTTGAAAAATACCTTATCGACTACAATCCAGCATCAAACTATGGGAACTGGGCCTATCAAGCAGGTGTAGGACATGACAAAACGTACAGAGTTTTTGATCCTGTCTTACAATCACAGCGTTATGATGGTGCAAAGTACGTACAAAAATGGTTGCACAAAGAAGAGGAACACCCAAAATTTGACTATAAAAAAATGGCTCAAACTGTTCAAAAGCAGATTTTTCAATACAGCTTATAATTTTTTATGTGATATATAGATATAATGACAAATATTTAAAATAGTCTCTCAGTGGAAACATTATGAAACATAATTATGAATTTAACATAAAATACAAAGTTATTGCTTTTCTTGTTGTTTTTACACTCATCAGCTCATTTGTAAGTAGTACAATTTACAACTTTTTTTACTCTCAACAACAAGAGCAATACTCCATGGGGAATGGAGTAAAAAAAGTCTACGAGAGAGAATCTTTTTTTCAAAGTTTCATTCAACACAAAAGAGATTTACTTGAATCTCTTAGACAAAATAAGCGTGTACAATCTCTTCCAGATAGAGCTAAAGAGGAATCTCTTGAAGATCTTGAAGAGCTGTTTTTCTTACTCGCAAGGTCTGAAAAATCACTCATGCAAGTTCGATACATAGATGAAACTGGCCAAGAACGTGTTCGACTCGACAGAACAAAAGTTGGCCAACCACCCTTTTTGATCCCCCAAGAAAAACTTCAAAACAAATCTCAAAGAGACTATTTTATTGACGCTAAAAACAATGAAGATTCAAAAATACACTACTCCTCTTTTGACTTAAACATCGAAGATGGCAAAATCCAAACACCATTTATGCCAACCTTTCGAACATACTTTAGACTCAAAGGAAAAAATGGTTTTGCTGGTATTATCATCATGAACTTTTTTGCAAAATCTTTTTTTGACAAGCTGTTTTATGCACCTTTATATGACATGATTCTTATCGATTCAAAAGGCTTCACTCTCAATCATTACCTTAAAAATCGTTCTTGGAGTAAGTTTTCAGATGATTCATACAATATATCTTC